>ERZ772851.3391-NODE-3391-length-10208-cov-2.600512_pt1 | contig 10208 bp, 7 predicted proteins | sample MGYA00512137_ERZ772851 | MGnify/ENA primary metagenome ERZ772851 (study PRJEB29015, sample SAMEA2737663) | human gut metagenome | biome: human gut; feature: human-associated habitat; material: faeces | place: China | collected 2012 ... | reverse complement strand
GGGCCTCATCCCCGCCGGCTATAAGATCATGGTGGTAGGCTCCGTGCAGGAGGAGGACTGCGACGGTATGTGCTGGCAGTCCATCGTCAACGAGTACTTCAACGGTCCCGATGACGCCCGCAGCAAGGTGGAGTTCGTCATTTCCACCGAGCCCACCGACGGCGGCATCTACCGTGGTCACCGTGGCCGCATGGAGATCCGTGTGGATATGCACGGTGTGTCCTGCCACGGCTCCGCCCCGGAGCGTGGCGACAACGCCATCCACAAGATGGCCGAGGTCATCCAGAACGTCCGGGATCTCAACGAAAATCCCGCCGACGACTCCGTGGAGATCAAGGGTCTGGTGAAGATGCTGGATCCCAAGTACAATCCCGAACACTGGGAGGATGCCCGTTTCCTGGGCCGTGGCACCTGCACCACCAGCCAGATCTTCTACACCTCTCCCTCCCGCTGCGCCGTGGCCGACAGCTGCGCCATCTCCATCGACCGCCGCATGACCGCCGGCGAGACCTACCAGTCCTGCCTGAAGGAGATCGAGGATCTGCCCGCCTGCAAGAAGTACGCCAAGGACGTGAAGGTCTCCATGTATATGTATGACCGTCCCGCATGGACCGGCCACGTGTACAAAACCGAGTGCTTCTTCCCCACGTGGATCAACAAGGAGTCCGCTCCCCATGTTCAGGCGCTGGTGGATGCCTACCACAACCTGTGGGGTACCGAGCGCATCGGCGCCGATGAGAAGGCCATGTCCACCCGCACCGGCCGTCCTCTGACCGATAAGTGGACCTTCTCCACCAACGGCGTGTCCATTCAGGGCCGCTACGGCATCCCCTGCGTAGGCTTCGGCCCCGGTGCCGAGTCTCAGGCTCACGCCCCCAATGAGATCACCTGGAAGCAGGATCTGGTGACCTGCGCTGCTCTGTACGCCGCCGTTCCCGGCCTGTATAAGCCTGAGAACAAGGATGGCTCCGCCACCAGCTTCCGTCAGGAGCTCACCGGCAACGACATCAAGTAAAACAACTACATATAATATTACAATATTACAAAGGAGAAATACCATGAGCAAGACGCTTGAGCTGGCACGTCATCTGGAGACGCTGCACATCAACGATATGTACAAAACCGACTTCTACTGGACCTGGGACAAGACCGACGACGAGATCGACGCCATCTTCACCGTGGCCGACGCCCTGCGGGACCTGCGGGAGCGCAACAAGAGCACCCGCATCTTTGACTCCGGTCTGGGCATCTCCCTGTTCCGTGACAACTCCACCCGTACCCGCTTCTCCTTCGCCTCCGCCTGCAATCTGCTGGGTCTGGAGGAGCAGGTGCTGGACGAGAAGAAGTCTCAGATCGCCCACGGCGAGACCGTCCGTGAGACGGCCAACATGGTGTCCTTCATGGCCGATGTCATCGGCATCCGGGACGATATGTATATCGGTGAGGGCCACAAGTATCAGAAGACCTTTATGGACGCTCTGGAGGAGGGCTACCGGGACGGCATTCTGGAGCAGCGCCCCACGCTGGTGAACCTCCAGTGCGACGTGGATCACCCCACCCAGTGCATGGCCGATATGCTGCACGTCATCCACTACTTCGGCGGTGTGGAGAACCTGAAGGGCAAGAAGGTGGCCATGACCTGGGCCTACTCCCCCAGCTACGGCAAGCCCCTGTCCGTGCCTCAGGGCGTCATCGGCCTGTTCACCCGCTTCGGCATGGACGTGACGCTGGCCCATCCCGAGGGCTACGACGTCATGCCGGAGGTGGAGGCCATCGCCCGCCAGAACTGCGAGAAGTACGGCTCCCGGTTCCACAAGACCAACGACATGAAGGAAGCCTTCCGGGATGCCGATATCGTCTATCCCAAGAGCTGGGCACCCTTCGCCGCCATGGAGGAGCGCACCAAGCTGTACGCCAAGGGCGATCAGGCCGGCATCGATGCGTTGGAGAAGAAGCTGCTGGCTCAGAACGCCGAGCATAAGGACTGGGCCTGCACCGAGGAGATGATGAAGCTCACCCGTGACGGCAAGGCGCTGTATATGCACTGCCTGCCCGCCGATATCACCGGCCTGAGCTGCGAGGAGGGCGAGGTGGACAACTCCGTCTTCGACCGCTACATCGTGCCTCTGTACAAGCAGGCCTCCTACAAGCCCTATATCATCGCCGCTATGATCTTCATGTCTCAGGTGAAGGACCCCGTTCGTACGCTGATGGCCATGGATGAGGGTGACGGTAAGCGTAAATCCTTCTAAATCAGGCAAACTAATAGCGGGGGCCTCGGCTCCCGCTATTTCACTCTAAGGAAAGTTTTGAGGTAACAGCTATGTCCAAACGCATCGTCATCGCCTTAGGCGGCAACGCCCTGGGCAATACCGCCGCCCAGCAGCTGGAGCTGGTGTCCCTGACCGCTAAGCCCATCGTGGACCTCATCGCCGCCGGCAACGAGGTCATCATTGCCCACGGCAACGGCCCGCAGGTGGGCATGATCAATCTGGGGCTCTCTACCGCCGCCGAGGCCGGCGCCATCAAGTCGGATATGCCCTTCCCGGAGTGTGGCGCCATGAGTCAGGGCTATATCGGTTACCATCTGCAAAATGCCATCGGCAATGAGTTGACCGCCCGTGGCCTCCGGAAGGACGTGGCCACCGTAGTCACGCAGGTGCTGGTGGATGAAAACGACCCTGCCTTCCAGCACCCCACCAAGCCCATCGGCTCCTTCTATGACAAGGTGGCTGCCGACCGCATCATGGCCCAGCGTGGCTGCACCATGGTGGAGGACGCCGGTCGTGGCTGGCGTCAGGTGGTCCCCTCCCCCAAGCCCGTGGATGTCATCGAGAAGAATACCGTCCGGGCGCTGGTGGACAGCGGCACCGTGGTCATCACCGTAGGCGGCGGCGGTATCCCCGTGGTGCGCCGCAACGGCCGTCTGGTAGGCACGCCCGCCGTCATCGACAAGGACTTCGCCTCCGCCAAGCTGGCGGAGCTGCTGAACGCCGATATGCTCATCATCCTCACCGCCGTGGAGAAGGTGGCCATCAACTTCGGCAAGCACGACCAGCAGTGGCTCAGTGACCTGACCCCGGAGCTGGCCCGGCAGTATATCGCAGAGGGCCAGTTCGCCCCCGGCTCCATGCTGCCCAAGGTCCAGGCTGCCGTGAAGTTCGCCGCGTCCAAGCCCGGCCGCACGGCCCTCATCACCCTGCTGGAGAAGGCCAAGGACGGCATCGCCGGAAAAACCGGCACCGCCGTCTCCATGTAAGATCCAAAAAAGGTCAATCTGTCAATTTTCTACAAGGAGAGCGAAAAAAACGCTCTCCTTGTTTGTCTTTTTCGTCTTATTATTGTGCACACTGCCAAAGGTCGACCTATTTAGATCGGTATTTTTTTGGTTTATCCGCCTAAAAAAAGTAAAAATCCGGTTGAATTTTTCCGTTTGACCCTGTATGATGGCAATAGAGAGGGGAAACACCCCGCTTTGTCCCTTGCAGTGATCCACCCAATTTTATTTTAAGGAGGAAAGTAGAATGAAGAAGTTCCTTGCACTGCTGCTGACGCTGGTCATGGCGCTCAGCCTGGCGGCCTGCGGCGGCTCCGACGAGGAGAGCACCGACAGCCCCGCCGAAGACCCCGCCGCCAATGAGGAATCCAGCGGCAGCGCCGCGGATGTCAAGATCGGTTTGATCTGCGTCCACGACATCAACTCCGGTTATGACGCGGCCCATATCGAGGGCCTGACTGCCGCCTGTGAAGAGTTAGGTATTGATGCCAATTCTCAGGTTATTTTCCGCTACAACATCGCGGAGGATGAAAACTGCTATGACGCCGCCGTGGATCTGGCGGAAGAGGGCTGCAATATCATCTTCTCTGACTCCTATGGCCACCAGAGCTACATGCTGGATGCCGCCGAGGATTATCCCGACGTTACCTTCGTCTCCTGCACCGGCGACATGGCCGCCACCTCCGGTCTGGACAACTACAAGAACCTGTTCCCCTATACATATGAGTCCCGCTACGTCTCCGGCGTGGTGGCCGGCATGAAGCTGAAAGAGCTGATGGACGCCGGCACCGTCACCGATCCCAAGGTGGGCTATGTGGGTGCCTATCCCTATGCCGAGGTGGTTTGTGGCTACACCGCTTTCCTGCTGGGCATCCAGACCCAGGTTCCCGAGGCCTACATGGAGGTCCAGTACACCAACTCCTGGTATGATCCCGTGGCTGAGGGCGAGGCCGCCAATGCCTTGATGGCCCGCGGCTGCGTCATCATCGGCCAGCACGCCGACTCCACCGGTGCCCCCTCCGCCGTCCAGGCGCAGAAGGATGCCGGCTCTGTGGTCTACTCTGTGGGCTACAACATTGATATGTTGGAAGTGGCGCCCACCGCCGCTCTGACCTCTTCCCAGAACAACTGGTCCGTCCTGTACCGGGACACCCTGGAGAAGTTCATCGCCGGCGAGGAAGTGCCCGTGGACTATGCCGTGGGCATCAGTGAGGACGCTGTGATGATCTCCAAGCTGGGGCCTGAGTGCGCCGAGGGCACCCAGGAGGCCGTGGACGCCGCTTGGTCCAGCATCAAGGACGGCAGCCTGAAGGTGTTCGACACCTCCAAGTTCACCTGCCAGCCCGCTGCCGACGGGTCCTATCAGGTGGACGCCGACGGTCATGTGACATCTGCGTTCGGTCTGGACAGCGACGGCGACTTTGTCAACGACACCGGCGAGGCCATCGTGGACGGCGCCTTCCAGGAGTCCGTGCTGCGCTCCGCTCCGTACTTCTCCCTGCGGATCGACGGCATCACTGAGCTGAACAACAACTAAATATCCAACGAAAGGGGCTGCCCTTTGGCAGCCCCTTTCTCTCAAATCGCTCCATCCCCTCCGCGGCATCGGCCGCCGGGGTCTTTTTTCCCTTTTCTTTTCCCTCCGGAGGCCCGCGCCGCAGGCATGTGCCTGCGGCCATGGCGCGGAACCGACACTAAAAGAAAGGATGATCTGTTTGGAACATACCACTGCCATTGAACTGCGGCACATCACAAAGCGGTTCGGCAAGGTGGTTGCCAACGACGATATCTCCCTGGAGATCAGGCGGGGCGAAATCCTCTCCCTGCTGGGGGAGAACGGCAGCGGCAAGACCACGCTGATGAATATGCTGGCCGGCATCTACTTCCCGGACGAAGGGAAGATCCTGGTGAACGGCGAGCCCACCACCATTGCCTCCCCCAAGGACGCCTTTGCCTGCGGCATCGGCATGATCCACCAGCACTTCAAGCTGGTGGACGTGTTCTCCGCAGCGGAAAACATCGTCCTGGGGCTGGACGGAGAGCGCAAGCTGGATCTGAAGGCCGCCTCCGCCAAAATCCTGGAGATCAGTGAGAAATATGGTTTTTCCATTGATCCCAACAAGAAGATCTACGACATGTCCGTGTCGGAGAAGCAGACGGTGGAGATCATCAAGGTCCTCTACCGGGGCGCAGACATCCTGATCCTGGATGAGCCCACCGCCGTGCTGACCCCCCAGGAGACGGACCGTCTCTTCGATGTCATGCGGAATATGAAGGCAGACGGCAAGGCCCTGGTCATCATCACCCACAAGCTCCACGAGGTCATGGACGTGTCCGACCGGGTGGCGGTGCTCCGCAAGGGCCGCTATATCGGGGACGTGGCCACCTGCGACACTTCTCCCCAGAAGCTGACGGACATGATGGTGGGCCATGCGGTAACGCTGAACATCGACCGTCCCCTGGTGGAGGACCGCAACCTGCGGCTGGAGGTGAAGGATCTGACGGTCCTGACTCCCGACGGCATCAAGGCTCTGGACCATGTCTCCTTCGACGCCTACGGCGGGGAGATTCTGGGCATTGCCGGCATCTCCGGCAGCGGCCAGAAGGAACTGCTGGAGGCCATCGCCGGCCTGCGGGTTACCCAGCCCGGGTCCCACGTCATCTATCATCCCCCCGCCCCCGACGAACCCATCGCCGGTCAGCATGTGCCGGTGGACAAGGGCGGTGAGGAGCTGCTGGGCAAGAATCCCCGGCAGATCCACGACATCGGCGTGTCCATGGCCTTTGTGCCGGAGGACCGGCTAGGCATGGGACTGGTGGGTTCCATGGGCATGGCGGACAACATGATGCTCAAGACCTACCGTTCCGGCCGGGGACCCCTGCTGGACCGCAAGCCGCCCCGCCAGCTGGCGGAGCGGGTGAAGGAGGAACTGGATGTGCTGACCCCCAGCATCAACACGCCGGTCCGCCGGCTCTCCGGCGGCAACGTGCAGAAGGTGCTGGTGGGACGTGAGATCGCCCAGAATCCCTCGGTGTTGATGACCGCCTACGCGGTGCGGGGCCTGGACATCAACACCTCCTACACCATCTACAACCTGCTGACGGCGCAGAAGCTGAAAGGCGTGGCCGTCATCTATGTGGGCGAGGACCTGGACGTGCTGCTGGAGCTGTGCGACCGGATCCTGGTGCTCTGCGGCGGCCAGGTCAGCGGTATTGTGGACGGCCGCACCACCACCAAAGAGGAAGTGGGCCTGTTGATGACCCGCTTTGTAAAGGAGGCGAAGGAGGCATGACACAGGGTAAGACCCACAGGGAGCCTCTGCTCCGCATCGCCAAGCGGGACGGCATCGCCCGCCCCAAGGCATGGGCCATCCGGATCATCGCGGTGCTGCTGTCCCTGGTCGTGAGCGGCATCTTCATCTTCGCCGTCACCAAGCTGAACCCCTTCCAGGTGTACGAGGGCATCTTTGACGGCGCCTTCGGCACCCCCCGGCGCAGCTGGGTTACTGTCCGGGACGCCATGATGCTGCTGTGCATCGGCGTGGGGCTGGCCCCCGCCTTCAAGATGCGCTTCTGGAACATCGGCGCCGAGGGACAGATCCTCATCGGCGGCATCGTCACCGCCGGGTTTATGCGGGCCTTCGGCGGCGATATCTCCACCCCCCTGCTGCTGGTCATCATGGCGGTGGTCAGCCTGCTGGCTGGTGCGGCGTGGGGCATGGTGCCCGCCACCTTCAAGGCTGTGTGGAACACCAATGAAACGCTGTTCACCCTGATGATGAACTACGTGGCCATCCAGCTCACCAGCTACTTTGTGGCCCTGTGGGAAAATCCCGTGGGCTCCAATACCGTGGGCGTTATCAACCAGCGAACCAAGGACGGCTGGTTCCCGGAGCTGTTCGGCCAGGAATACGGCCTGAACGTTGTCCTGGTGCTGCTGCTGACGGTGGGGATGTTCCTGTACCTGAAATATTCCAAGCAGGGATATGAGATCTCCGTGGTGGGCGACAGTGAGAACACCGCCCGGTACGCCGGCATCAACGTGAAGAAGGTCACCATCCGCACCATGGCTATCTCCGGCGCCATCTGCGGTCTGGCAGGCTTCATCGCCGTGGCCGGCGCCAGCCACACCATCTCCACCTCCACCGCCGGCGGACGTGGCTTCACCGCCATCATCGTGGCCTGGCTGGCTCAGTTCAACACCTTTGTGATGATCCTGATCTCCTTCCTGCTGGTGTTTCTGCAGAAGGGCGCCATTCAGATCGCCTCCCAGTTCAACCTGAATGACTACGCCTCCAATATCATTACGGGCATCATCCTGTTCTTCATTCTGGGCAGCGAATTTTTCATCAACTACCGCATCATCCTGCGGGGCGGAAAGGAGGGGGCCAAATGAGCGTCGACCAAATTGTTCAGCTGATTCAGTCTGCTATCCAGTTCGGCACCGTCATTCTGTTCGGCGCCATGGGCGAGATCCTGACAGAGAAATCCGGCAACCTGAACCTGGGCGTCCCCGGGATCATGTATCTGGGCGGTATTGCGGGACTGGCGGCCTCCTTCTTCTATGAGTTCAACAATCCCGATCCCTCCGGTTTCGTGTGTCTGGTGATCTCTCTGCTGGCGGCGTTCGCCGCCTCCGCCCTGGGCGGTCTGCTGTACAGTTTCCTGACCATCACCCTCCGGGCCAACCAGAACGTCACCGGTCTGACGCTGACCATCTTCGGCGGCGGTGTGGCCAACTTCTTCGGCGGCACCCTGAACTCCATGGCCGGCGGCGTGGGCCAGATCTCCGTAGCCGCCACCAGCGCCGTGTACCGGGCCACCATCCCCGGCCTGTCGGACCTGGGGCTTCCTGGGCGGCTGCTGTTCAGCTATGGCTTCATGGTATATCTGGCCATTGTGCTGGCCGTGGTGCTGCAGCTGTTCCTCAACCGCACCCGGCCGGGCCTGAACCTGCGATCCGTGGGTGAGAATCCTGCCACGGCCGATGCGGCGGGCATCAACGTCTCCCGCAACAAGTACCTGGCCACCTGCGTGGGCGCCGGTGTCTCCGGTCTCGGCGGCCTGTACTACACCATGGACTACATCAAGGGCACCTGGGCCAACGACGGCACCATCGAGTCCCTGGGCTGGCTGGCCGTGGCGCTGGTGATCTTCGCCACCTGGCGGACAGTCAACGCTATCTGGGGCTCCTACCTGTTCGGCCTGCTGTTCTGGGTGTACCTCATCATCCCCGGCCTGGGCCGGCGGGACACGTACCTCTTCAACATGCTGCCGTATCTCGTGACCATCGCGGTGCTGATTTTTGTCTCCCTGCGGAACAAGAAGGAGAATCAGCCCCCCGCCAGCCTGGGTCTGGCGTATTTCCGGGAGGAACGGTAGGAAAATGAAGGGGAACTTATAGGATTTGTGGGAGGGCTGCAAAAAGTAGTCACATGAAATAATAAGGGAAGCCCTTGATAGGTGATGTCAGATGGCGGCTTGAGATGATAGGACGACATCAGAAATGATATAGAAATAATAGAAAAGACGGTTGTTTGTCAAAGATTTTAAAGGGATAGAACAGAAAGATCGGACGAAAACCGTCTTTTTCTGTTTGAAATGGAAGGAAAGGTTATAAAACGATGTGGCAGGTTCGGAAATTCAGAAGATAAAAGGAAGAATTTGAAAAATGAATTTTGGACATAGAAAGGCTGATGGGAGGAAAATCTATGATTGCATCGAAACAGATTGCAGAAAATTATGTGGAGACGGGCAGAAAAAAGGCGGAACTTCCGGTGTCTCATATGCTGATACTCGGCTTTTTCGCCGGAATGTTCATCGCGCTGGCAGGCGCGGGGGCTTCGGTTGCCTCGGCAGCAATGACAAATGCCTCGGCATCGCGGATTGCTTCGGCACTCGTATTCCCGGCAGGATTGGCGCTGGTGGTCTGCACCGGGGCGGAACTTTTCACTGGGAACTGCCTGATGACGATCTCGGCGCTGCAGAAACGGATTTCCGTGGGCGGGCTGTTTAAAAATCTTCTGTTTGTCTATCTGGGAAATCTGATTGGCGCGATCTTTGTGGCGGTTTTATTTGTCTACGGGCATATTCCAAGCCTGTACGGCGGCGATCTGGCGCAGGTTCTTCTGAATACAGCCGTTTCCAAGGTGACCCTGACTCTGCCGGAGGTGCTGTGCCGTGCGATCCTCTGTAATGTGCTGGTTTGTATTGCAGTCTGGGCGGCGATGAGCTCCGAGCAGGTATCTGGCAAAATTCTGGCGCTTTATCCGCCGGTGGCGATTTTCATTCTCTGCGGCTTCGAGCATTGCATCGCCAATATGTTTTACATCCCGGCGGGGCTGATGATCATGGGCGAGTACGGTCTGGCAGCGGAAGGGCTGACGATCGGAACCTTTATTCTCAATAATCTGATTCCGGCTACGATCGGAAATATGATCGGCGGGATGCTGGTGATTGGAGGCGGGTACTGGCTGGTGTATCTTCGGGGAACGAAAAATCGTGAAATAAAATGAATGCGTGAAAAAATGAAATAGGGCGAAAGGGTATTTTTGTCTGGTCTCCATGTTAGGTTTGGAGTCGGGCGGAGGTGCCCTTTTTGTATTAGAATTGATGAAAAGTTTGACTTCTATTCCCAAGGAATATCTATGTTTAGCTGATTCAATTTTATCAAACAGAACAAATGTTTGCAAAGACTTTTGGAATGTGTTATACTAAGCATAATTACAGGGAAGACTGTGACTATAATGACTATAAAATAAGTCAGCAGCGACATGATAAAACAGAGCAGAGTCAATGATAATTGAGGTACAGATATGGCGAAGCAATATATAAAGATACGAGGTGCCAATGAGCACAATCTGAAAAACATTGATATTGAAATCCCGCGTGACGAGCTTGTGGTGTTTACCGGCCTGTCCGGTTCGGGCAA
>ERZ772851.3384-NODE-3384-length-10221-cov-2.814283_pt1 | contig 10221 bp, 10 predicted proteins | sample MGYA00512137_ERZ772851 | MGnify/ENA primary metagenome ERZ772851 (study PRJEB29015, sample SAMEA2737663) | human gut metagenome | biome: human gut; feature: human-associated habitat; material: faeces | place: China | collected 2012 ... | reverse complement strand
ATTCCCCGCCAGAGCCTGGGCAAGACAGAGACCCGTTGCGGCGAAAATGAGCCTGGAAAACCGCGCGATACCCCTTTTAAGTGATTATTTATTAACGTAATGTTCAGGCCATCAATATTTATAAATCTTCCTTGACGAAGCCCTTTTTTTGTCACAAAACTAGTGGGTCCTATTTGCTATAACGTCTGCCGAAAAAAAACTGCATTTACAGGGATCTCTCTATGCGTACTCGCGTTTTACTGAAAGTCGCCGCTCTGGCGGGAATATTGGCGTTGACCGGCTGTGCGGCGAAAGTGGCGCAACCGGATCAGTATTCGGGCTTCTTAAAAGATTATTCCAGTTTGAAAGAAACGACCTCTGCCTCCGGCAAGCCGGAGCTGCGCTGGATCGATCCGAACTTCAATCCGGCCAACTATGACAATATCGTTTATCACCCGGTGACCTACTATCCGGTACCGAAGCCGACCACCCAGGTAGGGGAGAAGGCGCTGCAGGATATTCTTAACTACACCAACAAAGAGCTGAAACAGGCTATTTCCGAGCGTAAACCGCTGGCCACTACCGCCGGCAAGCGCAGCCTCATCTTCCGCGGGGCGATCACCGGGGTGGACTCCAGCAAAGAGGGGCTGCAGTTCTATGAAGTGATCCCGGTTGCTATGATTGTCGCCGGCACCCAGGCCGCCACCGGCCATCGTACCATGGACACCAATCTGTACTTTGAGGCGGAGGTCATTGACGCCAGCACCAATAAGCCGGTCATCAAGGTCGTACGTAAAGGGGAAGGCAAAACCCTGGCGAATGAGAATACACCGCTGACCGTCGATACCCTGAAGCAGGTTATCGATGATATGGCGGTCGACGCCGTTAAATTCGATCCCTCTCAGCGTTAATCGTGCCAGCGCCGTCTGACGACGGCGCTGTTTTTCTTCAGCCTCCTCAGGCCAGCCTTCGGCGCAGCAATAGCTGTTCCGGTTTGGCAAACATCACCATGTTACCCAGCAGCGCCAGCCCGATCACGGCGCTGCTGTGCCAGACATACCCTTCATAGACGGTGGAAATGGATAAGGCGACCAGCGGAAACAGCAGCGTACTGTAGGCGGCTTTGCTGGCGCCGATGCGCCCCACGAGAGTGAAATAGGCGCCAAAGGCGATGACCGAGCCGAACAGCGCCAGGTAAAGCAGGGCGCCCAGATAGCTGACGGTCCATTCTGGCATAAAATTATCGCCGCGCAGCAGAGCGATCGCCCCCATCACCAGCGTGCCGTAGAGCATCGCCCAGCTGTTGGTGGTCAGCGTTTCCAGCCCGCGGCGCTGGTGGCGAATACTGAACATATTGCCGAGCGAAAAACCGTAGGTACCCAGGGCGCTCAGCCCGATCCCCCACAGCAGCGAGGCGTTCAGTCCGTTGGCCAGCAGGTCGTCCCAGAACAGGATGACGATACCGGCGAGACCCAGCGCGGCGGCGGCCCAGAAGCGGCCCGGCGGCTGCTGGCGGAAAAAGAGAAAGCTGTTGATGGCGTTAAACAGTACCGCCATCGAAAAGATCACCGATTCCAGACCGGTATTGATCCAGGCGGCGGCGGTATAAAAACACCAGAAATTAAAGCAGAAGACGCAGCAGCCCTGCAGCAGGCAGCAGAGATGATCTTTCGCGCCCAGCGGCCGCAGGCGTCGTGTGACGAGCAGAATCGCCAGCATCGTGACGCTGGCTACGGCGAAACGCCAGAAAATCGATACCGGCGCGGCCACCGGTCCCTGTTGTAAAAAAATCGCGATCCACGTTGTACCCCAGATCACGACAACGAGTGCATAGAGTAATGCGTTCACCCTGGTTCTCCTCTACCTGTTGATGGGAGGAGTATGCCGGCTGCCGCCTGCTGCGGCTTTCACCGGTTTGTTGTCGGCTTGCAAATTCTTGCGCTTATTTGCCATCCGCTGGCGGTGAGGACTGGAAACCGCGCCGTAGTCTCCCTAGACTAGGGCTTTTACAGACAATGTGTGAAGACGATGGGTTACGGGACATTTGAAACATTACGGCGACAGAACGCGGTGCTGAAGGGAACCGTGGAGCTGAATTCCGGTATTCAACTGGCCGCCTGGTATAACAATTGCGATACCGTGACGGTGCGCAGCGACCATCATACTTTAAGTCTGTACGTGGCTGATGGCTACGAAAGCTATCAAAAGACGCCGCACGGCTGGAAAAATGGCGGCGGCCCGGATCGTTTTTGTCTGATGCCGAAAGGCGATGAAAGCGTATGGGATATCCGCGGCGATCTGTCGTTTGTGCATCTTTACTGTACCGATGCGCACCTGCGTCGCGTCGGCGAGGAGGTGTGGGACCGCAGCCCGGCGAACTTCACCCTGCAGGAAAAGACCTTCGCCAGCGATGATAAAATCACCGCAGTGTATCGTCAGTTTTTGCTGGCTAACGACTGGCGGCAGCCGGCGAACCAGCTGACCCTCAGCGCTGCCAGCAGCTTACTGCTTACCCATCTGATCCAGCACTATTCCACCGTGCAGTGGCGTTTGCCGACGGTCACCGGCGGGCTGGCGCCAGGCGTAAAGCGTCACGTACTGGCCTGGATCGATGCTCATCTCGATCAGCCCTTGACCCTGGCCGACCTGGCGCAGCAGGCGGGTCTGAGTGAGTTTCATTTTGCTCGTATGTTTCGTCAGTCGCTAAATATGGCTCCGCATCAGTACGTCATGCAGCAGCGAATGGCGAAGGCGCAAAACCTGATCTGCCATAGCGCGCTGCCGTTAACCGAGATAGCGCTGGCCTGTGGTTTTAGCTCCCCCAGCCATTTCAGCCATCGGGTCAAAGCCGCCACCGGGCTGACGCCCTCCCAGCTACGGGCGGCGCAGCGCGGATAGCACGCCGTAACTCACCCCGCCGAGCACCACGCCCCAGAAGGCGGAGCCAATTCCCGCCAGCGTCACCCCGCTGGCGGTGACCAGGAAGGTTAGCACCGCCGCATCGCGTTCACTGGCCTGATGCACTGCCTGAAAAAGACTCCCGCCGATGGTGCCGAGCAGCGCCAGACCCGCCAGCATCTGGATCCACGCCGGCGGCAGGGCCGACATCAGGGCGGTGATTGACCCGCCGAACAGACCGGCCAGCAGATAAAAACCGCCCGCAGCTATGGCCGCCAGCCAGCGCTGGTTCGGATCCGGGTGCGCCTCCGGGCTCTGGCAAATCGCAGCGGTGATCGCCGCGATGCAGATGGAATAAACCCCAAACGGCGCCAGCAGTAGTGCCAACCCACCGCAAACGACGATCAGTGCGGAGACCGGTACGGTATAGCCTGATGCCTGCAGGGTGGCGAACCCCGGAGCGTTCTGCGAGGCCATGGTGACGAGGAAGAACGGCAGACCGACGCTGAGCAAAAGCGCCGGAGTAAACTGCGGGGCGACCCATTCCGGCATCACAAATGCCAGCGGCACGGCGGCGCTAGCCACATCCCCGGACGCCGCCGCAATCAGCGCTCCAATCACCAGCGCGGCCACCACGGCGAAGCGGGGCCACAGCGCTTTACACAGCAGCCAGGCGGCGAGCATCCCGCCGCACAGCGGCAGATGATCCTGTAAGCCGGCGAAGGCCTGCAAACCAAACCGTAGCAGGATCCCAGCCAGCATCGCGGCGGCCAGCGAATGGGGAATGATCTGCATCAGCCGGGCAAACAGGCCGGTGGCGCCGCAGATAACGATTAGCGCGTTGGCGAAAATAAAGATCCCCACGGCCTCGGCGAGGGTCACCCCCTGCAGGCCGCTAACTAACAGCGCAGCGCCCGGCGTTGACCAGGCGGTGAGCACAGGAACTTTCCGCCAGGCGCTCAGCGCGAGAGTACTGATGCCCATGGCGAGGCCAAGAGCCGTCATCCAGCCGGCGATCTGCCCGGGGGTAGCGCCGGCCGCGGCGGCGGCCTGCCAGATGATGGCGGCGGAGCTGGCGTACCCCACCAACACGGCGACGAAGCCAGCGAACAGAGTGGGAAGCGGAAGACTAAACGAGCGCATCGATGATTCCCATGTGCGTTATAACATCCATTCACTGTATCATTGTGCGTTATAACGCACAAGCGGTGGTTCGCGCAGCTACCCTGGGAGAAAAACTCGCCGCCAGTGGCGTACGATGCCGTTAAACGTCCTGAAAAAATCAGACAAATGGCGGTATACTTTGCGCAGTAAAAACGGGAGGAAGGATGAATATTGCGCAACATCTGGCGGCAACGCTTAAAACCCTGCGCCAGCAGCTAGGCTGGAGCCTGTCGCGACTGGCGGAAGAGACCGGGGTGTCGAAAGCCATGCTCGGGCAGATTGAGCGGAATGAATCAAGTCCTACGGTGGCGACGCTGTGGAAGATTGCCACCGGGCTGAACGTACCGTTTTCGGCGTTCATCGTCCCGGACGCCAGCGCCGCGCCCTCCGCGTTTGATCCGCAGCAGCAGGCGATGGTGGTGACGCCAGTATTCCCGTGGGATCCCGAGCTGCGCTTTGACCATTTTTCGATAACCCTTGCCCCCGGCGCGCTGAGCGAATCAACGCCGCATGAGAAAGGGGTGATTGAGCATGTGGTAGTGATAAGTGGTACGCTGGATTTGTGCTTACAAGGGGAGTGGCACTCGCTGCAAGCGGGTGAGGGTAGGCGTTTCGCCGGCGACGCGACGCATGCGTATCGTAACCGCGGCGCCCAGGCGGCCCATTTCCATTCTCTTATCCATTATCCAAAAGAAAAAACCGCGAGCGAACCCGCGGCCAGACAAGATGACTGATGATAACCACTCACAACGTGACGAGGAAAATCCGGAATACGTGATGACAGTACTCTTCGCCGTCATTTGAGGGAAATATCTTTTCCGTCAATACTTTGTTGAAAAGTGAAAATTCGTCGTCGCGCGACGGCGGAAAAGGTTTTCGTCTGCGCCCGGTTCTGACTACAATAGCCGCCATTTCGACCCCCTTATACTGGATAACAACACGCGTATGCGCCTGCACAATCATCGTCTTGAACTTCTTAGTCCTGCCCGCGACGCCGGTATCGCTCGCGAAGCGATCCTTCACGGCGCCGATGCCGTTTACATCGGTGGACCTGGCTTTGGCGCCCGCCACAACGCCAGCAACAGTCTGAGCGATATCGCCGGGCTGGTGCCTTTCGCTCATCGCTTTGGCGCAAAGGTATTTGTGACGCTGAACACCATTCTGCATGACGATGAACTGGAGCCGGCGCAGCGGCTGATTACCGATCTCTACGACGCAGGCGTCGATGCGCTGATCGTCCAGGATATGGGGATCATGGAGCTGGATCTGCCGCCGATTGAGCTGCACGCCAGCACCCAGTGCGATATTCGCAGTGTGGAAAAAGCGAAGTTTCTCTCCGACGCCGGCTTCAGTCAGATCGTGCTGGCGCGCGAACTGAACCTCAGTCAAATCAAAGCCATTTACGACCACACTGACGCCACTATCGAATTCTTTATCCATGGCGCGCTGTGCGTGGCCTATTCCGGGCAGTGTTACATTTCGCACGCCCAGACCGGACGCAGCGCCAACCGCGGCGACTGCTCGCAGGCTTGCCGCTTGCCGTATACCCTGAAGGACGATCAGGGGCGGGTGGTGGCCTATGAGAAACATCTCCTGTCGATGAAGGATAACGATCAGACCGCCAACCTGGCGGCGCTGATCGACGCTGGCGTACGCTCCTTCAAAATTGAAGGCCGTTACAAAGACATGAGTTATGTGAAAAACATCACTGCGCACTACCGTCAAATGCTGGATGCCATTATCGAAGATCGCGGCGACCTGGCGCGCGCCTCGGCTGGACGCACCGAGCATTTCTTTATCCCGTCCACGGATAAAACCTTCCACCGGGGCAGCACTGACTACTTTGTTAATGCCCGCAAAGGCGATATCGGCGCCTTTGATTCGCCGAAATTTATCGGCCTGCCGGTGGGTGAAGTTCTGAAGGTAGGCAAAGACCACCTCGACGTTGAAGTCAGTGAACCGTTAACCAACGGCGATGGTCTCAACGTGATGATTAAGCGCGAAGTGGTGGGCTTCCGTGCTAATACCGTGGAAAAAACCGGCGAAAACCGTTATCGGGTATGGCCGAACGAGATGCCAGCGGATCTGCATAAAGTGCGCCCCCATCAGCCGCTCAACCGCAACCTCGATCATAACTGGCAACAGGCGCTGCTAAAGACCTCCAGCGAACGCCGCATCGCGGTAGATGTGACGTTGAGCGGCTGGCAGGAGCAGCTGGTTCTCACCATGACCTGTGAAGATGGCGTCAGCGTGACCCACACCCTTGACGGGGAGTTCGCCGAAGCTAACCAGGCGGAGAAAGCGTTGGCCAACCTGCGTGACGGTGTCACAAAACTGGGGCAAACCATCTACTATGCGCGCGAAGTGCAGGTTAATCTGCCGCCGCTGTTTGTGCCCAACAGCCTGCTCAACCAGCTGCGTCGGGAAACTGCGGAGATGCTGGATGAAGCACGCCTCAACGCCTGGCAGCGCGGCACCCGCAAGCCGGTCTCTGTACCGCCGCCGGTCTACCCGGAGACCCATCTCTCCTTCCTCGCCAACGTCTATAACCACAAGGCGCGGGCGTTCTACCAGCGCTATGGCGTACAGCTGATCGACGCCGCCTATGAAGCGCACGAAGAGAAGGGCGATGTGCCGGTGATGATCACTAAGCATTGTCTGCGGTTCGCCTTCAACCTCTGCCCGAAGCAGGCGAAAGGCTCCATTAAGAGCTGGAAAGCCACGCCGATGCAGCTGATCCATGGCGATGAGGTCCTGACCCTGAAGTTTGACTGCCGTCCGTGCGAAATGCACGTGGTCGGCAAGATCAAAAACCATATCCTCAAAATGCCGCACCCGGGCAGCATTGTGGCCTCCGTCAGCCCGGACGATCTGATGAAGACGCTGCCGAAGCGCAAAGGGGCCTGATTCGAGTCGATGCTATTGGCAGGATGCCCGCGGTTTACGGTCGTCCTGCCAGCGGTGATGTTCGCGCAGGTCTGCGGCGGCCTCCTCGTGCTGGCTGCGAAGCTCATCGCTATCCGCTTCGTGCAGCAGCTGCTGTTCGAGACTTTGCACCGGAAAGTACTCGTGTCCCTGACGATGGGCCAACAGATGCCCGGAAAATAATGCGCACAGCAACAGCAGGGCGCTTATGCTTCTCTTTAACATACCTTTTCTCGACGGAACAATGGCGTGGACATACTATGTCAGGCGCAATGCAGGCTTTTTTTCGGGCATCTCAAAGAACGGCAAGAGTTTGTCAACGATGGCTGACGAAGGATGAAAAAAGGCCTGACGCGGAAGCCAGGCCAGAGTGTTACGCTTTCGGCGGCAGCGGTTTCCCGCTGTGCTCGCTCCCTTTTGGCGGCTGCTTGCCGTTGTGCTGCGGCTGTTTACCGTCGTGCTGCGGCTGTTTACCGTCGTGCTGCGGCTGTTTACCGTCGTGCTGCGGCTGTTTGCCGTTGTGCTGCGGCTGTTTACCGTCTCGTTGTGGCTGTTTGCTGTTGTATTGCGCTTGCTTACCTTCGTGTTGGACGTTTTTCACCGGCGGTTTACCCTGATGCTGCGCGCCTTTTTCCGGCGGCGGCGGCGGGTTGTCGGCAGCGAAAGCCCATGACGACATTCCCAGCGTCATTACGGCGTACAGTAAAGCTAACTTCTTCATAGCAATATCCTTTCTTCAGATGTATCGCCGTATTTCATCAGGCAAAAGTGAAGATAAGATGGAGAAGTCCCTTTTCGGACCTCTCTGCATCCGCCCTCAGACTTTTAGCCCTGCGGCGGTCATCAGCAGGCGAAACAGCAGGCTTATGGCGGCCAGCGTCAGTACGCTACCTCCCCAGAGCGCGATCAGCCACAGCAGACGTTTAGGCCAGGCAGTACGCATCAGTGATATCCCTCCCCAGGCTGAACTTTGCCGCGGAACACGTAATAGCTCCAGCAGGTGTAGCCAAGAATGACCGGAATAATCAGCAGGGCGCCCACCAGCATAAAGCCCTGGCTTTGCGGGGGAGCGGCAGCCTGCCACAACGTGATGGCCGGCGGGATAATATGCGGCCAGATGCTGATCCCTAGTCCGCTGAAGCCGAGAAAGACCAGGCCCAGCGTCAGCGTGAAGGGCGAAACATGGCGGTCGCGCTGATGCAGCGTGCGCCACAGCCAGCCGCTAACGAGGATCACCAGCAGCGGCACCGGCAGCAGGAAATAGAGATTCGGCAGGCTGAACCAGCGGGCAGCAATCGCCGGGTGCGCCAGCGGAGTCCACAGGCTGATGACGGCAAACACCGCCAGCAGGGCACCCAGCAACTGCCGCGATACGCTGCGCATTCTCTGCTGCAGCGCGCCTTCACTTTTCATCACCAGCCAGGTGGCGCCAAGCAGCGCATAGGCCACGCATAGTCCGAATCCGCAGAACAGGCTGAACGGGGTCAGCCAGTCAAACATGCCGCCGCTGAAGGCGCGACCGCTGACGGTGAAACCGTTGATCACCGCCCCGACCACCACGCCCTGGCTGAAGGTTGCCAGCAGGGAGCCGCCAAAAAAGGCGCGATCCCAGAATGGCCGGTGCGACGGCGTGGCCTGGAAGCGAAACTCAAAGGCGACGCCGCGAAAAATCAGGCCGATCAGCATCAGGGTCAGGGGGATCGACAGGGCGTCGATGATCACCGCGTAGGCGAGGGGAAAGGCGCCAAACAGGCCGGCGCCGCCGAGCACCAGCCAGGTTTCATTGCCATCCCATACCGGCGCGACGCTGTTGACCATTACGTCGCGATCCCCGCCGCCCCGCACCGTGCTGAACAGCAGGCCGATGCCCAGATCAAAGCCATCCATGACGATGTACATCAGCGTGGCAAAGACGATAATCACGAACCAGATCACCGATAATTCGATACCCATTAGCGGGACTCCTTCTGCAGATAACCTTCAGTGGCGGCGGACAGCGGGCGGGCGGGCGTACCGGTTGTCGCCGGGAGCATCTCCTGCGGCCCCTTGCGGATCAGGCGCAGCATATAGCTGTAGCCGACGCCGAAGACGGCGCTGTACACTACGATAAAGGTCAATAAACTGACCGACATATGCAGATCGCCATGAGCGGAAACGGCATCGGCGGTGCGCTGAACGCCATACACCACCCAGGGTTGGCGGCCCACCTCGGTGGTCACCCAGCCGGCGAGAATAGCGATCAGGCCGGATGGCCCCATCCACAGGGCAAAACGCAGAAACGGCCGCGAGTGGTATAGCCGGTCGCCGCGACGCAGCCACAGGGCCAGCACACCCAGCAGCAGCATCAACATGCCTAGCCCGGCCATCAGGCGAAATGACCAGAACACCACAGTAGAATTCGGGCGCTCCTCAGGAGCGAACTCTTTCAACGCCGGCACCTGTTTATCAAGACTGTGGGTGAGGATCAGACTGCCCAGGGCCGGTATCTCAAGCCCGTAGCGGGTGCGCTCCTGGTCCATATCGGGCCAGCCAAACAGCAGCAACGGCGTTGGCTCACCCGGCGGATTTTCCCAGTGCCCCTCAATGGCGGCGATTTTCGCCGGCTGGTGCTTCAGGGTATTCAGGCCATGCATATCGCCGATCAGCGCCTGGACGGGGGCGACCAGCAGCGTCATCCATAGCGCCATCGAGAACATCTTACGGATCGCCGGCGACTGATTGCCGCGCAGCAGATGCCAGGCCGCCGAGGCGCCGACAAACAGCGCGCTACTGAGAAATGCCGCTACTGTCATATGCAATAATCGGTAGGGGAACGACGGATTAAAGATCACCGCCAGCCAGTCGACGGGCACGACCTGGCCATCAACGATCTCAAACCCCTGCGGGGTCTGCATCCAGCTGTTAGAGGCGAGGATCCAGAAGGTGGAGATGATAGTACCCAGCGCCACCATGCAGGTGGCGAAAAAGTGTAGCCCCGGCCCCACGCGGTTCCAGCCGAAAAGCATCACCCCGAGGAAGCCCGCTTCCAGAAAAAATGCCGTCAGGACTTCATAGGTCAGCAGAGGGCCGGTTATGCTGCCTGCAAACTGTGAGAAACCGCTCCAGTTGGTGCCGAACTGGTAGGCCATCACCAGCCCGGAAACGACCCCCATACCGAAGTTGACGGCGAAAATCTTCGACCAGAAATGGTACAGCGAGCGCCAGACGGGATTTTTTGTTTTTAGCCATAAGCCTTCGAGCACCGCCAGATAGCTG
>ERZ772851.3359-NODE-3359-length-10292-cov-21.315131_pt1 | contig 10292 bp, 4 predicted proteins | sample MGYA00512137_ERZ772851 | MGnify/ENA primary metagenome ERZ772851 (study PRJEB29015, sample SAMEA2737663) | human gut metagenome | biome: human gut; feature: human-associated habitat; material: faeces | place: China | collected 2012 ... | reverse complement strand
CATAATGATTTTTGGATAGTTTCATCATAAAGCACGAACCAAAACTCGCATTCCCGAGGAGCTCCAATTCCCAACAAATAGCAAGTCAGGTTCGTGCTGTTTTTTTGCAACACCAACCTTCGACTTGTTTAATCCTATTTGTTTATGGTAAGTTTGGAGACTTAGGGAATGGAATAAACAGCCAAGAAACGGGTCTTATGTGTTAAGTTCTATTTTTTTGTCTATTTCAAGTACTTTTTATCATTCAAACAAATATAGAGAATATTTAACGTATTGTCAAGTATTGAAGTCATTTTTCCGTGATTCACCGGTAAAAATCATTCTTATATATCTTTTATATTCGGCGCCTGCACAAAGCGCCGAATATTTTATACATATTTTCAACCAACTGTTAATCAGTCGTGTAGCTCTTTGTGCGCTTTTGTCAGTCAATTTAAACACTTATATTACTGAATATCAGATATATATGAAAATATTGTATAAACAAAGAAGTCCCTTCAGCTGAAACTACCGAAAGAGAGGGTGTTTAATTTTGTAAAAAGGATCCACTGTCTAACTTCTTATCTAAAATTCAATCCTATGAGAACTTTTCGAAACATCATCGACTTGCTTCCCAAAATTATTTTGGGGATATTATTATCATGTGTACCTCGCCCAATTTCAGCACAGGAAGACGGTGCATACCAAATCCCCGGGTACAAAGATCTGTTTCTGAATCCTGTCTCCCCCGACGTGTGGAGCATGATAAAGTACGGCAATGCCGAGGTGAATCCCTACTCCGGCACTGTGGGAACTTCGATACCCATATATACTTATCAGGACGACGATTTTACCATTCCCATTTCGATCGATTACGCATCGTCGGGATACAAGCCTAATATTCCAACGGGTGTCGTAGGCTTAGGTTGGTACCTGAACGTCGGAGGAGTCATAACACGCGAAATCAGAGGTATTCCGGATGATGGATGTGTTACTTTCAACTATTATAGTTACGGGTTCAATACACAGGTTTTTGATGTCTTGGGGTATGCAAGTTTACACCAGATGAATAATTTGCAAGGCAATTGGAGATTCGACGATCTCGTATATACGAACATTGAGGGTAAAGACTATATGAAAGTCGCATACAATAATGCAACTACCCCATTGTCTCGCTATGAAATAGAACCGGATATTTATCACTTCAATTTTTTAGGGCACACCGGCTCATTCATTCTGCAACCGAATAATCGAGCCGTATTTTTCAATTGTAATACTCCAAGTGGAGACTACTCTATAAGGTTTGATAAAGATCCCGAAAAATTCGTGTCTTTCACTTTAACAACTGTGGATGGTACCCAATATTTATTCGAAAAGGGAGATAAATGTAAATCGACTCGTCGGCTTGATGGGTGGCATCATAAATTACATCATAATGATACATTAGACGAAGAGAATATAGAGTTGAATAAAAGCGATGACGGATTGACCAATACCTTTTCATGGCGATTAACTAAAATTATAGCTCCGAATGGTCGTATTGCCGAATTTTCATATGATATAAACGCGTTGGTTAGCTATGAAAGCAATCACGATATATCTTGTGCATATATTCCTACGGTATCTCAAACAAAAGGGGAAATCAATACAGCTTATCCGGGGATAACCGAAACCTACAATATCAAGCAAGAGGAACCGACTGTCAATGTTGTATATGCCGGATTATTGCAACAAATTCGGATAGGGAACGAAGCTATTATAGATCTGAGCTACTCAGATAAACCAGTAGAGCGAATTGCCGATAGAACGATATTTACAGAATCAAGTAACAGGAAACAACTGGATAGCATTATTGTAAGAAATAGAAATCACGCATCGATAAAGAGATGCCATCTTTCATATAAATGTAACCGCCTAACAGAGGCGGGGGCCGGCACTGGTGGCGGTATAATATTTCTGAAATCTATCGATATTTCCGGAGTGGGAGTATATTCCATGTATTATAATAAAGAAAACGATGTTTTTCCGGGGATAGACACGTATGAGATCGATTGGTATGGATATTATAACGGCGGAAATACACCGGCTTATTTTATTCCGCCGGCAAGCAGTATTTCTGATCTTCAAAACGACCGCACAAAGATTTTCAATTATCGCAAACCGAACGAAGAGTATGCCAAGTACGGTATGCTTGAAAAGATCGCTTATCCGACCGGTGGCTATACGACCTATCAATATGAATCGAATTCATGGGCCCAAATAGCACATTTAATTACAGGGTACGAAGACCGTGTAAACAATCTGCCGAATAAGAAGACAGGGGGATTACGGATCAAAGAGATATGTGATTATACGCGAGAGGACTCTTTAAGACAGCGAAGAGTATTTTCATATACAGATGTGAATAATAACGATTCGGGACAATTACTTTGGACTCCAGAGATTAAGAAATATTATGGATTCGATTTTTACAATACCTATCCCGGTATAGGCTATGAAATCGCTATTACCAAAAAACACGACAGTCGTTCTTCTGCGGATGATCGCATCCATGCGAAACAACATCATATCGAATATCCCCAAGTTATAGAAAAAGTTTACGATAACCAGTCTGTAATAAAGAGACTGATTGAATATAAGTACTTTTCTTCTACAGAACAAGTTTGTAACGACCGAATTTCTTTCAGTACCGATACTCTAAAAACCGATACATGGAAATACGACTTAGCTTATTGGTATGATGTTAACTTGACAAATAGCAGTTTATATTCGGACTCAGGTTTGGGCGGAAAACTGAAATCGAAAACATACTACGATCAGGATTTTGAACATCCGCTATACAAAGAAGTGTATAAGTACGATATTTATCATGAAGATGTTTATCGGACTTCTGTACCGATAGTTCATAATGCCCAAAACGCTTATTATGAGTATGATTTCTCTTCCCCATATTTGAAAGAGATGGAAAGCCATACATACGATCAAAATTCGGAGCCGATCATATCCACCGTACAACAAGATTCTGTCGATATGGAAGGGCGGCTTCGAAGTCGAACCACGATAAACAGCAAAGGCAATACGATCAAACACGAATACGATTATTTCAACGAGGTTCCCTCTTATCTGTCTTCGCATATCATATCGAATGACGGTTGTGTTACGGCGGCCTTGAAATATAACTACAAACAAAATTCTGGATTTTATGTCCCTTCATCTATAGAGAAAGCTGCCATCGCTCCGACAAACACAGAATCCGATCTCCGATACTACACTCAAAAGACTTTCGACGAATATGACGCTGATGGCCGTCCGTTGCAAATTACGGATAAAACAGGAAAAAGTACATGTTTTATTTGGGGTTATGGAGGCCAATATCCGATTGCTAAAATAGAAAATATAACTTATGACATATTATCCCAAGAAGAGAATATTACAGGTTCTTATGGCGGAACATTGACGCCTTTTGCCAATAATTCATTACGGAACATGGGCAAAGATATCCATGTAACGACCTACACGTATAATCCGTTAGTCGGCATTACTTGTATCGAGGATCCGTCTGGTCACAAAATCTATTATGAATATGATGAAAATGGGAAATTTATTCGTATCAAGGACCATAACGGCGTTCCCGTAAAATCTTATCAATACAATATTGCAACAGATTATTAATCTACAAATCCGCATTGATTATGAAAAAGATATGTTTATCATTATTGCTCTCTTTTTTATGCTCGCAAACTATTTTTGCACAAATGATTTGGCATCCTAATTTAGGCTCAGCACCATCGGATAATATCGTTTTGGCATGGAATGAAACCGCTTATACAATCACAACTGAAAATGGGGATGAATTCACCTCGGGTGACGCCGGAGAATCAATCAACCGACAATTGCTGGATCTCGGTATTCGATGGATCCGTGTCCAATATATTGATAATGCCGAAACAGGCACCTATCTGGTCACGCTTCAACTGGATACCAATACCACGAGTAGCGAGCGATCTGTCGCATTCGGAACTTATGATAGTTATACCTATATTACTCAAAAGTCTCAGTTCACAAATGCCGATCCTCAGTTGCCGTCCGATCGTCGATTTACCATTTGTCCAGGATGTCCGGTTTCATTTGCGATAAACTCGACTATTAATATGGATTACGACGTATCTCGGATTGAGAACGATGGTTCACGGGAGGTTGTTACAACATTTCGAGGAAATAATGGGACATATATGTTTTCAGAAGTGTTGCCAGCCGGGAATTATGTAATATACACGGCAGAGGACAAGCCGTTCACCGTAGAATATTACGATGCATTTAATTTCAAATATTCATTTGCCCCGATTACTCTGGAACTTTCGGCTAATGGCGAGGTTTCCGATCTATTTTTCGATTCCTATATCAATACCAACGGAACGAAAGTACAAATTAACAGCGCTCGGGATTTGTCGTTTCTCGACGAGGTATTTGAAATTCTCAATGCTGAAGAATCTCCATATTGGGATGCTCATATTAGGTTATCATATGGTTACGACCAAACATCTAAACGCGGATATATCAGATTTACTTGTGGGCCCAATCTCTCCGATAAACCTATCAATGGCAATTTTTATTTCATGAATGCATCCGGACAGCGACTTCAAGTCATTCAAAATCCGAATGGCGCGGTATTGTCGTTACCTGTAACTTACAGATTCGATAAATCTGCATCCCGACTCGAAGCTCGGATCGACAATTCTCAACAAGGCGTCGGATATAGATTGTATAAAAACGGGGATATACAGTCGACATTCAAATACGGCAATGGCGAATCCATAACATTGGATTTCCCCGCTGTCGCAGGGTATTACCACATCGTTGCATCCTATTATTTTTCATATGGATACGAAGCTTCCATAGACTTGAACGGCGCATTGGTCAACGACGATATGTTTGTGCTGGACCGCGATCGGAACTGGATTATAAGTAAAACATATAACGGACAAAAAGAGGCTGTAAACGACATCGTCTATTACGACGGATTGGGCTACCCGTCGCAGGTCGTTCAGATCGAAGCTGCCGAAAACGGAAATGTCGATCTTGTTCGCCCAATCATGTACGATGCTTTATCTCGTGAAACGAATAAATATCTGCCATATGCCCGACAAGGTAATTCTGCACGGTATGTCGACGATGCGTTCAATGAACAGAATGCGTTCTATGCTGACAAATTCGATGTTTACGGAGATAATGCCTATGCCTATACTGTCGAAGAGTACGATGCCACCCCGCTCGACCGTATTTTGAAACTACAAAGGCAGGGATCGATTTATCGGTCGGAAGATCGCGCTGTACGCAATACCTATTTCGGAAATGAAGCGAATAGCGTTTTACGTTTGGATGTGGACAAAACCGGCGACAGACTCATTGCAAACGGTTATTATGCCGAGAATACGCTTACGGGACTGCAAACAGTAAATGAAGACGGTGCCGTTGTGATTACATATACTGATAAAACGGGACGTCTGATCTATCAAGATGCGCAATTGAACGATAGTCCTGATGGCCATGTTATCACACGATATGTCTATGATGATTATGATCGTTTGGCCTGGATCGTCACGCCCAAAGGCTCCGATCTGCTGAATGCATCGTCGAACTATCGGCTTTCGGACGATTTCACGAAACAGAATTGTTATGTATTCCTGTACGACGGATTCGGGAGAATCGTTGAGAAACATATTGCCGGCAGAGAGCCGGAATACTTGGTGTACGATATGGGCGATCGGCTCGTGATGTCGCAGGACGGCAATATGCGGACGAGCAACCAGTGGATGACCTATGAATACGACGGACTGGGAAGACTTTTTCGACAGTATTTGGCAACCGATTCCTCGACGGACGATCAAAAAGAACGTCATGAAGAGTTCCAAGCGAATTTTATAGAAGGAAATCTTCCGTTGTTATATGTCGAAGCACAGACATTGATTCGGCAATACGACTATGATGATTACGATATGTTACAAGATTCGGATCTCGCATTCAGAAACATTTCGGACATGACTGACGAAGGAACTGTTTCGATGTTGAATAGGAATGTCAAAGGATGGCTTACTGCTGAGAAATTAGCAGTCCTCGACCATTATTCTTGTGCGGAAACGTATTACCATCGTGCATATTATTACGACGACAAAGGTCGTGTCATACAACTCGTACAGAAATCGGCCGACGGCGGTATTTTACGTGTAACGAATAAATACGATTTTACAGGGAATCTCATCGCACAACGTGAAAGTCATGAATCCGGCGATACGACGAATAATCTCTATCGGTATTTCGTATTCGATTCACGAGGTCGTCTCACGAAAGAAACGGCACAATTCAATGACGGAGAGCAGGCCGTGGTCGCCTATACCTACGACGATCTCGGACAGCTTACCGGCAAGACTTATGGTACGGGAGCACACGCCATCCACGAGACGATGGACTATAATATCCAAGGATGGCTGACACGCAAGAATAGCGAGCTGTTCCACATGGAATTGAGGTATTTCGATGCGTATCGCGAAGTTTTGAAGCCTTCCTACACGGGGAATATCGTCAATTGGCAATGGTCGCATAAGCAGATAAACGGCAATACCTACGGTGACGATTGTGAGTATGGATTCCACTACGACGATCTCTCGCGTCTGACGGATGCTGAATTATTTATCTGCGATCCGATAGATGCCAATAATGAGTATACCGAAAATGGAATCACCTATGACAAAAACGGCAATATTATTACGCTGAACAGATCGAGTTTGTCGTCGGAAGATACCCGAAGTTATCGATTCAGCTATAATGGAAATCAGCGGGTTAAAGAGACGAATAGCAATTCGTTATACGGTTATGACGCCAACGGCAATATTTCGTCGGATGCATTGAGCGGTTTGGAAATCTCGTACAATGTTCTTAACTTGCCTTCAAAGATGTACGGCTGGGGCGATTACTCGGATTATTATCGTTACCTTGCCGACGGGACGAAGATTCTGCACGAGTATTCCGACGGTCAGCAGGATGAATATCGAGGTTCTTTGGTATATTACAGCAACGGCGAGTTCAGTGTGCCTTTCGGCGGCGGACGGCTGGTATCAGAAGGAAATACGACCGAGGCGCATTACTTCCTGACCGACCATCTGGGCAGTACACGTGTCGTGGCGAAGGTGACGCCGACGGGGCGGATCGACCTCGACCGCAAGGACTATTATCCTTTCGGCAAAGAGTGGACGCAATCGGGTATGCCGACTTCCAGCAACCGATATATGTTCTCGGGCAAGGAACGTCAGGACATCGAGAGCGACGACTGCGTTACCACGCCGCTCTACGACTTCGGCGCACGCTTCTACGATCCCGACTCGGGTATGTGGTTGCAACAAGACCCCATTTTACAATTCCCCAGTTTGTACACGTATTGTGCTGATAATCCGATCAATTTCATCGATCCATTCGGTCTCGACGTCTGGACAACAAGTGATCCGGTGTTGATTACAAGATTTATCGATGAATACACCAGAACTGGAAATGCCACCATGTCTGGATGGAGGTATTTTACGGATGAGCAATTCTTCAATCAAAATGGCGAAACGACTCCTTATGCACGTAAAGACAATCGCGGTAATTATTTTTTCACATATAATACTATCGAAAATGATGTCGTAGTTGTCAACACGATGAAACTGAGCAGACTTTCGCCGTTTACGTCGTTCAACGGAGATTTGGACAATTTGGCATGGTGGGGAGAGCAGTTTAATAATTCGGTGGCATGGACATCAATCATGGCCTTGCAACTGAAACATTATTCCGGCATAACCCGCATAGGATCTAATGGAAAACTCTATTTCAGAACTGCTAATGGAGGAGTATTCAAAGGGAATCAACGTGTTGTTACTAAATCACTTGCCAAAATTGGAGGTCAGGCTACCCAAGTTTTAGGTACTGTCGGATGGATGCTAAGATTTATGGATATAAAAAATGATCTTCAAAATGGAGAACCTTATAAAGCCGGAGCACGTTTAGGCTATGGTGTTGCAACTGATGCTTCTGTTAGAATTCCGTATGTCGGCCCAGCTGTTGCCGGCGGAATGATTCTTATAGAGGCCAAATGGGGAGAACAGATGTATGACTATGTACAAGAAACTTTTGAATAAGATATGATGCGATTTTATAATTATATTTTTGCGGCCGGATATGAAAATATGATCCGAAATGGAGAAGATTTTATTCCATGGTGCGTGCCTTTAGGAGAAGTATTCTCGGTCATGATGCTCCATATATTTACTTTCTTTTTTCTTTTTGAACGATGGGAACTTATTGAATTCACGAATACAGTCTCGGCGTTTATAATTGTATGCACATCAATTGGGTTGCTGTTTTACTATTTGAGGCATAACAGACACCGCCAAATTTGGTTGCAATATCATGATCGTCTGAAAACGAAAAGTTGGTTTGGATTATGGTTTATTTATCTTTGGTCGGTTGTTATTTCAGCTATTCCTTTTTTTCTGGCAGCAATGTAAAGGGGTTGGCATTAGATCGTGCCGGTTTGCCGGAGAGCTGGGAACATGGCATAACAAGCGGTGTCACGATCTGGGACAATTATGTTGCCTCTTTGTTTGAGGTGTAGTAAATATGTATGCAAAAAGTCGGGGATTTTAATATTCCCGACTTTTGTATTCTGCCGACGAAATGAACCCGAGCGTCTGGTCGGTCACGGAATATCCGAGATTCCATTGCTTTTCAGGTATGAATTTGCCACCCGAGCGCCGTCTCCATCGTGAAGTACCCCAATCGATCGGGTATGCCGTGATAGACCCGCCCGCAATGCCCGTACAACTATCATCATAGCGCTCTTTGAACAGGAAGGAGTAGGGTGCAAAATCTTTATAACTTCTCGTATATTAGCAATCAGCGAAATAAGGAGACAAACGGCAATACGACATACCACTACGACGCCAACGGGAATATTTCATCGGATGCGTTGAGCGGTTTGGAAATCTCGTATAATCTTCTTAACTTGCCTTCAAAGATGTACGGCTGGGGCGATTACTCGGATTATTATCGCTACCTTGCCGACGGGACGAAGATTCTGCACGAGTATTCCGACGGTCAACAGGATGAATATCGAGGTTCTTTGGTATATTACAGCAACGGCGAGTTCAGTGCACCCTTCGGCGGCGGACGGCTGGTATCGGAAGGAAATACGACCGAGGCGCATTACTTCCTGACCGACCATCTGGGCAGTACACGTGTGGTAGCGAAGGTGACGCCGACAGGCTGCGAAGACCTCGACCGCAAGGATTACTATCCCTTCGGCAAGGAGTGGGCGCAGCCCGACATGCCGACATCGGATAATCGCTACACCTTCTCCGGTAAGGAAAAACAACATCTGCGATTCCAAGAGATCGATTATGCCGATTTCGGTGCGCGGTTTTACGATGCAGATACCGGTATCTTTTTACAGCAGGATCCGTCGGCAGAGGATTATTATCATATCGGCCAACATGTATATTGTGCAGGAAACCCTGTGAGTAGAATAGATTCTAATGGATGTGATTTTACTATAGCTCTTCGAGCATTGATTCAACAATTAATGTTTGATATATATACGACAATTGCGAATAATGAAGCTGCGATCGCAGATTTCGAAAAACGGGGTAAAGGTGATAGTAGGCGCGCCGAGAGGTTACGGGAAAATAATGCAGAACTTGAAGCTGCTATCTTAGAAATTACAGCTATGGAATTTTCCGATCAACTGTATGATGTTAAGCTCAATGCCGGAACCCCCGAAGGAGGCGATGAGGAGATGGAATACTACGGCTGGACAACTTATAATCATGAAAATAAAGCTGTAACAATTAATCTGGCAGGAGATTATGATGCCAAAACCATGCTACACGAATTAAAACATGGATTTCAATTCGAAGATCAAACATATTCTTTTGCTTCTCACGGTTTAGGTGGTGGACAATATTATGATTTTGAAGATGAAGTAGAAGCTCATAAAAGAGGAAGTGCGATTGATGGATCGAGCGGCAAAGTCGATAAAGAAGATTATAGAAATATATTACATCGGGGCCAAGCCGGTAAAATCGACCAACAGCGAATTGGTAAAAAAGATATCTGGCACAAAAATGTCAATCCTTTAATAAAATTGTTTGGCTTATGAGGCGATGTATGATTTATGCGGTTATAGGGTTATTCCTGCTTCCGCTCTATGGCATGGCAAAAAAACGCTCCCCCAAAGAAGAGCGCACGAACAATCATAGTGCGTTTCTGTATTACCGAGAATTTGG
>ERZ772851.3351-NODE-3351-length-10317-cov-4.852271_pt1 | contig 10317 bp, 10 predicted proteins | sample MGYA00512137_ERZ772851 | MGnify/ENA primary metagenome ERZ772851 (study PRJEB29015, sample SAMEA2737663) | human gut metagenome | biome: human gut; feature: human-associated habitat; material: faeces | place: China | collected 2012 ... | reverse complement strand
CGCGTGTAAGGCAGACGGGCCTTCATGGGAAGGCTGCGGGCCGCACATGTGCGGTCCCTACAGGGCTGTAAACCAAGAGCCTTACGCCCCCAACGTCTGACGGAGCATCTCCAGGCGCTCGTTCAGGAGCTTTTCGGGCTTGGTGAAAAGGCCCAGACCGTTGACATCCAGCGTGCATTCCACGCTGGTGGCGTCACCGCCGCCCAGCAGCAGCGCCGTAAAGGTGCCGCTGATCTTGCCCTTCTGGAAGTTGCAGCTCAGGCACCGGGGCTTTTCCTTGCGGGTAAAGACGATCTGAGTCTCGCTGCCGTCGGTGTTCTTTTCGGCAGCCTTCAGGCCGTCGTCGCTCTCCTCATAGCTGCTGACGTCCCTGCGCCAGCCGTTGAGGGTCGGCTTGGTCAGATACAACCACACCTTATTGGGGTCACAGGCATAATTTGCGGTCACTACACAGCTTTTCATGGTTTTGGTTCTCCTTATTTTTTCCCGCGTCCGAACAGGCTTTGCAGCAGACCTGCACGTTTGGGGCGCAGTGCCGCACGCTGCCGGGGTACGGGTTTTACAGCGGCCTTTACGGCTGCCGCCTTGGGCTTGGATTCTGCTTTTGGTTTCTCGGGCTTGTCCGTCTCCTGCGCGAAGCCGTTCTGGAAATAGCCAAACATCGCCATCTGACTGTCCACCGGGGGCTGACCATCGGCGGGGTGCACCTTCACATAGGTGCCGTCCGGCTGCATCTCGCGGGCATTGACGGTGTCGCGCAGCTGCAAGTCAAGGATGCCGCGCAGCTTTTTGGCAATGGCCGGGTCATCCACGCGGACGCCGACCTCAACGCGGCGCTCGGTGTTGCGGGTCAGGAAGTCGCCGGACGCAATGTAAATGCGCATGGCCTCGCCGCTGCCGAAACAGTAGATGCGGGAGTGCTCCAGATAGCGGCCCACCAGGCTGCGGATATGCACGTTCTCGGTGCGGCCCGGCACACCGGCACGCACGCAGCAGATGCCGCGCACGATCATGTCCACCCGGACACCCGCACAGCTGGCCTCGCTGATCTTGTCGATGATCTGCGGGTCGTTGATGGAGTTGTTTTTCAGGATGATGGACGCGGGCTTGCCCTGCATGGCCAGCGCGATCTGGCGGTCCATTTCCTCGAGCAGCACGGTCTTGAAGCGCAGCGGTGCGACCAGCATCGTGTCTGCCTCGCTCGTCAGGCGCTGCAGGGCCATGTTGTTAAAGACGGCGCTGGCCTCCTCGCCGATCTCCTGCCGGGTCGTGATGAAGGACAGGTCGGTGTACAGCTCGCTTGTCTTTTCATTATAGTTGCCGGTGCCGATCTGCGTCAAGTACTTATATTGGCCGTTGACGCGGCTGGTGATAAGGGTCAGCTTGGAATGGACCTTGTAATCGTCGAAGCCGTAGAACACGGTGCAGCCCGCATCCTCGAGCTGCTTGGACCAGTCGATGTTGTTCTGCTCGTCAAAGCGGGCGCGCAGCTCGACCATCGCGACGACCTCCTTGCCGTTCTCGGCAGCGGCGATCAGGGCGTTCACGATCTGAGAGTCGCTGGCCATGCGGTAGAGCGTCATTTTGATCGACACAACGTCGGGATCAGCGCCCGCGCGCAGCAGCATCTTGATAAACGGGCGGATGCTCTGGTACGGGTAGGCCAGCAGCACGTCATGCTTGCGGACCTCGGTGTACAGGTCGTACCCTGCCGGGGCCTGCATGGGCTTTGCCGCGGGATAGAACAGCGCCGTGTGGCCGCCGTCGCCGGAGATGCGCCCGGCCAGCTTGAACAGCGAGCCGGAGTCGAGCGGCGACGTCTGGGTATAGCAGCGATCCGCGGGCACGACGAGCTTGTCCCGCAGGAATTTGACGATCTCCTGCGGGGCGTCCGGCCAGAATTGCAGGCGCACAGCCGCGAGCTTACGGCGCTTTTTCAGCAGCTCGCTCATGACATCGCGGAAGTCGACGTCGTGATCCATCATGCCCTCGTCCACCGTGATGTCCGCGTTGCGGGTCACGCGGAACAGGCACTGCTTCTGCACCGTGCTGGCGCTGAAAATCGTCGCGGCATAGTGGGCGATCAGCTCCTCCACAAAGGCAAAGCAGGTCGTCTCGCCGTCCTTGACAAAGAGCACCCGCTCAAACTGGCTGCTGACCGGCACGATGCCGTAGCTGATGCCCTCGTTTTTCGTGTGCAGTTGAGCGATATAGTAAATATCTTTGTTATTCAAAAACGGGAACGGGTGGCGGGAATCAACGATCTGCGGGCTGAGCAGCGGCAGCAGCTCGCGCTGGAAGTAGGTTTTCCAGAAATGCTCCTGCGGCTTGGCGAGCTTGGCGAAGTCTACCTTTTTGTAGCCCTCCTGCGCCAGCGCCGAGACAAGGTGCTGGAAGTATTTATCGCATTTTGCCTGCAATTCCGCCACGCGCGGCGTGATGGCAGCGATCTGCTCCGCTGCTGTCATGTGGGTGACGTTGTCGGTCTTATTGTTTTTGAGCAGCGTCTGGTCGTAGAGCGAGCCGACGCGGACCATGAAGAACTCGTCCATATTGCTGCCGAAGATAGCAGCAAACTTGATGCGTTCGCCCAGCGGCACGGTCTTTTCCTTGGCAAGGGCCAGCACGCGGCTGTCGAAGTCAAGCCAGCTGAGTTCACGGTTGATGAAGATGCTTTCCGGCTTTTTTTCCAAGTGTATCTCCTCCTAATGATTGGCAGCGGCCAGACCCGCCCAGCTTTCTGTCATGCGCAGGGATATGCCCTTGACCGCAGCGGCGTCCGCCAGCGTGGCAAACGGGCCGTGTGCCTCGCGGTAGGCTACGAGCGCAGCGGCCTTCCGGGGGCCAAGGCCCGGCAGGGCGGTCAGTTCCTCCGCCGTGGCCGTGTTGATGTCGATGAGGGTCGGTGCCTCCGGCGCGGCAGTGTGTACCGCTGCCGGGACATACGCAGCGGCAGGGCGCTGCGGCTGCCAGACCGGAGCAATGAGGAACAGCGCCCCCGCTGCGATAAGCACCGCGGCCAGCACGGTCAGCACTGCCAATCTGCGCGTGGTCTGCATGGCCGATTCCTCACTTTCCGCCTGTTGAATTTTAATTATAGCATAGTATCCCAAAAAATACAGCCGATTTTTGCGGAATTTTACACAAAATATACGATTTGCAGACATCAGCGGCGGCGCGCGCCGGGCAGCGGTCCGGCATCGACCATGATGACGTCGGTGCCGATGGTGCGGATGCTCTCCCACGGGAGGATCAGGTCATCGTCGCAGCCCAGCAGACCGAAGCAGTGCGCCCGCCCGCGCAGAATGACCGATTGCAGCTGACCGCCGTGCTCGTCAAAGACCACATCGTCGATGCGGCCCAGGTTCTCCCCGGTTTTCAGCTGGATGACGTCCTTGGCTGACAGATCGCGCAGGGTCATGGCGTGCCTCCCTTTCCGGTATTTCCGGTCTATTCTATGCCGGGAAAGTGAAATTGTTGCCTTGCCCTATCGCCCCGGGGCGTGTATAATAAAAGCAACACACACTGCCCCGCAGGGAGGTTTTTATGTACAAGAATATTATTTTTGATTTCGGCGGCGTTGTCGTCAATTTTAATCCCAGGGATTTTCTGATGGACCACTTCATGAACCGCCGCGCCGAGGAGGAGACCTACGACATCGTCTTTGGCAGCCAGGAGTGGCAGGATCTGGACCGCGGCATCATCACACGCGAGGAAGCCAATAAGATCATGCTGGAGAAGGCCGCCCACGCCAACCGCGTGTTTGAGGTGCAGACCTGCCTTGACGAGTGGTTCACGATGCTGGAAACCAATAAGACCACTGTGCAGATCATGCGCAAGCTGAAGGCCGCCGGGTACCGCCTGTACTACCTGACGAACATCCCGACGGACGTTATGGACGAGCTGCGCCAGCGGGAGTGGTTCTCGCTGTTTGACGGCGGCATTGCCTCGTGCGATGTACACCTGTGCAAGCCCGAGCCGGAGATTTTTACAACGCTGATGCAGACCTGCCACCTGGCCTACGATGAGTCGATTTTTGTTGACGACAACAAGGCCAACGCCCAAGCTGCGTACAATCTGGGGATCACCGGCATTTTGTACAAGAACCCGAAGTCCTTCACCCGCGCACTGGGAGCCTGCGGGATCGAGGTGGAATAGCAGAATGTAAAACGGCAGTCCGGATGGGCTGCCGTTTTTGTGTGCAGAGAATGCAGGGGCGAGCATTGTTCGCCCGCAGGTCATGTGCGGCAGTGGCCAAACTCCCGGGCGGATATGGAATCCGCCCCTACGTTGTAGTGGTCGATGCTCGCCATCGACCCGGAAGATCCGTACTGCCGCAAGGCTTCAGCGGGCGAACAATGTTCGCCCCTACAAAGCATTTTTGATAATTAAAGCTCAGTTCGCGCAGATCTGCTCCTTGATATGGTTGAGCGCGGCCTTTTCCAGGCGGCTGACCTGGGCCTGGCTGATGCCGATCTCCTTTGCCACCTGCGTCTGGGTCTTGCCGTTCAGATAGCGCAGGGCAATAATGCGGCGCTCCCGCGGTGTGAGTGCCCTGACCGTGTCGCGGAACATCATGTCGCTGATCCAGCTTTCCTCGCCTGTGGTGTCGCGCAGCTGGTCCAGAAGGGCAAAGCTGTCCTCGCCGTCGGAGTAGACTGGCTCATACAGGCTCGTCGGCGTCACAGCGGATTCCAGCGCCATAGCGACGTTCTCCGGGCTCTGGCCGACCCGGGCGGCGATTTCGGAGAGCTTCGGCTCGCGCCCGTTCTGCTTTTGCAGCTCCTCCCGCGCCTGCATCGAATGGTAGGCCAGGTCGCGGATGGAGCGGCTGACCCGCACGGCGTTGTTGTCCCGCAGGTAGCGCTTGACCTCGCCGACGATCATCGGCACGCCGTAAGTCGAGAACCGCACGTTCTGCGCCGGGTCAAAGTTGTCGATGGCCTTGATGAGCCCGATGCACCCGACCTGAAACAGGTCGTCCATGTTCTCGCCGCGGCCCGCAAACCGCTGTACAACGCTTAACACCAGCCGCAGATTGCCCTGCACCATCTCCTGCCGGGCCTGCCTGTCCCCCGCCCGGGCCGCCTTGATGAGGCGGCTTTTTTCGGCCTCGCTCAACACGGGCAGACGCGCCGTATCCACACCGCAGAGCTCTACTTTTCCTGCATACATCCTGCTGACCCCCAGTTTTTATTTACCGGGAGTATGGGCGGGTATGCACGGCGGCAAACCGGTAAATTTTGCACACGGCGCACCGCCGCGGCATAGCATACGGAAAAGGAGGGATTTTTATGGTAGATTCCCTGTGGTTTGTCCTTGCGCTGGTGCTGCTGGCCGTGGTGTCGGTGGCGCTGGTGCTTGTGCTGGTCCTGCGGCGGGAGGAAGCGCACGGCGGACGCGAGACCCTCACCGAGTATCTACAGCCCAACTATGGGCAGACCGGCGGGTTCCGCGTCTCGTCCGCACCCAGCAATGAAATCATCATGCCCTACCGCTACTGGCTCATTGAGGGGCAGGTCTCGGAGATCGACTACGACATTGTGCCGGGCCGCCGCATGAGCCTGCGCACGGCCAGGACCGGGCAGATGCTTTACCCCGTCGGCTTTTTTGACCTGGCATTTGAGGATGTACAGCAGTACGACATTGACGGTGTCACCGTGACCCAGCGCCAGAACGCCGGGCGCATCACCGGTATATCGTGGACGCGGGAGGGGTACGAGTACCTGCTGTACTCTTTGCAGCCCGAGATGAACATGATCGCCGGGCTGGCGGTGGAGTTTGTGACGAATACCCGGGCGGAGGCGGTGGTGTAAAAGGCATTGCCCTGTAGGGGCCGCACCTGTGCGGCCCGCGGCTTTCCGGGGGCTCCTGCTGACGGGCAGGCCGCGGGCCGGGTATGCCCGGCCCCTACGGGGCTGCAGATTTTTTATCCCACTGCCTCCAGCTCCCGGCGCAGGCGGCGGATGATGCGCTTTTCGAGCCGGGAAATATAGCTCTGGGAGATGCCCAGCGTGTCGGCGACCTCCTTCTGGGTGTGCTCCGTCTCGTGGTTGAGGCCGAAGCGCAGCTCCATGATGCGGCGCTCCCGGGGCGACAGCCGCCCCACCGCACCGCGCAGGGCGGCGCGCTCGGCGCTGCGCTCCAGTTCCTCGCCGACCTGCGGGTCGTCGCTCGTCAGCACGTCCATCAGCAGCAGCTCGTTGCCGTCGGTGTCGGTGTTCAGCGGCTCGTCTATGCTGGCGTCCTGCCGCCGGTTCGAGCTTTTGCGCAGGTACATTAAAATCTCGTTTTCAATACATCGGCTGGCGTAGGTTGCCAGCTTGATGTTTTTCGTCGGCTCGAATGTGTTGACCGCCTTGATAAGCCCGATAGTGCCGATGGAAATCATGTCCTCGATGCCCGCGGTGGGCGTTTCAAACTTCTTGGCAATGTACACGACCAGCCGCAGATTATGTGTGATGAGCAGGTCCCGTGCCTGCGGCTGCCCCCGGGTCAGCGCATCCAGGGCGGCGCGCTCCTGCTCCGGCGGCAGGGGCGGCGGCAGGGTGTCGGCCCCGTTGATGTAGTGCAGATCCTGCGGCGCGGCCAGCCGCAGCCACAAAAGGTACAGCTCCTTGAGCATAGCAATTTACCCCCTTACATAAAATCGTTTCCGTACAGCGCCTCGTAGGCGGTGCTGCCAAAGCTGCGCGGCGCAAACACCACGGCGCTGCGCCCCAGCCCCAGCACGCCGTTTTCGGTGATCAGCCCAATGCCCTGCACTGCAAAGCCGGGCAGCAGGCTCTTTTCTGCCGCCGTGCCGCAGGGCACCAGCCGCAGCCGCGTGCCGGGCGGCGGGTCGGCCCCGGTGGCCCCGGCAAACCACTGGTCCAAAAAGGTGTTGACCGCGTCCGGCAGACGGGCCTTCGCATCCGGGTAGCTGACGACGAGCACCGGCAGGCAGGTGACGGGGTCGCGCAGATGACAGCCGGTGTCAAGCGCCGCGCGCAGCCGGACGGGCTGGCCGCAGAGCTCTAGCTCCAGCCCTGCGGTTTTGGTGGGTGACTCCCGCCGGGTGAAAATCCGCAGGCCCAGTTCTACCGCCGCGCAGCAGGCCCCGGACAGTGCCAACAGCAGCAGCGGCGAAACACGCAGGTAGACCGTCAAATTTGCCGTATCCGCCACGCGGGTGCCGGTGCGCAGGATGACGAGAAGGACCGCCCCCGCCAGCGCAATGTTCAGCGCCGCGTACCAGCAGGCCGCCGTCACCAGCCGCCGCCTGCTCCGCCAGCCGAACGCTGCCGCCGTGATGCCCAGCGCCGTGGCGGCCTTGTACGCGACCTGCACGGGGTACGGCTGCTCGGGCGCGAACAAAATCAGTGCCGAGAGCGCCGCCAGTGCGCTGCCCGCCAGCATCCGGGCAAACGGCGCACGCTGGCCACTCAGCGCCCCCGCCGCCAGCAGCAGAAGGTACGCCGTCAGGAAATTCGTCAGCAGCAGCACATCGAGATACACCACCGTTTTGATACGCCCACCTCCCCTTTTTGCCGCTATGCTACCACTATATGCGCCGGTTGGGGAGAAAATCCGCGGACGGTGGGATGTGCGAAAAGCTGACAAGATGAATGCCTTCCCCACGGGGGGAAGGTGGCCGAGGCCCCGCCCGAGGCCGGATGAGGGGCAGGCTTGCGTGGTCACCCGTTAGCGGATGGTATTGGCAAGGCTCCCCCTCATCAGTCAGCGGGCGGGGCCGCTGACAGCTTCCCCCGTGGGGGAAGCCAAACCAAACAAAAACGCCCCGCTGCAAACCACAGCGGGGCGTGAAATGTTATTTATGCGATTTTACTTGGATGCGCAGGCGGAGCAGCTGGCGCAGGAAGCGCAATCGGGGTGCTCCTCGGCCCAGATACGGTCAGCGGACGGAGTCCACTGGTCAGCGTAGGGGCGGCAGCGGCGGAAAACATCGTCCGTGGATTCCGGCTGCTGCATATCGGTGCTGTGGGCGCCGGAACGCTTGACCATCTCACCCAGCAGTTCGGGGTTCTCGAGCATCGGGCAGGGGCGCAGGTGGTTGTGGTTGAAGGGCTGGCCCTTGTGGTACTCCTTGAACAGCGGCTGCTGCAGGCACTCCAGCAGGCTCTTGTCGTGGATGTTCGCGTTGGAGTAGTGGATAAAGACGCAGGGCTCAACGTCGCCCGCCGGGTTGATGTGGGCATACTGGCGGCCGCCGGCAATGCAGCCGTCGATGTACTCGCCGTCGTTCTGGAAGTCGATGCAGAAAATCGGCTTGCCGCCGGTGTAGCCGCGGATCTCTCGCACGCGGTGGATCATATACTCGCGCTGCTCGGCGTTCAGCATCAGGTCAACGTTTGCACCGTCACCGATGGGCATATAGTGGAAGTACCAGTTGAAGCGTACACCGTGGCTGATGAGCATATCCATGAACTCATCACTCGTGACGGCCTTGTAGTTGGCGCTGGTGTAGCAGATGGAGGTGCCGAACAGCAGACCGTTCTCCTTCATCAGGTCCATGGCGTGCATGACGCGGTCATAGACGCCCTCGCCGCGGCGGGCATCGGTGGCATCACCGATGCCCTCGATGGAGATGAAGAAGGCCATGTTGCCGACTTCCTTGACGCGGTCACAGAAAGCCTGGTCGATCAGCGTACCGTTGGTGAACAGGTGGAACACGGAGTTCTGGTGCTTGGCGGCCAGCTTGAACAGATCCTCCTTGCGGCAGGTCGGCTCACCGCCGGTGCACATGTACCAGTGGATGCCCAGCGCCTCGCCTTCCGTGACGATGCGGTCCATATCCTCAAAGCTCAGGTTCAGGCGGTTGCCGTACTCGGCAGCCCAGCAGCCCTTGCAGTGCAGGTTGCAGGCGGAGGTCGGGTCGAACAGCAGGATCCACGGCATGTTGCAGTCATACTTCCTGCGCAGCTCCATGACGTAGTTATAGCCCGCGAACATACCCTCATACACAAGGTTCAGGGTGTTCATCTTGAGGATGTGGGGGTCGATCTCGTTGATAGCCTTGTAGGCGTACTCCATCCACTTGCTGCCGGGGTCGGACACAAAGGCGCGAACCTTGTCCCAGTCGGCATCGGGGTAACGGTGAGCCAGCAGAGGCTGGGCCAGGTTGACGAGCTTGACGGCCTGCTCGGCCATATTTTCAGGACCTTTGCCGCGCACGGCCTTGATGGCAGAATCAATGGCAGCGCTGAATGCAGCGCGCTGAGCGGCATGAACCACTTTATTCATCGGCATGATAGATTGCTCTCCTTTTTCTCTCCGTTCGGGACACTCATTGGGTATGGCACTATTTTATGCTTATTTTCGGCTTAGTGTACATAGACAAAAGCCGGCGAATGTTCAACTTAACAGCCCGGAAACCCCGCTGCTGCGGGCAAAACCAAACACTCCGCGCAAATTGTCATACAACATCTGCGTGGTCTTGCCTTTTGTTTTTCTTTTGTTCTCCCCACAAAGCATTTGCACTTTATGTCGAATTTGTGTTATAATGCAGGTATGTAATTTTACCACCTACCGTGCAGGAGGATTGCTATGCCTCGTTCCAATCAAACCAAGCAGCTGCTGGCCCAGAGTCTGCAGGAGCTGATGGCCACGACTCCGCTGGAGAAAATTTCTGTCAACGACATTGTCGATCACGCCAATGTGGGCCGCAACACCTTCTATTACCATTTTGAGGATAAGTACGATCTGGTAAACTGGTATTTCCAGAGCGGCATCACCCGGTTTCTGGTGGAGCTCAGCGCCTATTCTAACTGGAATGCCCTGCTGGCGGCGCTGGAGACCTATTTTCTGGAAAACAAGGTGTTCTACTGCAATGCCCTTGCCTACAACGGCCAGAACAGCCTGCAGCAATATATGTTCGATTACCTGCGCTCCATCTTTGAGCAGAACGCGCGGGAGCTGAACCCCGATGCCAGCGCCGAGGAGACCCGCAAGATCGGGCAGTTCTTTGCCGGTGCGATGATGGGTATCCTGATCCCGTGGGTGCTCAGCGGCATGAAGAGCAACGCCCTGTCCAACGTCTCGGAGCTGTCGATCCCGGTGTTCAACCACGAGATCATGCAGAAGCTGCTGCGCGGCGATCCGCAATAAACGCAAAATAAACCGACCCCGTATCCGATCATAGCATCGGTACGGGGTCGGTTTTTGTCATTTTATGCGGCAGTACCTGCCTCCCTCGGTGAGGGAAGCGGCCCGAAGGGCCGGAGGGAGCGAATTTTGCCATAACCCGAAGTATTTCGAGCTGGCGTAAGGTTCTCTCCCCCACCCGCTGCGGCGGGAGCCCCCTCGCAGAGGGGGCCA
>ERZ772851.3348-NODE-3348-length-10324-cov-5.603954_pt1 | contig 10324 bp, 9 predicted proteins | sample MGYA00512137_ERZ772851 | MGnify/ENA primary metagenome ERZ772851 (study PRJEB29015, sample SAMEA2737663) | human gut metagenome | biome: human gut; feature: human-associated habitat; material: faeces | place: China | collected 2012 ... | reverse complement strand
AGCTGTGGGGCAACCCCCTGTATGACTGGCCCACGCACAAAGCCACCGGCTTTGCGTGGTGGAAGCAGCGCATGAAGCACGCCACCTCCATTTACGATGTGGTGCGCATCGACCACTTCCGCGGCTTCGAGAGCTATTACTCCATTCCCGCCGGGAACAAAACGGCGGCGGGCGGCCACTGGGAAAAAGGCCCTGACCGCGATTTTATCAACGCCATGCATGAAAACCTTGGCGAGGGCGGCATCATTGCCGAGGATCTTGGCTACCTGACCCCGGAGGTCAAGGCCATGCTTTCTGCCAGCGGCTACCCGGGCATGAAGATCATGCAGTTTGCCTTTGACAGCCGGGAATCCGGCAATTATCTGCCCCACACCTACCACCGCAACAGCGTGGTGTACACCGGCACCCACGACAATGTGACCACCGAAGGCTGGCGTACCAACGCCAGTGCCGAGGATGTGGCCTATGCCTGCCGCTACCTGCGCTGCCAGCCGGAAGAGCTGACCGAGGCCATGATCTGTGCCTGCCTTGCCAGTGTATCGGATACCGCTGTGATCCCTCTGGCGGACTGGCTGCATCTGGGCAGTGAGGCCCGCATCAACACTCCCAGCACCCAAGGCTCCAACTGGCAGTGGCGGCTCACCTGTCCCCTGCCGGAAGCACTGGCCGGACACATTGCGCAGCTGACCGTGCTCTACGAACGGGCACAGTAATTCCCTGATCATTTTCTCCTCGTAAAAGCGTCTGCACCCGGAATGTGCAGGCGCTTTTGCTTTTTCTACAGAACATTTTTTCAGGACCAGATTATGGACATATTGCGCATTTTTGGGCTGATATCCGTGATTTTACCGCCTTTCCGTAACAGTTTATTCACAAATGTATCATGATTTTGCGCATCTCTGCTCTTGTTATTTGGACACAGTTATGTTACAATTCAGATAGTATTATTGTCTGCCTTTGTGCAGATTCCACTACGGAAAGGAGTTCTTCCACCATGGATCATCCCAATCAGAATACCATGCTTTTACCGGCTTCCTATGCCGTTATCTCCGAAGAGGAAATGACCTATCTGGATGGCGGTCAGTCCATCTACCTTGGCTCAGCCTTTAATCACGATATTTATTTCAACACCGATCAGTTTGCTACATTCTGCCAGAATGCAGCAATCAACCTGTTCGTGCTGATGACCAACTATTCCTTCCGGTACATCGCAGGCCGTGTGCAGTCCGGTCTGTCGAATGGTCTGAGCCTTTCCGGCACCTTCTATCACACCTGGGATAAGATGAACACCTGGAGCCGTATCGCTTCTGTGGGCGTTGCCGGTCTGGCCGGTGTCTATGTCTATTCGCAGGTCATGAACGTCATTCGTACCGTTACAAGCATCTACGATCAGATCGTGAACCCCATGCCGAGCTTTGATGCCGCTCAGGCCGAGGGAACCGCTGCCGCCTGAGTTTGATTCCATTCCCGGAACGATCTTGTCAGAAAGGAGCTTTCTCCATGAAAAACCTTCAGATGCCGCATTCATACATTTCTGTTTCCGAAGAAGAGCTGCGCAGTATTTCCGGCGGCGGGCCGCTGGGCGATGCGCTGGATCTTTTCTTCAGCAATCTGCGTCTGGACGATCTTTTCTTTAGCGGCGGATTGATCTCACTTTCTTTCACCTTTGTGCCCATGCTGCTGTTCAATGTGGTAAAGACAGGCTTCAACTTCGTGGTGAGCGCCTACGATACCATCGCAGACCTGTTCCATTTTTCCCACGAGGAGCGGGACATGGTGCAGTATATCTCGGATCAGCAGCGCCGGGAAGAAGAGAAAGAGCAGGCTCAGCCCGCTCCCGGCCCGAAACCGGTTTTCTGAACTTTCCCAGCAGTATAAAGCATAGCAAAAAACGCATCTGCAAAATCTTGCAGATGCGTTTTTGTTTTCAGATCACTTTCACTGCCCCCTGCTCCCGCAGACGCAGAATGTAGCAGCTGCCCTTGCCGAATACCCGCTCGATCTCGCTGTGATAGCGTTCCAGCAGGCTCTGGGGAACATACGCCTGAATGGTGCCTGCAAAGCCGCCGCCCTGCATCCGCCAGGCTCCCGTGCTGCCCTGCAGGATACTCTGGCTCAGCGCCAGTGCCACCGAAAGCCCCTGATGCCGCACATCGGTGCTGCAGTAGACATTCTGGCATAGCGCAAAGGATGCACGTCCGCTTTCCAGCACCAGCGCTGCAAAGGCATCAAACTGTCCGGCCTGCAGCGCGTCCCTCTGGGCAAGGGTGCGAGCGTTCTCTTCAAAATAGTGGATGGCGCGCAGCACCGCGCGGTCGCCGCAGGCTTTGCGCAGCGCAGGCAGTGCTGCCCAGAATGCGCTCTCCGTCACCTGTCCCAGCACCTTTTTGCCAAGAAACGCTGCGATCTGCTCCATCTCCTGCCGGATGGCTGCAAACTCACCGGTCAATTCGCTGTGGCTGCCGCGCGTATCGGTAACGCACAGGCTCATGCCCGGCGGCAGCAGGCCGTCGGCGTGGATCTTTTCCAGAACCGGCTGCTGGGGATCTGCAAAATCCGCAAAGATAATGCCGCCCACTGCGCTGGTCAGCTGATCCAGCAGGCCGCTGGGCTTGCCAAAATAGGTATTCTCCGCATACTGACAGATCTTTGCCAGCTCCGCCGGGGCCAGACCGCAGCCATATTCTCCGTTCCAGATGGCAGCCATGCCCATTTCAAAGGCAGCAGAGCTGGAAAGGCCGCTGCCGCGCAGCACATCACTGGCCGTGTATGCATCAAAGCCGCCCACCGCTTTGCCTGCCGCGCGGAAGCCCTCGGCAATGCCGCGGATCAGGCTGGCCGAGTGGGTGCTCTCCCCTTCCTGCGGCCCCTCCACGGTCAGGTCGATCACATCCAGCTTGTTGAACCCGCGGGATTTGACCCGCACGTAGCCGTCTGTATTGTGCGCAGCCACGGCCACAAGATCCAGCGTGACAGCCGCCGCAAGGCCATAACCGTGCTGGTGGTCGGTGTGGTTACCGCCCAGCTCTGCGCGGCCCGGTGCCGAATAAACCTGCACCTGCCTGCCCGGCCCAAAGTACAGCTCAAACTGTTCCAGCGCAGCATAGTAGCGTGCCCGCTGCCGACAGATCTCCTGCGCCGCATCGCCATACAGTGCCCGGAGCTTATCGTCCCATTTGCCCGCCGCGATCTCATTTCGGAGCTGCGCACTGTTTGCCATAACGATTCCTCCCTCAATATGCTGCTTTGGGATAGATGGGTATGTTACGTCTATTGTAATGCATCCAACCGCTTTTTTCAATTTCCAACGCTGAAAAAACGCGAATTTTGGCACCCAGTTCAAAGAATAAGATGTACTTTTGTTGAATTTGCGGGCAGATGTGTGGTATACTATACCAAAGATCGGGCACAAAGCTGCCCACAACGTGACAGAGCGGAGGAAACGCGGCTATGGCAGATGTATATAAGCAATCCTTCAAACAAAATTATACCAATAATATTGAGCTTTCCATCTTCAATTGCGGCATCGAACGCTGTGCTCCGGGCCAAACATGGGGGCCGGGTATCCGCGACCATTACCTGATCCATCTGGTACTTTCCGGCAAGGGCGTATTCGAGGTGGGCGGACGCACCTGGGAAGTGAGCCAGGGCCAGCTGTTTTTTGCCCGGCCAAGCCAGCTGATCCGGTATACTGCCGATGAGCAGCAGCCTTGGGAGTACAGCTGGGTAGGCTTCAACGGTGCGTGTGCCCACAAACTAGCCGCGCAGCTCCCCTTCACCGACGACTCGCCGGTGCATCACACCCACGACCCCGATGGGATGCGTGCCGCTCTGGCCAACATTTATTCCTCCCGCGGGCTGCAGCCGCAGGATGAAGCCGCCATGGTGGGCTACCTTTATCTCTTCATCGCTTCTCTGATGAAGGAGACCAGCGCTGGCAAACCGCACACGGCTTCCTCTTCCAGCCAGTATGTGCTCAACGCCATCAAGTACATCCAGTTCAATTATTCACACGATATTTCCATTGATGATGTGGCAAAAAGCGTAGGTGTCTCCCGCAGTCACCTGTACCGCGTGTTCATGCTGAACGTAGGCAAAAGCCCCATCGATTATCTTACCGAATACCGCATCAACGAAGCCTGCAAGCTGCTGCGCGCAGGCAACCTTTCCATTGCCGAGGTCGCGGTGTCGGTAGGCTTCTTTGACCAGTTCTATTTCTCGCGGGTATTCAAGCGCGCCAAGGGCGTGCCGCCCAGCAAGTATTTTGCGGCGCAGGCTGATGCTCCCGCCGACGGCCCTGACCACCAGTAAAGGAGACCCTTCATGCCCTTACAGAAAAATCAAGTTCTCACCCTGCGCGTAGAGCGTCTTTCCAGCGATGGCAGCGGCGTAGCACACAGCCCAGACGGTGAGGCCGTGTTTATTCCCGGTGCCGCCCCCGGCGACGAAGCCCGGGTGCGCATCGTTAAGGACTGCAAGCGCTACGCCTTCGGTATTCTGGACGAGGTGCTCACTCCTTCGCCGGACCGTATCCCGGTGGATTGTGCCGTGGCAGGCCCCTGCGGCGGCTGCAGCCTGCGGCATCTGGACTATGCTGCCGAGCTGCGCGCCAAGCAGGAGAATGTTGCAGATGCCTTTGCCCGCATCGGAGGATTGGATGTGCCTGTTCTGCCCATTGTGGGTTCGCCGGAAGTGAACCGCTACCGCAATAAGGTGCAGTTCCCGGTGGGCGTGGACAAAAGCGGTAAGCCCTGTATCGGCTTCTACGCCGGGCGCACCCACCGCATCGTCCCCTGCCCGGACTGCCGCCTGCAGCCCGGTGTGCTGAATGAGATCGGCAACGCATTGTGCGCTTTTTTTGCAGAAAAGGGCATCCAGCCGTACAGCGAGGAGACCGGCAGGGGCCTTGTGCGTCATATCTTTCTGCGGCGCGGCGCTCACAGTGGCCAGATCATGGTCTGCCTTGTCTGCACCCGTGCCAAGCTGCCCTCCGCTGAAGAGCTTTGCACCCGGCTGAAAGCTCAATTTGCAGAGATCACCACGATCCTGCTGAATGTAAATGCTAAAAACACCAACGTGATTCTTGGCACCGAGACCCACACTCTGTACGGCCCGGGGTATATTGAAGACACCCTGTGCGGTGTTCCGGTGCAGCTTGGCCCGCTTTCCTTCTATCAGGTCAATACCCTTGCTGCTGAGCAGCTTTACGGCATTGCCGCCCAGTATGCTCAGCTTACCCCGGACGACCTGCTGCTGGACCTCTACTGCGGCATGGGCACCATTGGTCTTTCCATGGCAGCGCACTGCCGTGAGCTGATCGGTGTGGAGATCGTACCGGAAGCCATTGAAAGTGCCAAGGCTAACGCTGCCCGCATGGGTGCAGATGTGGCCGCAAAGAGCCGATTTTTCTGCGCAGATGCCGGTCAGGCCGCCACCCGCCTTGCCGCTGAGGGCCTTCACCCGGATATCGTAATGCTCGACCCTCCCCGCAAGGGCTGCGACGAAGCCACCCTTTCCGCTGTCGTGCGCATGTCTCCCCGCCGGGTGGTCTACGTCAGCTGCAACCCCGCCACCGCCGCAAGAGATGCTGCATGGCTGGAACAAAATGGATATCACGCAGAGAAGGTGCAGCCGGTGGATCTATTTCCAAGAACACGGCATTGCGAATGTGTGCTGAGCCTTTCCAAGGTGTGAGGTTTGAAAAAATGGCTATTCCAAAATATAATGAACTTTACTCGCTGTTCCTCTTTGCAATTCAGGACGGTGCCCCGCATTCTTCAAAAGATGTAAAGCAAATCATCTCTCAAAAACTCCAATTAACCACAGAAGAACTTGCCGAGCGGCTTCCAAGCCAACGCCAGCCAACCTTTGATAATCGCGTCAACTGGGCAAAAACTTATCTAAAAAAGGCAGGTTTGATTGATTCTCCACGACGCGGCATCTATATTATTACAAAAGAAGGCCTGAACCTATTAGCAAGTGGTGTTCAAATTACAAATGATCTTCTCAAGAACAGGGATCCTGCCTTCTCTGCATTTGTAAGTGGAGCTTCTATAGCAACTCCTTCTGCTTTGGACGGAACACCTTCTTCAACTGTGTCAGATACTCCGCAGGAAACTCTGGAGCGCACTTATTCCCTTATCAACGAGCAGCTTGCAGATGATTTACTTTCCGAGGTTATGCAGCAGTCTCCGGCATTCTTTGAACAGTTGGTTGTTGATTTAATGAAAGCCATGGATTATGGCGATGGTTTTGTTACAAAGTACAGCGGAGACGGCGGTGTTGACGGCATCATTCATGAGGACAAACTCGGATTTAACTTGATTTATATTCAGGCAAAACGCTGGGATCCCAGCACTACGATTGGGAAACCGGAATTACAAAAATTTGCTGGAGCTATGATGGGACCGCCGAAGATTGAGAAAGGGCTATTCATTACAACAGCCAAATTTTCTCAAGGTGCTAAAGATTTTGCCAATGCACAGCATATCATTCTTGTAGACGGGCAAAAACTGACCACTTTGATGATCGAATACAGTATTGGTGTATCCGTTGAGAAGACCTATTATATCAAACGTATTGACAGCGATTATTTCCCCGATTGACAAAAAAGATTGATGATTGTGCCTTGCTCTTGAATTGGTAAACATACATAAAAAGCGCCCGTCCCGGTTTTTTCCGGGACAGGCGCTTTGCATTTTAACCTTGTAATTTATCAGGACAGAATCATGCGGTCATTTGCAAACTCGCCGCCGCTGGCGATCTGGAACTTTGCCAGCAGGTCGGAGACGTGCAGGTTCTTCTTTTCCTCACCGGAAACATCATAGATGATATGGCCTTCGTACATCATGATCAGGCGGTTGCCATACTTAATGGCATCCTTCATGTTGTGGGTGATCATCATGGTGGTGAGATGGTTTTCCTCCACGATTTTGGCCGAGAGGGTCAGCACCTTGAGCGCGGTCTTGGGGTCCAGCGCAGCGGTGTGCTCGTCCAGCAGCAGGAGCTTGGGCTTGTTCATGGTAGCCATCAGCAGGGTCAGTGCCTGACGCTGGCCGCCGGAAAGCAGGCCCACACGGGCCGTCAGGCGGTCTTCCAGACCCAGATCCAGCGTCTTGAGCAGTTCACGGTACTGCTCGCGCTCTGCCTTGGTAATGCCAATGCGCAGGGTGCGGGGCTTGCCGCGGCGTGCAGCCAGGGCAAGGTTCTCTTCGATCTGCATGGTGGCAGCAGTGCCGGTCATGGGGTCCTGAAACACGCGGCCGATGTAAGCGGCACGCTGATGCTCGCTCAGGCGGGTCACATCCACACCATCAATAATGATCTTGCCTTCGTCCACCGGCCACACACCGGCAACTGCGTTCAGCATGGTGGATTTGCCTGCACCGTTGCCGCCGATCACGGTAACGAAATCGCCCTCGTTCAGCTTCAGGTTCAGGCCGTTCAGGGCAGTTTTCTGGTTGACCGTGCCAGCGTTAAAGGTCTTGGAAACATTCTGGATCTCAAGCATTTTTTGCATCCTCCTTTGCCTTCTTCACCGGCTTCGAGAAGTACTTGCCCTTCCAGTACGGCACGGCAAGGAAAACAGCCACCACAGAAGCGCTCAGCAGCTTGAGCAGGTTGGCATCGAAACCCAGAGTCAGCACCAGCTGAATGACAATGTAGTAGATGATGGCACCCAGAGAGACAGAAACCATCTTGAGTGCAAAGTTGTGGAAGATGCGGCTGAACAGAGCCTCGCCAATGATGACAGCAGCCAGACCAATGACGATCGCGCCACGGCCCATGCCGACATCTGCAAAGCCCTGATACTGGCTCAGCAGAGCGCCAGACAGCGCCACCAGACCGTTGGACACAGCCAGACCCAGCACGATATTGAAGTTGGTGTTGATGCCCTGCGCACGGGACATGGCGGGGTTAGAGCCGGTGGCACGGATGGCACAGCCCAGCTCGGTGCCGAAGAACCAGTACAGAATGCCGATCAGCACCGCTGTGACAATGATGATCATAACGATAGGGTTGTGGAGAGCGAACTCCTTGACCCAGCGCAGGGAGATCAGCAGGTTGTACTTGTCCACGTTGATGGCCTGATTGGCCTTGCCCATGATTTTGAGGTTAATGGAATACAGCGAAAGCTGGGTCAGGATGCCGGCAAGGATGGCCGGAATGCCCATAAATGTGTGCAGGACACCGGTGACGAAGCCGGACAGCAGGCCTGCCAGCAGCGCCATGAGCAGGGAGACCCAGACGTTCTGGCCGGACAGCAGGCACATGACGCACACTGCACCGCCGGTGCCAAAGGAGCCGTCCACGGTCAGATCGGCCACGTCCAGAATACGGTAGGTCAGGTACACGCCAATGGCCATGATACCCCAGATAAGGCCCTGTGCACAGGCACCCGGCAAAGCGCCCGGCAGGTTTGCCAGTCTTGCAATGATTTCCAAAACAATTCCTCCTAAACGTTACACTTTTTTACTTCCCGTTTGATACGGGAAAGCGGAGAAGAGCACTTTTTACCCTTCTCCGCTGATTTTCTGTTTGGTTTCCCGGAGTATTTTAGCCCTCGATCTCCTCGTAGCCGTCGGGAACGGTCAGGCCCAGATCGTCGCAGATCGTCTTGTTGTACTTCTTGGTCACATCGGTGTACTCGATGGGCATGGTGGAGACATCAGCCTCGCCGTTCAGGATCTTCACTGCCATCTCACCAGTGGTGTAGCCCAGATCGTAGTAGCTGATGGAAAGGGTAGCCACGCCGCAGCCGGCGCAGATGCCCTCTTCGCCAGCGAACACAGGCTTCTTGGCCGGGCGGCAGATGCCGTCCACAATGCCGGTGTTTGCAGCAACAGTGTTATCGGTGGGCACATACAGTGCGTCGTTCTCGTCGGCAGCCTTCTGGCAGACAGAGGACAGGTCGTTGGAATCAGAGAAAGCGTACTGGGTAGCGGTGACACCCTTTTCCTCCAGATACTTCTGGACCTCATCCACCTGATACTGGCTGTTTGCCTCAGCAGAGCAGTACAGCAGGCCAACCTTCTTGGCCTCCGGCATCCACTCCACGATCATCTCAGCCTGCTGATCCAGCGGGGCCAAATCAGAGGTGCCGGAAATGTTGCCACCCACGGTGCCGTCGAAATCGGTCAGGCCCAGAGCCACACCGTACTCGGTAACAGAGGTGCCCAGCACCGGAATGCTGTCGGTAGCAGACTGTGCAGCCTGCAGAGCGGGCGTAGCATTGGCCATGATCAGATCCACACCAGAGGAAACGAAGCCGTTGGTAATGGTAGCGCAGGTAGCGGAATCGCCCTGTGCATTCTGGAAATCGAAGGTGACATTCTCGCCGAAGGAAGCAGTCAGAGCATCCTCAAAGCCCTGCGTAGCGGCATCCAGAGCGGCATGCTGCACCAACTGGCAGATGCCGATCGTGAACTTCTGGCCATCGGCTGCAGCAGAAGCAGCAGCGGAGGATGCAGGCGCAGCGGAAGAAGCAGCTGCAGAAGAACCGCCGCAGGCAGTCAGGGCAGCAGCTGCGCCGCAGGCAGCGGCAGCAGCCAGAAACGAACGACGAGTGATTTTACGCATAATGTTTATCTCCTCTATCTCTTTGCGTGTGCGGCCTACAGGTACCGCACCGGAAAGCTATGTTTTGTATGCAAGGCTCGTACAGTCTCGCTTTACACTCGTGAAGTATATCACACATTTCACGGTAAAACAACTCACTTTTGCCCTAAAACGGCCTTTATTATCGATTGCATCAAATATATCGATCGATTATTTTGATGCGTTATTCCGTTTTTGCTGATATTCTGTCAGTTTTGCAAATTCAGCATCCAGCCAGTGCAGGTTTTTCTCCAGCTGCGGCAAGAACGGTGCGGCATAGTCGTAGCCAAAATACAGCGCCTGCCAGAGCTTGTCCTGCATCCGGCGCACCAGCACCGGGCTGAGCTGCGCACCCAGCTGTTCCACCGTGTCTTCCAGTGTCATGCAGGTCTGCGCCCAGCGCACATCGGTCTGTTCCCGGGCCGGGACATCGTAACAAGCAAGATAGTCCTCCACCCTTGCCTCGATCACCTGCCCGCCGCAGCCGGTTGGCTGCAGAAAATAGCTCACCTGTCCTTTCCTGCTGATCTCCTGCGCCAGCGGGTACAGAGCACACACCAGCGGTTCGGCATCGTGGATGGCGCAGTGGTCTCCCGTAAGGAAGGGACAGTTGTTCCGGTTCTCCTTCACCGGGGCCAGCCGCAGCACCGGCAAATGGCTCACCGTGCCAATGCTGGCACGGCAATATCCCCGCGCCACGATCTGCGGCGGCAGGCGCAGCCGGGCT
>ERZ772851.3347-NODE-3347-length-10327-cov-45.138921_pt1 | contig 10327 bp, 13 predicted proteins | sample MGYA00512137_ERZ772851 | MGnify/ENA primary metagenome ERZ772851 (study PRJEB29015, sample SAMEA2737663) | human gut metagenome | biome: human gut; feature: human-associated habitat; material: faeces | place: China | collected 2012 ... | reverse complement strand
GAAGCGGGACTTGAACCCGCACAGCCGCAATGGCCAAAGGATTTTAAGTCCTTCTCGCCGGGCCACCATTCGAGCTTATATTAATCTATAAATCAATAATTTATATAATGCTACTTACTAATACTTAATATTTGGTTTAACTATTGGTTTAACTAAAGTATTAAATCAAGATTAGTTAATAAATAAGTTTACAATCTCATTATGTATTTAATAATATTATCACTTCACTTCTCAACTTTGGTAAATGATTAATAACCATGCTCCAAAGTATATCAGCAGACAAGCTGTCAATCTCTTCAATGGCAGTAAGAATATCTTAAAGATGTTTCTTTATTGAATTATCCATATATCAAAGTCTTAGCTGTATCTATGCTTCTCTTTAGATACGGGTTCTTGATAGTCTGTTCTTCCAGTAGGTCAATTTCCCTACCCAATAAACCTTCTAAAGAATATTTGAAATCAAAGTAATTATTGAAGTAATCATTAGCTTCTTCCTTCTTGAAGTCAACCACTAAATCAATATCACTATTATCGTTAAAACGGGAATATACCTCCATTGGATTACAAAGATAATTAATTCTTATTTATAACGGAAATAACAGTAAAGTTTAATTCAACATTTCTGTAATAGGGGGCTTATAATTGAAATATCCTCTCTAAAAGGTCGTATTAGTCCATACCATCCAGATACATCTATATCTTATAATACTGGAACAATCCTTAGTAATAAACCTAAATGAATTAATATGGATAATAACAATAAAAGCCCAACTTAGCTTAATTGCTAGGCTGGGCTTTATTTATTCTTTCTTATCTTCATCCTTATGTATAAATCCTTTCTTCCATATACCAGTTACACTATCAATTCCTAATAATCCCATCACACATAATAGAAAGGTATCTATCATCAGTGGAGCTTGTACGCACATAACAGTACAATAAATTAATACTATTACTGCTACAAACCATCCTATTACCCCACATACTCTCTTACTACTAATTCCAGAGTGTGAGGTAAACATTTGCTTTAGGAATGTAGTAAATTTCATTCTATCAATTCTGATATTAATAATTATTTATATCTTTGTAGTTATTAACATTTAAATTTATAAGATTATGCTAACAGCTGAAATTATCCCGTCTGTAAAAGTCAAACATGCTAAAGATACTACAGACAATTCTAAAGTCTGGTTTGATTATTGGGCGAAACATGTTAAAGAGGATATATCTGCTTATAAATTCTGGCATTGTGAATGTTGTAACAGAGATGTACCTATTAATGAAATGGTAGGTGCTCATGTTATTAAAGCTGATAATTCAGACGATACTGTTTACATTTATCCTACGTGTGACACTTGCAACAAGACTTACAAAGGAGATAAGGCAGATACTAAGACATTCTCTGTACCCATAACCGAACTTATTCCAGTTCCTTAACTCTAGGCAGTTCTCGTAACATTGCAACAATCTCTGTAAATATAGGAGATACTTTAATTGTATCTCCTTCCTTCATTACTATGGAATACTCTCCATTGTACTCTGTAACTATGCAATACTTACCCTGTAAGTAACAAGTAAGCACTAATCTTTCAACTCTACCAGTAGTAGTTACTGCAACATTACCTGCATAGTCTTTATCTTCCGATATTTTATAATTTAGTAATTCATTATCCATATTAATTCTTATTTTATAATTAGAAACTCATATCTGTAACTCCATCTGTAACTTCCCATTCTCCTTTACAATTAAACAATTCTTTTATCTCTTCGTCAGTACGTATAATGTTAGCTTCATTAAGAACTTGGAATTTACCATAATCCTCATAAATTAGTTCTGATAGTTCAGAAGATGTTTTATCATTTGTCATCATATAATGTTCCTCCTATTAATGGGGCGGCTATCGCAGGTGAGTGCTTACTAAGCCACTTAGTAAAAGCTATAATATCTCTTTCATCCACACTGTTAAGCCACTCTGTCATATTATTATTTATTCCAGTATCTTTAACATAGTTTCTTCTCGCATATTCCCACATGGCTGGTGTAATGTCTTGATTACCTTCATTTAGACCATAATAATTCTTGATTTGGGTTCCTCTAGCTGTCTGCTCAGTAGCTCTGCTCTGACGGAAATAATCACGTCCTTCTGGTCTTTTAAAGTATTGTCTAACATTATATGCCAATTCAGCTTCTTGCTCCTTGCTTGGTCTGTACATGTAATGCACTAGTTCGTGAGCACCTACATCTTGAGCTTGTGCATCAGTAAGTTTATCCATTACATCTTTATTTACAGAATATGATTGTCTATATAAACCAATACCAGGCTGTTCTCCTAACGTGGCAGATGTTTCTATCTTAGGAGTACTATTTAATATATCTGTTCTCAGATTTGGAGAATATCTAGGTATATCACCATACTTCTCTAATCTATCAAACCCACCGTTCCATAACCGATATTTTACTAATTTAAAGCCATCTCCTTGCCAGTTAGGATGTGCATAATCTGGCAACAATTTAGCAAGTTCCTCATTACTTAATGCACTAAATTCACTCAGAGGTCTAGGAGCAACTCCAGACATATCAAGTAAAAGAGAATGATTGGCTGGAGTGGTTAGTTGCCCAGACCCTTTCTTAAACAGCCTACCATTCTTCAAGTTATCTCTAAAACTAAAGATTACTTGATTATTAGAATATCCATTATCATATACATTATTAAACACTACACCATCTGCATTCATCTTATCTGCTGCTCGTTCTAATGCTGCTCTATTAGGTACATCACCTACAGTAACTATTGGTCTCTCTAATTCTAAGTCACCTTCTACTCTGTAAGGTCTCTTAGCAAATCTTTCTCTAGCCTTAGCTGCTTTCTCTGCTTTACCTGGTATAGAATGATTAGCTGCTGTTCTTGGATTGCCAAATTTACCTTGATACCATATACCAGCTTCGGGAGCACCTTCATAAACAGCATCCCATCTCTCTGGATAGTATAGTTTTGGAAATCTAGCACTGTTCTTATCATGTACTACATGTATGGATTGTCTAGGTCCCCAACCTACATTATTAGGTAATGGTTCAACTGAAGGAGTTCCTTTGTCTATAGTCTTACTAATTACTCTAGCTCTAGCCCATTTGTTACCACTAGCTGCTAAATCCTCCACTGGTTTAAGTTTAGGTCCAAACTTATTAAAACCATGCAGTCCTATATATGAACCAGGATTAGTAAATTCTGCAAGGACGGGATTCATTCCAGCATTAGTCATCATGTCTCCCCATGTATTATATTTACCTTTACTAAGTTCCCTAGTAGCTTCATCAACTGTTGTACTACCTATAGCTTCACTCAATACTGGAAGAGGCCCAAACATTGTGCCTGCTAATAATGTACTAATATAAGGTGCAGCTTCTCTCCTACCTCTATCTACAGCACCAGCTAGATTAATATTTCTAGGAGTAACTGTTACTTCTGGCAGAGTTACATTATTCATTCCATTCTCATTAGTAACTGGCAATACAATATTACCTCTCTTATCATAACCTCCCATATATTTAATAGGTTGAGCTGGATTTTGATATTTAATAATTCCACCACTTCTATAACTATTATATACCTTCTTCAATGTATTGGCATAATTCCTAGCTTCTGCATATCTTCTCTTACCTTTATTAGAACCAGTTAGCTTAGCTACAAACTTATTAACATCATCGTTCTCGTCAAAGTCATATAGTCTCTTTAAGAACTGTACCTTATCTGCTGCATACTCATCCATAGAGTTATAAGACCTAAATTTCTGCTTAATGGCTTCACCTTTAGCATTCTTATCATTACCAGTTACATAATCACCTTTCCATTTAGCTCCAGTAGTCAGATTACCGAAATTGAATTTACCTTGTGCAGAACGTCCCCAAGCACTTTCTAAAGCATCTTGTGATACCAGCATTCTAATTGCATTATCATTAGTAATGCCTGCTCTCTTATAAGCATTGGTAAGGTCAGCTATCCATTTACTTCTGTCCTTATAAGGACTACTCCAAGTTGAGTTGGCAGTATTAACTACTACTTTACTGGCTACTGGCTTATTAACTACTGGCTCTGCTATAGGCTTACTAGCTATTACTGGAGTTTCTTCTACGGTATCAGACTTGCTGTCTTCTCTTTCTGGTACTACTAATGCCTGCTCTGTATTATATGTAGTAGGTATGTAATACTCACTGAATGGATTAATAGGATTAGTAATGTCAGTGTAATCTATTACTGGGTCTTCCACTACATTATAGCTTACAAACTTTATGCCTTGCTGGGCTTTCTTAATTCTTCTCTTGTAAACGTTCAACCTTTCTGACATAAGGGTATTATATTAGTATTTCTATCTTAGAAAGGTTGAACATTTACATCAATAGCAACAAATATGATTTAAGGAAATAGCAACTCAACAATTTGCTTAAACACATCACCTGCAATTAAAAATGATTAGGATGTAATAATATCTATAAATTCTTTTGGCAGATTTATGTTAGATAAATTTATGGCATTCTCAAACAATGGTGCAATATCTTCATCCTTAAAGCCCGCAATGCCACAGCCAATCCTTGTTACCAAGAAACGAAACTCTGTATGTGTTTGAGCAAATTTTATAAATTCATCAACATACGGTTTTATTGTTTTCACTCCACCTTGCATAGTAGGTATGGCATAAGACTGTCCTTGTAGCCCTACTCCTTGCCCCATGATAGCACCAAAACATTCTCTTGCTATTCGTGCCGCACCGCCACCATGTATGCCTTGCAGGTTACTTCCAAACACAAATATCTCGTTTGCTTTTAGTTCTTCTATGTATGCAGGGGTAATGCCACATTTAATAATGCTATATGGCTTTTCACTTTTAAGGACTTGTCCTTTCTTCTTATGAAACCATTTGAACATAACCTAAACGTGTTAATTTATTTCTAAATGTCTATAAATCATGCAATCAACTATTTGCCTAAACACATCACCTGCCATCAACCCACCACTAGCAGGCAAACCAGTCTTGTTAATGGAAACAATAATACTATACTTGGGATTGTCAATAGGAAAGTAGCCGCAGAACTCCACCGCATACATTGTACTGCCATCATCTGTAGAGACTATGATAGTGCCTTGTTTTCCTGCTACGGTAGTCTTATCTGACTTGGCAGGTTGCCCCAGTCCGTCTGTAACATTATATGCCAGTGCCAGTTTCAAGCTGTCAATACTAGCCCTAGTTGCTATCTGGGGATTGATAACTATGGTACCGTCTTTGTAAAGCTGAGGCTGTACCATCTTTCCACTATTAGCAATAGCATTATAAAGGGTTAGAGTTTGTATGGGAGTAATAGTCTGATTATATCCAATGCAGAACCACGCAAAGGTTGTATCACTCCAACCGCTATCTTTAGGAGTAATAAAGTATGCAGGTTTCAGATTGGCTATTCCTGCGATGCTGTCTGGTCTACCATAACTCATATTATTCAACCGATTGAAGTATGCTTGTACATTGTTACCAAAAGCATTCTCCATAGTCTTGACTATAGCAATGTTTGAGCCACTAGCCAGTCCTTGCTTTACCGTAATTTCACCATAGCCGCCTCTATGACAGTTATGGTCGCAAACAGTATCTCCCTTACAGACATAAATGCCATTGCCTACATTCACCCTATCACTCACTTTCACCTTTCCAGTTTCCAGTGCAGCCAATAGCGAGACACCCTGCATCAAGCCAGTAGGCTGTTGTACAGAGAAGTTCTCGCATGGTTGGTAGTCTGCACTGTCTTTCCTTTCAAGTCCAACCAGAGCCTTTATTTGCCCAGTCTGGACTTCCATAACAATTACCTGCCCAGATTGAGCATTAAGTTCAGACAACTTGCTTTCCAGTATGACAGTAGCACTGGTCTGTAATGTACTGTCTATACTGGATATATGCTCTGCTATTGGTTGGCAAGAAACTTGAATGAACAATATTATTAATGCAATAAGTTTGTTCTTCATCATTTCAAACCAATTTAATATTACTTGTTCCATTCTTTACATACTGAACAATTAGGGTCATGAACCGGTTTCCCATCTTTCAGAATAAATTTATGTTTGTAATATCCCTCCTCCTCTCTCTGTTTACATTTAGGACAATCTATACAGTGCATACCTTCTCCATCTTGTTGTGTACCATCTCTATTGTAAAATATAATGTAATCATGCCCATCTGACTTCGTTACCCTTTTACTTCCAGCTAATTTCTCATCATTAGGATAAAATACACCATCTTTGTATGTTCCATCATACTTACCTTTACAACTGGATAATGCTATTAGTATAAATACTACGCAACGGCATAGTATATTTATATTTAATCTCTTCATTGTAAATTCCTCCTTAGTTGATTAATATATAATTAAATTCATTCGGATATAAAACAATAATAGTTAACAATTATCTGCAATACTTATGATTAGAATATAATCGTCACAGGTTTATTATTGATTTTAGTATTGCCATAATACTTCTTCTTAGGATAATCCTTTAACAGATAATTCTTAGTTTCCGTAGGAATATTGGGGTCAGCTATATCATCTTCAATTTTACGCATAGGTACATATATACTCTTCCATTTGTCCTTACTGAGTATAGCATAATCATTGTAAAGAGCTATTGCAGTAACTGCACCATTATCTTGTACTTTTATCTTAATAATTACATTAGTGTTGCTAAACCCTCTAGCTTCTCCATTTACATCTCTAACCTCATCTGCATATATGAAGCTTGAAACTAAAATCATTACACAAAATAGAATTACTTTCTTCATATTATTTATAGACACCTTTAATTCCCTATAGGCTTTTAATTGTTAATAGTAGTGTGAGGAACACGACATAAAGTCGCACACTTCTTTAATAAAATTGCTGATTGATAAAGTAGATAGACTGTCTGTTTCTTAATATACTTGTATTATAGTCAGTGTCCCCTAATTGACTGTTATACAATAAAGAAGCGTGGGAACATTGAATATTACTACGTTGAGGCTCTGGACTGCCCTAAGTCAAGTAATAAACAATAGCCCACGCCAAACGATATATAGACTATCCAATATAAGATAGGTATATAACATTGACGTGAGCGTTCTTGCCTATTATCCTTGACTTATGAAATTGTCCAGATTTCAACGTAGGATAATATCTTAAACGCTCTTCGTTAACTAATATGTCCTTCCAACTTCCCAACGCATTAGGCTGTTAGAATTGCTGCAAAGTTACGAATTTACGTTTGATTGGCAAGAACTTATTGTTTATTAAATGCAGAAAGGCATTCCTACTCCATAAATCAAGGTTAGGAGCAAATTTGTAAAAGGTCTATATAAGTAGAAATTTATAAATTTACTTCCAACTTGAATTATTGGCTTAAAAGGCTGTTCCACTCCATTCTTAATAATTGGTGAGCGCAACCGCCAGTAATCAAAAACTAAGGCAGTCATAGGTATTAAGTAGTTCTTCCTGCCTTAATCCCAAGTATCTCTTAGTAATTGATACACTGGAATGATTGAATAGCTCCATGAGTTTGACAAGTGCAAGCTCCGAACTTTCGCTGTTCATGTTATAGACCTGCCTGCCGAAAGTCTTTCTAAGGCTGTGGCATGAGAAGTTGCCTATATGCAGCCTATACTTCCTTTTAACCTCCTTGAGGATTACATTTATCCTCTGTATGGAATAGACCGTACCTTTCCGGCTAACCAATATAGGCGCGTCTATGCCTATAGGACTGATATGCTTGTAGCAGTCACAGATATGCTTCTGTAGCTGCATGTTAATTCTCACAGTCCTTTGCTTTCCCGTCTTGATTTCGATAACGGTAAATTCCTCCGCATTTAATATCTGCTTCCAGCGTAAAGCCAGAATGTCAGATATTCTTAAGCCAGTAAAACAGCCCAGAGCAACAAGAAGCGAGATTTTATAATTCCCGTCTTTGGCTAACTTCCTTATCAAGTTCATTGCCTCGCTCCATTGCAGATAATCTGCGGTTGTACTTGAATATTTAAGTGACATAACGTTCAGTCTTATAATGAAATGAATAAAAGTGAATATCATTTTTAAGTTGAAATATCCAACTTATTGATAATCAAAGAAACATTCACTAATAACAGAAGTGAATATAATAAATAAAGGACACCAAGTTAATGATGTCCTTTGTTACGTTCAAGCCTATATGAACGGCAAATAGGCTTCATCCAATGCACCGCTCTCAATAATCTTTTTGCAAAGTTCATGTGAGGCTTGATTTCTAAGGTCTGTACCATAGCTTTCATCACCAACCATTTGAATGATTGCCACAATGGTTCTCATAAGCTCCTGCTGTAGTGTACGGTGATAATACCTCGTACTCTCTGCAAACCTTTTAGGATTCCAACTATAATCGTTCAAGGCTCTTTCAAGTTCTTGCGCTGCCTTGTATTCGCGACTGTCTTCTGTTACCATATCTTTTAATATTTAAGAGGTTTATAAATAAAAAGAGCACCTATACCTTATTATATAGATGCCCTCCATACTAAGCTATCCTTTGATAATGGCGTAGCCCAGCAGCAGGATATATCCCACCGCTATAAATGGAAACAATGCCATTGCAATGAAGAATACCAAAGTAGCCAGTAACACGTAGAATAAATTCCGTAGCATAATCTCCAGTTTTGAGAAACCAGTAATAGGATATAATTCCAGATACAGCTAAGAAAGAAACCAACTGTATCTTTCATCACCATGCAGAGCGGATGCAATGCCCGTTGCCAATTCTGTAGCGTTGTAGGCTCTATCCAGAAAGCTGTCTATGTAGCTGCTCTTGTTGCTGCCAGTAAGCAGGTTGTAGAACTTCCACATGGATAGGTCACTGCCCAGACTGCCAAAGTTATCGTCATTGATATACGCTTTAGCTACACTGTTTATCTGCGTATCAGTAAGTAGCATTCTGGGGATAGCTTTCTGATAGCCTTGTGGCAAGCACTGATAAAGTCGCATCCTGCCAAGTAAGGTCACAAACTGGTGCTCATTTAGGCAGGTATCGCCTAAACTCTGCATCATGTGGATATTCTTGGCTGCATTGAAATTATTAAGCAGTTCCAATGTAGCCTTGAACAGTTCCTTTGTGCCCATTACCTTTATATCATCCTTATATCCGTCTGTAAACACACACATGTTACAGCATACGGTATTCTTGAACGATACCGCCAGTCTGAATAATTCTGGACTTTTCTTGGTAGCAAGGTTCTCCCTATTCAATGCACGTACCCCCACAATGGAAAGGTTGAGCCTATTCCCAGACACTTCCTCATAGATAGATGGTATGTCTATGGCGAAAGCGCACCTTTCATAATACTGGGTCGTGTCGGCTTCCGTCAGCAGGTTCTTGGGCTTGTTGATGGCTTCTGGACGTCTCCCTTTTATCACATGGCTGCACCTTATGTCTGGTTGCTCTATCCGTTCACCGCTATAGAATGAACTGGCAGCTTCCCAGACCGTTTCAATGAATGCGTTGTGTGAAATGGTAAGTTCATTATCCTTGCTGAATACTGGTATCACACAGTCATTCTTCAAGTGCTCCAAACTCACCTCTACGGAATTAGCCTCAATGAAATGGTTCACCTTCCTGGGCTTTGTAATCTCTTCCACAACTACCGTTGCATCCTCTGCAAATTCTCCTAAATTGCTGTTCCTTCTCTGTGCCATGACTGGCATAATCTGTAATGCTTCCATAATCTGTAAATTATTAAGTTGATAATTAGAAATTTCTCCATCTGAATGCCATATAAATGATAATGTACAGCACTATGGCAAACATTGCCTTTGGTGCTGCAATGAACGGTACAACGAGTATTGCACCAACCGTCAGAATTGCCTTCAAATCTTCCATAAGCGATAATTTATGATTAGTAATAAGTGAATTGAAAGGGAATGACGCTTTATAATGTAATGCCCCATAGACTTCCGCAATTGTGCTCTGTAATACACAGACATTACTGTAGTAGCCAGTAATACCGTAACCAAAGCGTTTGCAGTCTGGAATGCGATTGCGTTAAACCGCTCATTTCCCATCTAAGAGAGGTGAGGGTAGTTAGGAGTAACATGACAATAAAGCGCATAATATACACCTCATGCCTGCTTTCTGGCTGATAATTGCACTTTATGCAGTCTTGGTAACTGTATGGAAAGAGTTCCCGTATCTGGAAGGGAGGGGGTATTATTTAGAGACTGCCTAATTTGAGTTGGGGTATAACAAGAAAGAGGTTGTGTCAAAATGCTGACACAGCCTTTTTTTATGCGCAAAGCCCAGAC
>ERZ772851.3343-NODE-3343-length-10339-cov-118.822832_pt1 | contig 10339 bp, 9 predicted proteins | sample MGYA00512137_ERZ772851 | MGnify/ENA primary metagenome ERZ772851 (study PRJEB29015, sample SAMEA2737663) | human gut metagenome | biome: human gut; feature: human-associated habitat; material: faeces | place: China | collected 2012 ... | reverse complement strand
CGCTGCAATCCGACGAAGGAGGATTCTCTGTTCAAGCGAACAGAGCAAGTTGTGTTTTCGGCAGCCCGAAACTTTTCGGGCATCCCAAAACCAACTTGCCCGGCAAAAGCCGGGGGATTTTTCTCCAAAGTCGAAAAATCTGGAAAAAAGTCAAATCATAAATTCCCTAAAGTGCATGAAAGAAAGCTCAAGGAAAAAAATGGGACGAAAGCCCAAAGCAGATCCGGCCATACATCGTTACGGCATCAAGTTGACAAATGAAGAAAACGTACGCTTTGAAGCGGCATTCTCTGAATCCGGCATGAAAGAAAAAGCGGGATTCATCAAGAAATCCATTTTTGGAGGTCGCATTAAAGTTGTGAAAATCGACAAGGCGACAATGGACTACTACATCAAACTGACCGAATTCCACAGGCAGTTTCAGGCCGTCGGAAACAACTACAATCAGGTTGTCCGGACCTTGAAGAACAATTTCGGGGAAAAACGTGCGATGGCACTGCTTTACAGGTTGGAGAAACTGAGCATCGAACTGATGCTTGTATGTAAAAAAGTCATGGTGCTAACCCAAGAATACGAGCGGAAATGGTTGCAAAAATAAGTCACGGAACAAGCCTTTACGGAGCACTTGCCTATAACTACGACAAGGTAACGGCAGGTACCGCCGAGATTCTTTCGGGCAACCGCATGATTTCCGACAGATTGGGATTGCCCAGTGAGGACATACGTCTGGCATTGCTCTCTTTTGAGAACTACCTGCTGGCAAACCGCAATACGGAGAAGCCCGTCCTGCATATCTCCCTTTCTCCGGCACCGGAAGACCGGCTGACTGATGGGCAATTGGTAGAGTTGGCGGAACGGTATATGCAGAAGATGGGCTATGGGAATCAGCCGTACATAGCCTACAAACATGCCGATACCCATAATGCCCACATTCATATCGTCAGTGTCTGTGTGGACGGACAGGGAAAAAAGATCAGTGACGCCTACGAGCATCGCCGTTCCATGACCGCCTGTCGGGAACTGGAAACGGATTTCGGCTTGCGCAACGGAGCGGACACGGAAAGGCGGAATCCGAAAGCGGAACTAAAAAAGGTGGATGCTTCCTTGGGGGATGTCCGCCATCAGGTAGGCAACACCCTTAAAGCCGTACTGGAAAGCTACCGTTTCCAGACTTTCGGGGAATACAGCGCACTGCTTTCCACACTCAACATCGAGGCGAAACAGGTCAGGGGGGAATACAACGGCGTACCCTACACCGGCATTGTCTATTCTGCCACGGATGATACCGGCAAGGTGGTCAGTCCGCCGTTCAAGAGTTCCCGTTTCGGCAAACGCTTCGGGAATGAGCTGTTGGAAAAGCGGATGCTGATGAATCTGAAAGCTCTTAAAGAGGGGAAATGGACACCCTCCATACAGGCGGACATCGCCCGTGCCTTGCGGCAGGCGGATTCACGGAAACGGTTTGTGGAACTGCTGGGGCAAAAAAATATTGATGTGGTGTTCCGTGAGAATGAGCGGGGACGTATCTACGGTGTCACCTTCATTGACCACAACCGACGGGAGGTGTTCAACGGTTCACGCATGGGCAAGGAGTTTTCCGCCAATGTGTTCAACGACTATTTCCAATGGTTGGAAAACATACCCGAAAAGGAACGGGGCGGACATTCCGCTACAGAACTTCGGCAGCATCACCGCCACGAATCCGGCAGCACGCTCGAACTGGCGGCGGGCATTCTTTCGATGGAAACCAACCCGCGTGACTATGAGGAGGAAGCCTTTGCACGCCGCATGAAGAAAAAGAAGAAGACCGGACGCAAACGTGGCATTTAGACAAAACAAGTATCAACCCATTTATATACAATTCTTATGCAGCAAGAAGACGATTTGAGGGCGCTTGCCAAGATCATGGAATTTGGCAGGGCCGTGAGTATTTTTCTTTTGGTGGTACACGTCTATGTGTATTGTTATCCGAGTATCACCGCGTGGAACTTGAACCTTGCGGTGATGGACAGGATTCTGGTGAATTTCAATAATACGACCGGGATTTTCAACTGTATTCTCTGGAGCAAACTGTTGGCAGTGCTTCTGCTGGCAGTTTCCTGTCTGGGTACGCACGGGGTCAAAGGTGAAAAGATAACCTGGCCTAAAATTTATGCGGCGCTGGTGGCAGGATGCGCACTGTTCTTTCTGAACTGGTGGTTGCTTGAGCTGCCATTGCCACACGCGGCAAATACCGCATTCTATATTTTTACTCTTACGGCAGGCTATCTCGCCCTGCTAATGTCGGGGCTATGGATGAGCCGCCTTTACAGGCACAACCTCATGGAAGATGTGTTCAATATGGAAAATGAGAGTTTCATGCAGGAAACCCGACTGATGGAGAATGAGTATTCGGTAAATCTCCCGACGAGATTCTATTATAAAAAACGCTGGAATAACGGATTTGTCAATATTGTCAATATTTTCCGTGCCTGCATGGTTATCGGAACACCGGGTAGCGGCAAGTCCTATGCGATAGTCAACAGTTACATACGCCAGATTATAGCCAAGGGCTTTGCGATTTACATCTACGATTACAAGTTTGATGACCTGTCCACCATAGCCTATAATTCTTTGTTGAAGAATATGGACAAGTACGAGGTCAAGCCCCGGTTCTATGTCATAAATTTCGACGATCCGCGCAGGTCTCACCGATGCAATCCTATCAATCCGGAATTTATGACGGACATTTCCGATGCGTACGAGGCGAGCTATACGATAATGCTCAACCTCAATCGCACCTGGATTGAAAAGCAGGGTGACTTTTTTGTAGAATCCCCCATCATTCTGCTTGCTGCAATAATCTGGTATTTGAAGATTTACAAGAACGGGATTTATTGTACGTTCCCGCATGCGGTGGAATTACTGAACAAGCCTTATTCGGACCTGTTCACCGTCCTGACTTCCTATCCGGAGTTGGAAAACTACCTTTCTCCTTTCATGGATGCATGGAAAGGAGGGGCGCAGGATCAGCTCCAGGGCCAGATTGCTTCGGCAAAAATCCCCCTTACGCGTATGATTTCCCCACAACTATACTGGGTGATGACAGGAAATGATTTTTCGTTGGATATCAACAATCCGAAAGAACCCAAATTACTTTGTGTCGGCAACAATCCGGACAGGCAGAACATCTATTCGGCTGCACTCGGACTATATAATTCCCGTATTGTCAAACTTATCAACAAGAAAAGACAGCTCAAATGTGCCGTAATCATCGATGAGCTTCCCACCATTTATTTCCGGGGGCTTGACAATCTGATTGCAACGGCACGAAGCAACAAGGTGGGCGTGCTTCTGGGTTTTCAGGATTTCAGCCAGCTGACCCGCGATTATGGTGAAAAGGAGTCCAAGGTTATTCAGAACACGGTAGGAAATATATTCAGCGGGCAGGTGGTCGGAGAAACCGCAAAGACACTTTCTGAACGCTTCGGCAAGGTGCTCCAGCAGCGTCAGTCCGTTTCCATCAACCGTCAGGATGTTTCCACTTCCATCAACACGCAGCTTGACTCGCTCATCCCGGCATCCAAGATTGCCAATCTGTCGCAAGGTACGTTTGTCGGGGCTGTGGCGGATAATTTTGGCGAGAAGATAGAACAGAAAATATTCCATGCCGAAATTGTTGTAGACCATGCGGCGGTCAGTGCGGAAGAAAAGGCCTACAGGAAAATCCCTTTCATCAACGAATTCAAGGACAAGGACGGTAATGACATCATGATGCAGCAGATTCAGCGTAACTACGACCAGATCAAGTCGGACGCGCAGGCCATCATCAACGAAGAGATGGACCGTATCAAAAACGACCCGGAGTTATGCAAGCGATTGGGGCTGGATAATGAAAAAACATCCAAGAAGGAGTAATCCTTCCTATCATTAAATATCAATGAAGTGCGTGGGGGGGGATTTTCCCATCAATCCCCCCCATACTATTAGGCCGGAGCTCTGCAATAGGAGTATTCCTTTCATCTACTTCCCGAACTCCACGACAATCTCCGTCACTTCCCCATGTACTCTCCGCACATTCAGCACCCGTGCAGGAATCCCATGGTTGAAGCAGCATTGGATAAACTCCATCCCGATAAACACTCCTGTATTGTATTCCCCTGTATCGTTCTCCGTGTTTTTGCAGAAAGTTACGGTTCCTTTCATCTTTTCATTCCTTCTCTTGCGGTATTGCGCTTCCTTTTCGTACATCACAAAGACTTCTCCTCTGACAATCTGCACCTGTTGGCCTTCGGTTTGTAGGAATTGCAGGTAACTTTCCAGCAGGTCTTCCGGGCATCCGCTATGGGATAGCATGTTTCTTATCCCTTGTATCTGAATCGAATTTTCCATTGCTTTTTATTTGGCTATGATTATCTTTTTATCCTTGATAACAAGTGTGTCTTTCCCGCCATGATTCGTCAGGCTTACATCCTTCAAGTCAATACGGCTGTTGGAGATGGAAAACTCCTGATGAATCGTATCATTCCGCAGGAAGTGGATGTCCTGTTTGTATAGGTTCGGAATGGAAAAGAACAGGGCTATGATTCCGCCCATGCAGCATACCATCAACAGGGTAAAGGCAACAAACCACCGCTGGTATTTTCTGTCATCCAAAACCTTCACTTCAACCGGTGCTGGCTCTTCGTTGATTGTTGCCTTTTTCTGGTTGCATATCACGCGGCATCTCAAATTGGGGAATTCATGCAGGCTGAACAGGTCCGGAATCTGTTGCAGGAATTGCAAGTATTGTTTGGTTTCCATCTGCACTTCCAGTTCCATGGTTACACGGATGACACTTCTTTTCATTATCTTGGGTTTCCCCAATGCGCCTGCGGGCTTGGCGACATTGATGGGACGGATGTCCGATGCTCCGTTATCCATGCTCATGACAAGCTCCACTCCGGTGTTTCCTAAAGAGGGGGAATCCGTAGGATGGGTTCCAAAAGATGAAGAACTTTCTGCACCTTCATATTCCGCTATCAGGTCTGCTATTTCGCGCACTTCGGTTACTGCCACGTTCTTTGCCTCTGCATTCACAAAGGTTTCCACTTTAGCCTTCATCCTATCAGTCAAAAAGGCCTTTATCTTGTCTTCGCTTTTCTTATGGATAAGGTAGCTCGGATATTTTTTGGTAAAGTTTCGGGCTACGTTTTCCATATAGTCCATTGTATAATCATAGTTACAATCAATAGTTAGAAAAAATACAATGGATAGACTAAACTGATTGGATGTTTGAAAATCATTCATACATTTTTCAATAAACAGTAATTATTAAATCTTTCCGGGCTTCAATGGCTTCATCAAAAATAAAATTCAAATCATCCATTTCTTCTTCATAGTCATAATCACCAATGCCGTTTCCTGCTTCCAACGCTGTATATTGCTGTTTCTTGATTTCCAATTCTGACACCGGAATGCTTATAATGTAAGGAAAATCATTACTGAGCGGAATAGGTATAAAGGTACTCTGTTCGTCCAGTTGCCACAAGTTCTCGGCATTATAGATGATTCGTCCATAATATTCACAGATTATTTCATATACATATCCATACATGAATGCCATGTGGGGAGAACGCTTCTCCCCGTTTACAATGTCAGTGAGTACACTATAAGCATCTTCTGACAGACTTATTTCACTTCCAAAGTAATTATTTAAGCTGTCTAACTTCTCCTTCAGTGAAGAAGATAATTGGTTCAACAAATCCATATCATGCGAACCATAAACGGTTTTTACTTTATCTGCATCTACCAAATAAGCATGAACATAATAACTCATATCAATCTTGTTTTTAGTTGTTACTTACTTTTGACTATCTGCCCAATGAACCATATCGTATGGATAATAGGGTTGTCCTTTCAAAATACTGTCATCAAGTCCTAATATCTTGACTAATGCACCGCTTTCAAAACTCCAATAACCGTTATGAACGATGCCATATTTATGATCATTATACCATGAACAATCAGAGTGCCCCCGATACCATTCTTTTTTGATATATTTCTCTATTTTGTCAATAGCCAATAACTTACTTTGTTTACTGCTAATAAATATGGATAATATACTTTGGTAAGGAATTGGAAATAATATAGTATTCGAATTTCTTTCCCAATTTGGCAGTCTATATTTTATAAACATATTGTATAAAAAATCATCAACATGTTCATCATTTATCATATCTGATAATATCTGTATATTATTAATATCTGTATCTAACATTATTCCTATGGATAACATCCATAACATCTGTACATATCCACCTGTAACAGTCCAGTTATCCTTTAATATTTTTACTAAATCATCATAATCACTTTTCAGTTTTACTATATCTTCTCCCATTGAATATTTTGTCACAAAAGAATTTAATTTACATCCAAAAAGTGTATTATACTTATTATGAATAACTTGCTTATTGGGAGCTGAATATAATTGAATATGTTTCTTTTCCGCTTCAAGAAGTTCATCAATACTATTTTCCAGCTGTTTACTTCTCTGTGAATATTTAGTTAGTTGATCTAAATATTGCTTTTCTGTAAATAAACTATCTCGTAAAACCATATTTTTATATATTAATTTTATTCAACATCCATTTTTATTAAACCGTTATCTGTAATTAAAAACATGTCAATCTTTCCATTTTTAGATATATTAGTAAGAATTCTATCAACAGCATTTTCGTCCACGGCATCATGAATTTCTTGAGCAATTTTTTCTGAAATTATTCCTTTAAAACCTAACTGATCAACTCTTGATAAAATCCATTTAATGCTCATTTGAGGTCCATCTTTTGTTTTAGGGTTTAATCTTGAAGCTCCAAATTTAGCTTCATCAATAATAAATTTAGGCAAAGGTGTTAAATTCTCATAAATACCATCAATGCCGTGCCTAATTTTAGAATCCAAGCTGTTAGGTGCATCATCACCGATTCTTTTCAAATTGTATCGTTTGCCATCTACACCTTTCTTTAATTTCTCACTAGTCAGTAAATTAAGGCAGGACTTCATCTCTCCATAGTTGCCTTTTTGTTGATTTCTCGGTTCGTCTTTGTTACCACTTTGCAACAAAGATTTAAACCGTTCTTCCTCTTTTTCTAATATTTGTTTCATTTGCTTCACTTGAGCATTGATAACAGCCAGTTCTGCATCTGATATTTCTTGAGAAGAATTTGGAGTAAAGTTAATATTCTCTTGAGAATATACATTCTTTTCTGCTTCAATTTTATCTATATTTTTTTCAGTGTATTGAACAGATGGGTCACTCACTTTCCACACCTTCTCCCTAACCTCCAGATTATTCCTTTTGATAATTCCCGGTGACAAATACAGCACCATCATCATCGGAGAGTTTCCGGCACTCATATACTCCTCTATTTTCACACAGAAGCAGTCCCAGAACCGGAAAATATCCACTATTTCCACTTCGTTGTAGATAAAATGGATTTCCCCGTTGTGCATGGCTCCTTCGTTCAGCCAGTCATAGAAGAACTGTTCTTCACCCTTGCACTCAAACGCAAGCGTAATCAGGTCTCCCTCGACCGGCAAACACTCCCGATTGCCGATTTCCTCGCATACTTGGATGTGGAGTTGTATGATTTTTCTCAGATTCGGGTCATCATAGTGCTGGATGTGGCACCGATAGTTATAATAGAGTATCGGCACCTCCATTCCTCTTATTTTCAGAATAGTTTCATAAATCATGATAATACAGTTTCAGGTGAATGACTATGGTAATAGGTCACGGCTGATCCAATAGTATGTCTGCCCGTTGGACTGGAACGACTTGCCGGCGGCTTCGTCCAGCAGTTTTTTCTTTTCCTTGAAATATTCAATCAGCATGTCCAGCTCCGCATCCGTAATCATTTTCTTTTTCCGCAAGTCCTTGACACGGTAAACTTCAAAGAAAGGATAGTCGGTCGGGCAGGAGGTAAACCTTTGCAAGGCCTCTGACAGGGGCATTCTCAGGAAAGTCTTTCTCCCTACCTTGCAATATCTGTCCCTGTTGCGCCCTGAAAGAAAATGTCTGACCAGTTTTCTTCTTACACGTCGGGTTGAGGCATATTCCGGTGCGTTCAGGCTGTCCGTCTTTACACGTACGGTAGATTCTTCGGCATCTGTCTGTAGGTAGTCGCCCGGACAATCGCAGATATCCACCTTCGCTTGCTTTTTCTTTTTGACCGCTTCGTATTTATAGTCAACAATCAGCTTGGAGGGTGCTTCCACATACTTTCTCAACCGTTTGAACTCCTCTTCGTTAACAAGCAGATAATAGTCCAGTGTGGAGGACAGCGAGTCCGGCAGTACGATTGGCTGTGCAGGCAGGCTCCAGGCGGGTTCGGTATCCGGAAGTACGGATAGCATGGGTTGTACCCCCGACTGGCGGATATGGTAATAAGCTGTCATTGTCGAATCTGTCCTATATCGGTGTGTACCCACTTCGTCGAATGCCCTTGCCAGGCTGTTGCTCAGCAGGGTATTGTCAAACTTCACTTGTATCAGCATGGAATCCACGGCGGTGGTCAGTCCTTCCAGTTCCAGCGATTCGTTCTTTTGCGGAAACACCAGCCATCCCTGTGTCATGCTCCGATTTGGAAAGTCCAGACAATAGGTGTTATGGTTCACCTCCGCATATTCGTTTTCATTTCTGATTTGTTCGGGATATACAATCAGTTCCCGTTTTTTCCGGCTGATGCGTGGTGCCGAGCAGTCTATCATGTTCCCGATTTGCAGCACGAAGTTGTTGAAGTTGTCCGGTTCTCCTCCGTAGAGCTGGAAGCCGATCATGCGGCAGTTGTTTTTTACCAGCTTGTTCACCAAGGTGGAGTCTGCCCACTCGCTGTTGAACCCTTTATCGCCGATGACAACCAGGATATTGGTTTCATCCGGACATTTGTTGAATTGCTCCACTCCGATCCGAAGGCCGGACCAACTGCCGAATCGTCCGTATGTAGGCTTCAGTTGCTCGGCATTACGTGCTTTGGCGGAAAGGAAATCAAGCAGCTCCATGTAGTCGGGAGTCAGTTTGCAGATGGGGTCTTTCCGGCTGTCCGGTTCGTTGAAGGTAAGCACGGCACCGAACCTGAAAGAAAAGCTGTCGTCATTCACCAGTTGCGATTGCAGTCCTTGGATGGCATTCACCACGGCTGGAAACCGTTGGATGGTGTTCTCTTTTCCTTCCAGGACAAACATGAGGTTTATTTTTTGCAGGTCCTTCTCTATCTTGTTTTTGAAAGTCCCGTAATAGATTGGATTGCCGTTGACATTCAGCACATAGCTTTCCCGTTTGTCGATGACCGGCATCGGAAGCCGGGTTTTGAAGCAGAAGCTCGTGTCATTGTTCCGGTAGGACAGTACCGGGCTGTAGCGGATAGCAGGCTGGCTGGCCGAAAGTTGCAGTTTCCGCTTCAGGTCGTTGGATGATAGCGGCAAGGTGTCTTTCCGTTCCCTGTCTTTAAAGACGAGCGTGCTGTCCGGCAGCGAGGTTATGTCTATATGGAGCTGCTGTTCGGGGGCGGTCAGCAGGCGTTCGTCTATCCATCCGATGACAGCATGCCCTATGCTGTCTGCGTCAAGCTGCGGCTTGTCTGCCACGAGGGTGCATCCTTTGTCTTCCGATATTTGATAAGGATATACGACACTGTAAAATGGAATCTTGCCAGCCTCTTGTGTCAGGTCTGTATTTTTGAACAGTTTTACGGAGTCGTTGGCAAAATACGTTTTTGGGGTGGCCAATGCCACGCTGTCGTTCAGCATGACCACCTGTTTGTTTTTGAATCCGGTAACAATGTCGGTAAAGCCGCTCCGGGTCAGCAACAGGTCGTTTTGGTTGATCCATCCGCAGTATTTTGCCTGTTTCCATTCTTTCAGTTTTCCGTTCTTCAGAATGGTGGGGTCGTATCGTATCAGCCTGAGCCAGTCTCCTTTTCGCTTGATGACGAGAAATGCGTCCATGTATTTCACAGACTGCATCTCGTTCTTTCCGCTCGGGCTCAGATAGGTCGTTCCTGCTTCATTGGCAAAGACAATCCACGGGGTATGCTTGGGCAGTGTCTGGCTGCGGGGAGCCTTTACCCCTTCTATGGAATAGTTCCGCATATATTCACGGGGTACATTCTTTATCCGCGTAAAACGGTGTACCGGTCCGCAGGATGCCATACAGATGATGCACCCGCAAATCCATCCTCCTTTTATGAGTGTCGATATGCAATTCTTTTTCATGCCTCATTTGTTTTTTTGTTCGGAAAAGCGTTCGTGCTGTGTTACCATCAGCTGCATCACACATTCGTTGTTCAGGTTGTCTCCCATATCGACGAACACCTCGTCT
>ERZ772851.3340-NODE-3340-length-10343-cov-6.245140_pt1 | contig 10343 bp, 7 predicted proteins | sample MGYA00512137_ERZ772851 | MGnify/ENA primary metagenome ERZ772851 (study PRJEB29015, sample SAMEA2737663) | human gut metagenome | biome: human gut; feature: human-associated habitat; material: faeces | place: China | collected 2012 ... | reverse complement strand
TCACCATTCTCATCAAGGGCAAATGTAGTGGCATTTTTCAGGTCATTTACATTTGTGCCGAGACGGTTGAATTCCTGTAACAGCGCTCCATTACCATCTTTAGCCGCTGTTAGCGCAGCTTCTGAACTCATGCCGTTACTGATAGCAATATTGTAATCTTTCGCAGTTTTACTGGTGATAACTGAATTAACACCATCAATATTAGATTTTATTTTTTCAATATCAGCTACGGTTATATTCTGTAAATTTCCTTCTGTAATAGAAGGGAACTCAGGTGGTAAAGATATGCTATAACGGGCCGCTTCACCTGCAACTTGAGCCACCATCTGCAGTACAGATTTGTCTTTAACCAAATCTGGGTTCTTTTTTGAAAAACGATCAATAGCAGCATTAACCTCGTCAGTATTGACGGTAGTAATCATGCCATTTTTAATATTTATAACCCCAGTAAAAATATCTTTATTATCTTTCGCATGAACAATTCTGGCCGACTCAGTAGTATCATCAACAATTATCTTATAATCACCAATAGCCACCACCTGTGCAAAAGAGTTAACACTCACCAGCATCAATCCGGCAACAGCAGAAGAAAGAATAGTCTTTGTAAATTTCTTGCTCATGTGGTATACCCTATAAAATTATCTGTATACAAATAAAACAGTTCAACATCGGATATATAAAGAAAATCTGATGTCTCGCCGCTCTCATGAGCTTACTCCTGAAGAAATTCCGAATTTTAATATAAAGTTTTTCGGAATTTCCTTACTATAACGTCGGTGATATCACGTCCGCGAAGGGATATCCGCATTACGACTGGCCTGCCACTTATGCTGTCTCTTTATTCATCAACAATTTGTATACGGTTACATCTTTAATTGTGAAGTTAGTCACAAAAAGAAGAAAGTCAAATAATCAAATTGTGCTTAACTGTTTACATCAGCACAATCTGATGACCATTGAATGACCATTGAAGGACGCACTAAATTATTTTCAGCAATCCCTCAGCCTACGAAAATTCTGTATCCCCTGAATGTTTAATTTACACTCTTTTTATGCAATTATTCTTTCGACTATAAAAACACCACTATCTCATGTATGACCTTGGGGAGCGTGCCGTCTCCCCGTTTTTTCGCTTACAGTTTCATGACGACTTTCAGTTTCAGGAATCAGCAGTTACCATGCAATACGAAAATTCTGTATTGCATCCGCGACCTCATCTCAATATCTTTGTCGCCGGATAAAAATAACTATCAACCACAAGTATCATGCTCTCGGGGAGCACGCACTCCCCAGTTTTTTATCTTTGACAGGGGTGAAGGAGGCCGTTGCATCTCCTTTAATTATCATTGCCAGATTATTTCCTCGACCTGAGTATTCTTTATTTAGCCATAGCTTTGTAGCAAGGGGCTGGAGCGCCCCTCTTTTTTTCACCTGTCAGCCATGCCGACCTTATACGCCAGTATAGCTTCCGCATCATCCAGCGCTTCAATCTCTTTTTTCATCGTGCGCTGTCTGACATGAATTTCCAGACCTTTGGTAAACATCGCCTGCTCTGCAGCAGCACTCAGAGCAATCAGTGTTTCAGCGTCCATCGGTACGTCATTATTGTCCGCATCCGTCCAGAAAAACGCCTCCGGCAGTTTCCCCGCTTTCGCTGCCGCCACCGACGGCTCAAGACGCGTCTGCGTTGACTTCCCGTAGTCCCATTTACGCCCATTGTGCTCAAACGTGTAGTTCGCCGCTTCCATCGCATTACGCCAGGCGTTGATCCCGGCGGTTTTGAGTTCTCTGGCTTTTTCCGGGCTGATGGATGGCTGTACATATTCTGCAATTTCACCGGCCTCTCCTCTCAGACAAGCGGCATAAATATCCCGCCCGTATGCTTCGGTATCGCTGGCTGTTGCAGTGAAAGGAACCGCCTGCTCAATGTGCTCAAACTTCACCATGCAATTGACAGCAGTGTGATCTTTATCTGCCCATTGCGGATTGCTTATTTTTTTCCACATTCATGTCATCTCCTGTCTGTCAGTATGCGCGCTGGAACAGCCCGATGCCTTCATTGTCATTTGTCGACGTAATTTCATTACACACCATCCATGAGCCCGGAACTGAGGATAGGTTGCCGTCAATGCCATCGGTGTTAGCTTTCATATAGTTCCCGCTTGCATCTTTGATTATGGCGCATCGCTTAAGGCGTGAACCCGATACAGTTTCTCCTGGCTGATAGGTTCTGCCGATGTCGGTTATATACGGGGCTAGTGCGGCAATAATGTATGTTCCGATGCTGTAAATTTCCCCGGGTACCAGCCTTCCGGTTGGCCCTTGTGGTCCCCGTGGTCCGGTTTCACCTGTCGGGCCCTGTGGACCTGTCGGGCCCTGTCTTCCTGTTTCTCCCTGCAAACCTCGTGGCCCCGTTTTACCCGCAGGACCTGCCGGACCAACCGGCCCCGGAACACCCTGTGCCCCCGCTGGTCCCCTTTCACCTCGTGGCCCTGCCGGACCTGCCTTACCTTCCGCTCCGGCGGTACCATCCTTTCCTGCGGGGCCTGCCGGGCCTGCATCACCTTTGGGACCAGGTGCGCCAGCCGGTCCCCGTGGGCCTGCGGGACCCACTGCACCAGGTGCGCCAGGTTCCCCCCTGTCCCCCTTCGGTCCGGGGACTGCTGCCCGGGTTGCTGCCTCTTCTGCCTTCGTTTTTGCTGCCTGCACTTCTGCCATTACCGCTTTCACAGCCTTTGGGGTTGCCGCTTTTGTTTCATCATCGCTGTTGGTATCGCTGCTCAGCTGTACAACACCTTTCTGTGATGTGCTGGCATCCGGAACACTGGCGACACTGCCTGCGGGACCCGCAGGACCTGCGGGGCCGGTTTCTCCCCGAGGGCCTGCGGGACCTGCCGGACCTGTTGCGCCGGGTTCACCTTTATCCCCTTTCGGGCCGGTTTGCCCTGCCGGACCCTGTGGTCCGGGTGGTCCGGCCTCTCCACGTGGGCCGGTGTCACCTTTCGGCCCCGGCGGTCCGCCCGGGTCACCTTTATCGCCCTTCGGTCCCTGTGGACCTGTTTCTCCCCGTTCTCCCTTTGGCCCCGGCTCACCTTTTGGTCCGACCGCCCCCGTTGCCCCGGCTGGTCCCTGTGCCCCTGTGGCACCCTGTGGACCTGTGTCCCCCTTCTCGCCCGCCGGTCCCCGGGCATTCTCTGCCCGTTTCTTCGCTTCCTCTGCACTCGCCGCCGACGCTTCAGCACGCTTCAGGATTTCCGCTGCCACCGCTTCCAGCTCTGCAAGCGCTTTCGGGTAATACTGCGCCTCATCCTGTTCCATCAGAAATTTATTCAGCGTTCCCGGCTCAGAATCCGCCTTCACCAGAATGTCACCCACATACGACGGGGCGTACCCTTCCGTGTTCAGCGTCACCCGGTACCACCCCGGCTCCACATCAAAACTGTAACTGCCGGTTTCCCCCGGCTGCCCCTGCGCCACCGTGGTGACTATCACTGTCTCTGTGGTGCGTCGCGCTTTCAGCTCTATGGTGCATCCCGGCACCGGCTTCCCGGTGCCGTCCTTCAGCACGCCCGATATTCTGACTGTCATAGATTTCTCCCATAAAAAAAACCGCAGTACCGGTTACCCGGTCTGCGATCAGGGGTATAAATTGTGACTGGCTGGTGTTAAAGGGTGCCGTCAGTCAAAGGCACCCGTGGATAATGTACGATGTCCGGCTTTTGTCGTTTTCCGGCAATCACGAACAGATGGATGAAACCTCACTATCCACCTGTCACGATGCGGTATCAAAATCGTCTGTATAGGATTTCAGGTAAAACAGAACCGGGTCCGGGATCCGAATTTGACTCGTATCATGAAGTATTGAACCCCCCATGTAAAAAAGCACACCTGCTTCATACCTGAATGTAATTTCAACCCGCGCATCACCCTGTCCGGCAGGAATACCCCATGAGCCTGACGCACTTCCGCCAACATCAGAATATACCGGCTCATATCTGCTGGCGTTTTTGGAAATCTGGACCTCCCGCTCCCCGGTTTTGACTTTGCCTGACCTGGCATGAACGACAACTTTGTCATTTATCTTCATGATGAATTCACCTCTGGAAAATGAATACGCCATAAGCATAAGCTTGCGATCAAACGGCATGTTGTCTTTCAGCAAAATCATTTTCTGAAAAGTCAGCTGGTTCTGAGTCATTACGCCCTGCCCCATATCAACCGTGTATCCCTTGACGATATCACCAATGATTCGGTCAGCGCTCATCGTTCCATTAATGGTGCAGTCTTCCGCAATCGTCACGTTATTCAGCGTACCGGAACTGGCACTGATATTCCCGCTGATATCGGCATTACGGGCCGTCAGCCTGCCGTCCGGCGTCAGGGAGAATGCGGGGGGATTGCCGCCGCTGGTAATGGTGGGGGCGGTAAGAACCTTTATCAGGGCCTCATTGATAAACGTCTGTCCCCCCTGCGTGACCAGTGCGGGTGTGGTATCACCATTCTCCGGATTAATGAATGCCACACGGTCCGCTGCCAGCAGTATCTGGCTCTGCATCCCGTCAGGGGTGTTCTCAATACCGGCACCGATACCGGCAATATAGCGACGACCATCCTGCATCTGCTGTAGCTTCACCGCCCACATGCTGTTCAGGTCATTATTTGTGTCCGTCTGCACACGCTGGATTTGCTGTATGGTGGCGTTCTGGTCCTCCAGCGTTTTACTGACCGTCTGCGTGATTTCATTGCGGGTTTCTGTGATGGTGGTCTGCATTTCCGCCATCTCGTCCTTCAGCTGACTGTTGTCAATCTCTGCCCACAGCGCCTCTGCCAGATGCGTTTTTCCTATCTTTTCCCGGAAAAGTTCCAGATAGCCCGCAGCATCATTGCTCGCCCGTCCACTGGCTTCCACAAAAGCAGATTTACCCACCAGGTTGACGCTGCGCACATAAAACCAGAAATCCTTTCCGGGCTTAATGTGCGGACCGGAGACGCTCCACTGGCTGCCGGTCCCCAGATAACGGGCAGAGGTTTCCACCTGTGCGGCGTCTGCAATTTTTGCCTCCGAAAACCAGAACTCAAACTGCACCGTCGGGTCATACACCGCAAGACGCGGTACCGCCGTTATCTGAAAATACCCCGGCGTCAGTTCAACACCGGCAGGCGCTGCCGGTGCGTTAATCCGGAACGTGGTGGTGGCGGGTTCGCCCTGCTGGCCATAGCTGTTAATCGCCCTGACCGTCAGGGTGTATTCCCCGAGAGGCAGGCCACTGAAACGGTGCTCCGTATCGGCAGTGATGGCGGTGGTCAGCAGGCGGCTGTTCTCACCGCTTCCACTGGTCAGGCGCAGACTGAAGCGCACGCCCTTCACCACCCTCGGCGTGTCCCATTTCGCCAGCGCCAGATACTGGCTGTCAGCTGCGCTCACCTCCACCGTCAGGTGCTGTACTGCCGGTGGGATAACGCTGTTCAGGGTGCCTGACTGCGGCTCAAAGCGGGCTCCGTTATCCACAATGGCTTCTTTTTCCGGTACGTGCTGCACCGCCGTGATGGCAAAGGTGCCGTCCGTGTTTTCCCGGATGGAGACACAGCGGAACAGGCGACGGCGCAGTGACGGCAGGGAGAGTCCCCACACCCCGTATGTCTCCACACCATCAGGCAGGGTACTGACCTGTATCCGGTCCGGCGCGGGGTGTGCGGTGATGTCCACACTCACCGGCTTACCGCTGCCGTTAATCAGGTTCACCGTCGATGCACCTGTCCCCGGAAGTGTCACTTCACGGTCCAGCGTCAGGGTGCGGGTGGCAGCATCAATGGACAGGACACGTCCGCCGGTCAGGGTTCCGGCATAGTCGTTATCACAGATTTCAATGATGTCACCGGGTGTGTGCCGCAGCCCCTGAGACCCGAGTGTGAAATCCACCGTCTGCGTTTCCAGCAGTTCGGTCTTTATCACCCACAGCCCGGCACGGTGGGCCTGACCGCGGCTGGTACAGCCGAACGCGTCCATCTTCAGCAGGTTGCGTCCGTAGCGCAGTATGGCTTCCGGGTCTTCCACCAGTTCCGTGGAGGTCTGCCAGCCGTTCTGCGGGTCGGTGTAATTCACCTCCACCGCCGTGTGCCGGTCCTTCAGGGCACTGAAGCTGTAGCGGAACCCCACGCCGTTATCATCCACCACCACATCGCTGTTGGTGTACGGCCACACCACATCCGACGTGCGGTCCTGAACGAACGTCAGCGTCTGACCGTTCCATACCGGCATACAGCGCATCGCAGAGCAGAAATCACTGAGAACGTCCCACGCCTTACGCTGTTGTGCCAGGTACGCATTAAAGGTCATCCGCGGCTCTGTGCCCCCGAAACCATCCGGGACCGTCTGGTCGCAGTACTGCCCGATGGCATACAGCGCCCACTTGTCCACATCCGCCGCCCCCAGGCGTTTTCCCATCCCGTAGCGCGGGTGAGTCAGCATGTCCCACAGGCACCAGGCCGGGTTGTTGCTGTATGCCGGTTTCAGACTGCCGTCCCAGATACCACTGTACGTGCGTTTTTCCGGGTCATAGTTTGACGGCACCTGGATGATGCGACCGCGGATATGGTAGTTCACCGTCATCTGCTGGCCACCAAACTGCTCCGCATCCACCTGCATCCCCACAATGGCCGTGTTCGGGTAGCACTGTTTCACATCGATGATTTCGGTGTATGACGACCACAGCGTTCTGTTCTGCAGCTGGTCCGTGGTGCTGTCCGCCGTCTCCCTGACCATCCGGATGTTAAAGGGGCGGGGAGGCAGATTATCCAGAATCACCGACGCCAGGAACTGCGAGGTGGTCTTGCCGTTAATGGTGACATCCTTTTCCGTCATCCATTTACCACCACGCTCAAGCTGAATCAGCAGGCGGACAGACGTCGGATTACGGTCACCCTTTGACGTGGTCTCCACCAGTGACTGCACCCCGAAGGTCACCCGCAGGCGGTCAATGTTCGCTGACGTAATGGTGCGTGTCACCGGTTTTGCCTTCGTCACCTCCACACCCAGTACAGTTTCAGCTCCGGAGGACTCAAAGCCTTCCGGTGGTGTCTGCTCCTGCTCCCCGGCACGCCAGACGGCGGTCACACCGTGTATCACGGGATTACCGTCCGTGTCCGTCAGCGGGGTTTTGTTCACCAGAATACTCTGCAGTCCCTTCACCGGACCTTCCACCGGTCCCTCACCAATGGCATCAATCACACTCATCATCTGCGTGGATTTGAGATTATCCTTCGCCTCGCGCGGTGTGTGCCCCTTGCCGCCCCCTTTACCCACTCTGTCCCCCTCTCCTGTCTGATGTCTGAATCTGTTTATGCCCAAAAAACAACAGGCACCCCGGAGGATGCCTGTATCATGACTGAATAAAAATTCTGAATATCTTCACATTTTCACAAACTGACTGTGGCGCGTATAATTTCGCTGCGTTAGTGTTTTTTTTGCCCGAGTAACAAAAACAACTCCTTAACATTAATCTTCATTTGTCTGTCCCCGCAGCTCCGCGATCACTGCGGGATTTTTTTATTCTTTTTACCCCTGCCGCCCGATAACCACGACCTTTCCGCCCCCGCCTTCATCACGGGTGCTGATGTCCTGAGAGATACGTCGTGAACCAACCAGCATTTCCCCGTAAGGCACCGGCATCGGGTTACCCTGGGCAATCATGTTGTCCAGTGAGGAAAAGTACGTGTTCTGTCTGCCGTTATCCGTTGCGCGGTAATCCGGTGTTTTTGCCTTCGGGGCCAGCATCTGGGCCACACCGCCCAGAATCATGCTGGCTCCAAGTGAAAACAGCATCGTGGTGGCAGAAAAACCACCGGCTGCCAGGGCTGAACCCCATAACGCCATTGATGCTCCGGCAGTGAAGAAAGACCCCACAATGGCAGCTGCCCCCAGCACAATCTGTAGTCCGCCCTTTCCGGCCCCGGCCAGTCGCGGCACAATATGGATAACCGTTCCCTCACCCAGTGGTTCGTGAAGGCGGGCATACACCGCCTCCGGTGCCGTGTCATCACCGGCAATACGTATCTGGTACCAGCCTTCGTTCATCTGACGGCGAAAGCCCGGCATCTGCATCGACAGGGCGCGAATGGCTTCCGCTGCCGTGTTCACATACAGGCTGAGGCGGCGGCCAAATCGTTGTAAATCCCCGTGAAGGCAGATGCGTGCCAGTGGCGGTGACGCCAGACAGAATGCGTTCGTCGTTGCCATTTTTCGGAATACCTCTCTCGTTTGCTCAGTTGTTCAGGAATATGGTGCAGCAGCTCGCCATCACCACAGTAAATGGCGGCATGATTCGGCACCGATGAACCAAAACAGCACAGCAGCACATCGCCCGGTTGTGCTGATGACAACGGCACCTGATACAGCCCTGTGGCCTCCAGATTATCCAGGTACAGGTTCTGGCCGTTGCGCCACCAGTCATCCTCGCGATGAAAATCCGGCATTTCAGTCCCCGCCAGATGATAAGCATCCCGGAACAGCGTGTAACAGTCCGTCACCCCGTGCTCAAAGCGCCGTCCTGTCAGATGTGGCACACAGCGGAATTTGTGAATGTCACCCCGGCAGACCAGCCACCAGGGCAGTGCGCTTTTTATCTGCAGCCGCCGGTCAGCCTCGCTCAGCCAGGGCAGCCCACCGGGATGACTGTGGACCAGTGCCACAATCTCCCCCTGCATCTCTGCCCGCAGCCAGTCTTCCGGTGCGATACGAAAATACGCCTCCGGCTCTGCGGAAATATTCACACAAGGGATATACCGCTCCCCCTCCGGCGTGCTTATCACGAAGCCGCACGACTCCGCAGGCGCACACCGCCGGGCATGCGCCAGAATCGCTGATTCAGTCTGTGTCATAAACCGGGATTTACTGCGAAAGTTTATTAATGGAAAGGAAACCGCCAAAATTGCCGACATTCCTGCGCAGTTCACACCCGCGCATGCACTTGCTGCATCTGTCCTTACGGATATCCGTGGTGGGTTTATCGAACTCATCCGCCACAGCCCCGCCCGTGTAACCACACTCATCAGAGCGGTAGGTCCACATACAGGTGTTCGCCAGCATGATACGACCGGGAAACAGCGCCCCGTCCGTCTCGGTCGGTGTGGCCAGCACAAACGAGGCCGTCATGGCTGTCAGCTGCGACATCTGCTCCACCACCCAGCGGTCCGTCAGCTCCTGCTCCGGGTCAGCCTCCGGATTGCCTGCCACAAAATTCACCGCATCCAGAAAACGCGCATACACCCGGCGACGAACCACCGTGGCCCCCACCAGGCTCTGCAAATCCTCCGCCATCCCGGTGACCAGCCCGAACAGATTCGACACCGTCAGTGACGGGCGGGCACTGCTCCCTTTCCCGTTCATCTCAAAGCCGCTGCCGTCAATCGGGTACGCCTCATACTTCCGCCCCTGCCAGGTGACCGGCTCCCCTTTTTCATTCAGCTCATTACAGAAAAAATACCGCTCACCACCCTGCACCGTCAGGTCAATTTCCCAGAGTACCACCCGCGGTGACTGCTCTGATTTAACCGACTCATTCAGACTTTCTTCGTGAATATCCTGCATCAGTTCACCACCTGCTTAAACTCCGCACTGAACTCAACGCGCAACATCCCGACCCGCGCAGACCATCCGGCACAGGTTACCTTTATCTGCCGGTATGCATAGGGTGGCTTCCACAAAAACGCCTTCCAGCCACCGTGCTCTGTCAGGAACGCCTCCAGATGCCGGGCTTCCTCCCGGGTAACGGAAAGCATCACCCTGTAGGTTTTCAGGTCAGCATTCAGCCCTGCCGCCATACGCTGTGAGTACCCGTCACCAAAACGCACTTCACGCACCGATGGCTGCGAGTTCACCTCCATATCCGGCTTCACTTTCCAGCGAAATGTTTTCATCGCCTGCCTCCGGAAAATACGCCGCCATCACGCATCTGCGCCTGAATCTCATCCTGCGCCCCCTTACGGGCCATGTCATACACCGCCTTCATCAGCTGCGGCCCGGCCTGTCCGTTGATACCGTCGTTCTGAATCACCACGTGATTGTTCTGATTAAAATTAATGCCTTCGGCCCGCCGCATCTGCGCCGGACTTCCGGCAGAACCCACATACCCCCCTTCCGCATAGCCCCGCATCAGGCGGTACAGGTTCCCGACACCAATCCGGCTGGTTGCCTCCTTCGTGAAGACAAACTCCCCGCGGTGGACAATCCCCGCTGGCTCATATTTGCCACCGGTTCCCGTAAATCCTCCGGTCGCGAAATGGAAGTTCGCCGCCGCAGCCTGAATGGCCGTCCCCGTGGAAGCGGATGCGCCACCACCGAAAGC
>ERZ772851.3320-NODE-3320-length-10409-cov-2.375797_pt1 | contig 10409 bp, 5 predicted proteins | sample MGYA00512137_ERZ772851 | MGnify/ENA primary metagenome ERZ772851 (study PRJEB29015, sample SAMEA2737663) | human gut metagenome | biome: human gut; feature: human-associated habitat; material: faeces | place: China | collected 2012 ... | reverse complement strand
CCTCTCCGGCGAGCAGTCTCTCATAAGTATACCCCGTATAGGCCCACACGTTCAAGCCCCTTTCCCGGGCGATGCGGGCCAGGGCGGCCTTGACACCTTCTTTTATGACCAGACGGCGCATTTCCACGCTCTGCACGTCCTCGGGGTTGTCGTAATGCAGCGCGGCGCCGACGCCCAGCAGCAGGTCGGGCGTGGCGATGCCGTAGCGGCGGGCCGTGAGGATGGGCTTGACGAGGCGGTCGCCTGCCGAAAGCTTGCGCAGCGGCTCGCGTCCCACGCGGGTCACGTCGTCGCAGAGGTAGGGGTTGCGGAAGCGCCCGATGATCTTGTCGATATAGGCGAAGTGGGCGTCGCGGTCGAAGCCGTAGAGCGCCACCAGCCCCCGCCCGCTTTCGCGCATGGCGGCTTTCACGATGGTATGGATATGTTCGTCGGAGATGCTCTGGCAGATGGTCATGTAGCCTTTCATCCGTCCCAGGTAAGCCGTGATGGCGTGGCCGGTATTGAGCGTGAAGAGCTTGCGCTCGATATAGGCGATCAGGTTGTCGGCCGGATTCATGCCGGGGATTTCGGGCACGGCGCCCTTGAAGGCCGCGCGCTCGACGTTCCATTCGAAGAAGCGTTCGACGACCACGTCGATCGGGTTCTCGCTCTTGACCGGCGGCACGATGCGGTCGACCGAGCAGTCGGGGAAGCCGACGTACTGCTCGCACCAGTCACGCTGGGCCTCGTCGAGGTGCTTGAGGACAGCCTCCCGGAGCTGTGTGGTGGCGCGGACGCCGTTTTCGCAGGCGATGACATTGAGCGGCTCGGTGACGCCTGCATCCCTGCGTGCGGCGATACCCGCCGCGATGGCCCCGGCGATGCGGGGCAGCACGGTCAGCCCCACCGCCGTGGTGACGAGTTCCGCCCCGGCGATCTGGGCGGCAAGTTCCGGGCTCCGGGAGTCCATTGCCGAAATGTCGGTAATGCGCATCTGCTCGCAGACCGTGTCCATGATCTGAACCGTATAGGCCCTGTCCGAGTTGATCCTCGCGACGACCTGTTCGTTCACATCGGCGAATACCACATGGTAGCCCGCCTGTTCCAGCACGGCGCCGATAAATCCGCGGCCGATGTTCCCGGCTCCGAATTGAATAGCTTTCTTCATTGCATTCGTGGTTTAAATATAGCTTCTGTAACAAAATACCGTATCGGTTGCCGCGGCCCGTCGCAGCGCTGAGCCCCGGCGGCGTATGCCCTGCGCCCTATTCCCAGAATATGCGGGTGTAATACCTGCCCTTGCCGAGGATGCAGTTCGTGAATTCGACCTGCTCGCCCTGCCTGATGTCGATGCGCAGCACCTGCCCCGCATAGACGGGCATGGGATAGTCGTAGGAGGCCGGACGGACGGCGAAACGCAGGTCGGACTTGTTGACGATCTCGAACGTGCGTTTGGTCTTGCTGACCTGGCGGATCTCGCGGATTTCGAGCGCAGCGTCTATCATCTGGCCGATGTACTCCCCGCGCCCCATCAGGTTGCCGTCGAAGCAGGCCAGGGCCCGCCCGGCGAGGAGTGCTTCGCGGATCGCCCCGGCCGTGCGGGCGGTGGCGAAGACCAGGGTCATCGGACGGCTGCCGCGCACGGGATAGATGCTTCCGCTCATATAATGTAGGTCGCTGTTGGCGAACGGCACGAGGCCGTACTGAACCGCGTAGTCGAATGCGCGGGGATAGGATTCGGTCTTGTTGAACACCTCGACGCCGCGGAGTTTGCCCTGGGCGATCAGGTGTTCGTGGACGGGATAGATGTCGCTTTTCCGGTCGGGGTAGCCGGGATGGTTCCACAGCAGGAAGGCGCCCTGGCGGCAGGCCTCCTCGACGGCCTGCATCTCGTCCTCGACGTCGAGTTTGTCGGCATCCCGGATAAAGAGCGTGCAGATGTGCCCCAACGGCTTCTTGCGGGTGATTTCCGCACCGGGGATCACGATCATCCCGATCATGTCGCCGCGTGCCTTGGCAAGTTCGTAGGGTTTATTGAGGCCGCAACGGATGATGTCGGCGTTCTTGTGCACCTCGATGTGGTCGGTCATGGCGATCGCGTCCAGTCCGTCGTTCCACGCTTCGTTGACCCGGCCGACGGGCCACACCTGTCCGTCGGAGATGTCGGAATGGACGTGGAAATCGCATTTGAGCGTGATATAGCCGCCGATGTCGGGTATGCGGAGGTATTGGCGGTAGTTCTGGCGGCTGACGGCCTCATGGACGTGGACATCGTCGTTATGCAGTTGTGCGGCGGCGGTCAGGGCACAGAAAAGGGCAAAAAATGCGAGGGTAAGGTTTTTTCTCATCGGTCGTGTAGTTTGGTCGTGTCATATTAAATACAACCGATCGCGGGAAACCACCTAACCGGATTACAAAAAAATTAAAAAAGGTACCGGACATTGTTTCGTTCGGCGAGAATGTTTATTTTTGTACCGAATCTGATTATCCGATGGAGAAAATCTCGCTAATATCACGGGTTCGCGCGGGCGACCGCAAGGCGTTCGACGAACTGTGCCGGAAATATTACGCCATGCTGGTTTCCTACGCCCGTCTGTTCCTCAGAGACGACTGGGCCGAGGACGTGGTGCAGGACGTGTTCTACAACGTATGGCAGCGGCGGGAGACGCTCGACGATTCGAACTCGCTGTACAAGTACCTGCTGCGTTCGGTCTACAACCGCTCGCTCAACTACCTGGACAAGAACAGGCGCGCCGGCGAATACGGCGCCTACTACCGGGAGCGCATCGCCGCGCTGGGCAGTTCGTACTATGCACCCGACAACAGCCCCGTCGTGCAGAAACTCTACAACGACGACCTGCGCGCCAGCCTCGATGCGGCCATCGAGTCGCTGCCGCCCAAATGCCGCGAAGTGTTCCGTCTGAGCTACATCGAAGACCTTTCGAACCGCGAGATCGGAGAGCAGCTGGGCATTTCGCCGCGCACGGTGGAAAACCACATGTATGCGGCGCTCAAGCAACTGCGCCGGAAACTCTCCAAGGAACAACTGTTGCTGCTGCTTTCGCTGCTCTTCATGCGGGGCGTATAGGCCGGAGCGGCACAGACCCCAAGGCGTCGGGATACATAGTATCCCGGCGCTTTTTCGTTTGATCCTGCTCCCGATTTTTTCAATTTCCGGTAAGTGGTTTGAGCGGGTCGGCTGTATGTATCTATGAACACCTACTCGACCGATGGAAGCGACATTTCCGAAGGCGCCTTCAGCCGCCGACCACACCCTCATTTGCAGAGGTGCCATAAATTTGATATATAAGTATATCGTATGATTTACCTGCACGATGGCTTTAAGTGTGTTTTTCCGCCGTCAGAGCCGGTGCGCGACAGCCGTACGAAAGGTTTGCCCGCGCCGGGCAAACCCTGCAACCCGTATTTCCACCAACCAAATATTTCTTAACCAACAAAACAAAACCATGCGAAAAATTTTTCTTTTCACAGCAGCAATGCTGGCGATCGCAGGCTGTTCGGAGGACAACACGCATCCGAAGGTATCCCCCGTGGACGAACCTTCGGCGGATGCCGTGACGATCCTCGCGACGATCGATGCGATCCCGTCCGCTACCGGGGACGGCGAGGCGTATGCTCCCCTATGGCAGGAAGGCGACCAGATCGTCGTCGGCTACAAGGGGATCTCTTATGTGTACGAAACCTACGATGCCGGCAACGGTGTCGAGTTCCATCCGATGGCCCTCTCGCTGCCCGCGGACGCTCGCGGCGAAGTGACGGCCTATTTCAAGGCCGTCGACGGCGTATTTGCGGTCGGTGCCGACCAAACGGGCGCTACCCTGCCGATGTATGCCTATGCGGCCGATGCCGCACCCGCCCAGGGCAGCCTCGGCCTGCACTTCAAGCCGCTGGCTTCGGTGCTGTCGCTCACGATCGGCGAGGAGGCTTCGAAGACCATTTCGAAAATCACGCTCGAACCGGTTGACCCCGACGGTGTGGAGGGGCACCTGGCCGTATCGGAGGCCGTGGTCGATCCCCGGACGGGTGCGGTGACCGTCGGCGAGGATGCCGCGGTGTCGGACATCCTTACGATGGAGATCGGCGAAATGTCGCTGGTGCAGGCCCAGACGGTGAATTTCCTGATCGCCAGCGGTACGAAGGTGGACGGCGGGCTGAAGGCGACGATCTCCTGTACGGACGGGAGCATCTTCGTCAAAAACCTGTTCGAAGGGCAGGAAGTGGCCTTTGCGGGGAACTGCGTCGGAGCTGCGACCGAGCTTTTCTTCCGGCTGAGGATCGCCACCTATGAAGACATGGTGAACTTCGCGCAGGAGTGCGCCGACGACAACGGCGGTGCCATCGTCGACCTCCAGGCCGACATCGACATGCGGAATGTCCCGTGGACGCCGGTCGAGAATTTCACGGGGACGTTCAACGGCAACGGCCACCGTATCTACAATATCAACGTATCGGCCGACGGGCGTTATGCCGGGTTCTTCGCCTATGCCAAGGGAGCGATCTCGGATGTGGTTTTCGGGTCGAAGGACGGCACGTCCTATGACGGGACGAGCCGTATCGAGCTCAAATACAGCGCCGACACCGATACGTGGTGTTATGCGGGCATCGTCGCACAATCGAACAATACGCTCACCGGCGTGACCAGCTTCGTACCCGTGACCGTCACGGCGGATTCCCGATGCAAGTCGCGCACGGGCGGCATCGTCGGCAGCCTGTATAACGGGAAGATGAGCGGCTGCAGGAACTACGGCGCGGTGAGCAACGTGGCGACGGCGGGTGTGGCGAGCTATGTGGCCGGTATCGCGGGCATCGTCGACGGCTCGGGCGACGCGGCCGGGGCGATCACGCTGGACGGATGCCACAACCACGGCCCGGTGATGACTTCGCTCGGGCTGGGCAACGCCGTGGCGGGAATTACGGCCTCGGTGATGAAGACCGCGGTCAATACGACCATCAGCAACTGCACCAATGCGGGCGAGATCCGGTTCAACAACGCGGGCGCGTCGGCAGCCCACCGCATCGGCGGCATCGTCGCCTATATCGTGGACAGCTGCCCGACGCTGGTGATCGACAACTGCACCAACAAAGGCACCGTTGTCTCGAACATGAACGGCAACTGCTTCATCGGCGGGATCGCGGGCGTGAACTATGCGGCGGCGATCCGGGATTGCACGAACGAAGCCGAGGTGAAATTCGTGCAGGCCAATGCCGCAGGCGCGGGTTACCTCTGCATCGGCGGCATCGCGGGGCAGACGTACAGTGGGGCGAAGGTCACGGGGTGTGCCAACAGGGCGGCCGTCAGCTCCGACAAGCTGCAGGTGACCCGCATCGGCGGTATCGTCGGTACGCACAACGCCAGTACGATAGACGACTGCTCGAACAGCGGCGACATCACCCTGGCCTATACGGCGACGGCCAACAACTGGGAGGCCGCAGGCGGCATCGTGGGTTTCTACGACGGCACGGACGGCACGGCGGTGACCAACGGCTGCACGAACAGCGGCAAGGTCTCGGCGACGGTAAATTCCAGCAACGCCAATATCGGCGCCGGAGGCATCGCGGGCATCATCAAGTCGGGCCATGCGACCAACAACACCAACGACGGTGCGGTCTGGATGCACAATGCCCAGGCGGGCAAGAGCTCCTATGCGGGCGGCATCGTCGGCTACGACTACAATACCAAGGACAAGTCGGCCGTCACGGGCAATGTCAACAACGGTGCGGTACAGGCCACCGTCGAGGGCACTTCGGCGCTGCTGGCGGCCGGGGGCATCATCGGACGCAACGACGTGGGCGCCGTGTCCGGATGCAGGAACTTCGGCGCGGTGGCATGCGCGCTGCATGCGGGGGCACTCGTGGGCTGGAACAAGCACAGCGTGGAGGACAGCGCCGCAGGCGGTTCGGTGAACGGTACAGCACTCACCGGGACGAACTATGCGGAACTGGCGGTCGGCTTCCAGGACGGGGGCTCGTCGTCGGGCATCACCTTCGGGGAGAAATAGCCCGGCAAATCATTAATTACTTAACTGAAAGAAACCTATTATGAAAAGAGTCCTTACGACACTTTTGAAAAGTGTATGTATAATTGCTCTGGTGCTGTGCGGGATGGACGCGCAGGCGCAGGGCAACCTCGTAACGGGTGCGGTCAGGGATGCGAAGGGCGAACCGGTGATCGGCGCCACCGTCATCGTGAAGGGAACCGCAACCGGCGCGACATCCGGGGCCGACGGCCGCTATTCGATCCAAGCGGGCCCCGATGCGACCCTCGAATTCAGCTTCATAGGCTACAAGAAACAGGAGGTGCCCGTAGGCACCCGCTCGGTGATCGACGTTAGGCTCGAAGAGGATGCGCTGATGGTGGACGACGTGGTGGTGATCGGTTACGGCACGCAGTCGCGCCGCACGATCACGGCCGCAGTTTCGAAGGTGGACGGCGAGAAACTCGCCGGCGCCCCGGTCAACTCCATCGGCGATGCCCTGAAGGGACGTGTCGGCGGCGTGCGCGTATCGTCGGCCGACAACCAGCCGGGTTCCGACCCCGTGTTCCTGATTCGCGGCGGTTCGTCGATCAACCAGTCGAACGCTCCGATCATTATCATCGATGGCGTGAACCGTGAAATGACCGGCCTGAACCCCAATGACATCGAGTCGATCGAGGTGCTGAAGGACGCCGCTTCGGCGGGTATCTACGGCGCCCGCGCCTCGAACGGCGTAATCCTCATCACGACCAAGAAGGGCAGCATGGCACGGGGCCCGCAGGTGACATTCGAGGCGCAGGCCGCATGGACTTCGCCCGCCGTGAGGTTCGACCTGATGGACGGCGGCGACTACCTGCGCACGATGCGCACGATGCTGAACGAATACCCTTCGACCTACGCCTACGGCTCGGGCATCCTGACGGGCGCCAACTCCGCCGGTATCGGCAACGGCGACAATTCGGTGTGGACGCCCAAATTCGTGGATACGCCGGCCGATGTCCCCGCAGGCTGGAAGGTGATGGTCGACCCCATCGACCACTCGAAACTGATCGCCTACCAGGACAACGACCAGCAGAAGCAATGGTTCGACGACTCGTACTGGATGAACTACTACGTCGGCGTGAACGGCGGCAACGACAAGGTGCAGTATGCCGCGTCGGCCGGCTACACGAAGGACGGCGGCATCGGCATCAACACCGATTTCTCGCGTTTCACCTTCCACGGCAACACCTCGTTCAAGATACTCAGGAACCTGAAGGCGACGACCGTGTTCGACTACTCGGAAACGAAGGGCAACACGCTCCCCTCGTCGGGTATCGCCACCTACTGGACGACCGTGGGCCGCGGCATGTTCATGCCCGCCACGCACCGCGACTACCTGGACGACGGCACGCCCGCCCAGGGAACCAACAACACGACCATCTCGGCCGCATGGTTCGACCGTTACTATACGAGCAACTACACGGCACGCCGCATGACGGCCAATTTCAACCTCGAATGGGAAATCGTCGACGGGCTGCGCGCCGTGATGCAGGTTGCCAATCACAACTATTACAGGATCGACAACCAGCGCCTGGCGGGCAACGCAATCTCCAACCAGCGCCGCACCTACGAGAAGTGGGGGCAAACCAACCGCTTCAGCACGCAGGGCTACCTGAACTACCGCAAGACCTTCGCGCAGGATCATACGATCGAGGGCACGGTCGGGTTCGACTACATGAAAAACACGGTCAACGGCCTTTCGCTGACGGTCACGGGCGCCGATTCGGACAAGGTGCCGACGCTGGCCGCAGGGACGGACGCCACGGGCTGGGCGGACACCAACACCAACGAGGCGCTCTCCTCCTATTTCGGGCGTCTGAACTATGACTACAAGAAGAAGTACCTCTTCATGTTCACGTTCCGCGCCGACGGCTCGTCGAAATTCGCCGAGGGAAACCGCTGGGGATATTTCCCTGCGGCGTCGGCCGGTTGGGTGGTCTCGGAGGAGAAATTCTGGAACGTGCGCAATTTCAACAGCTTCAAGATACGCGCCTCGTACGGCCTGACTGGTAACAACTACATCGGCCTTTACGATGCCTACGGAGGGTTCGGCGCAACGTCGATCTACAACGGCGCGAGCGCCATCCTGCCCACGGCGCTGCCCAACATGAGGCTCAAATGGGAGACCACCCACCAGCTGGACATCGGCGTCGACATGGGATTCTTCAACGACCGCATCCGCCTGATGGCCGACTATTACAACAAGAAGACCACCGACCTGCTCTTCAGCGTCACGCTGCCCGATACGTCGGGTTACGGCTCGGCCCGGCAGAACGTCGGTTCGGTACGCTTCTACGGCGCCGAGGTGGAACTCTCGACGGTGAACATCCAGAGCAAGAACTTCACCTGGACGACCGACTTCACCTACTCGTTCAACATGAACAAGGTGTTGTCGCTCCCCGACGAGTACAGGTACAAGGACGTCGACGGCAAGGATGCATGGCGTATCGGCGGGTACACGATGTCGGAGACGGGATTCCGTTTCGGCGGCACGGCCGTCGGCGAACGCATGGGGCGCATCTACGGCTACAAGACCGCCTACATCATCGAAACCGAGGCGCAGGCCGACGCGGCGCTGTACGACGTCAATTCGCACGGCATCCGCCGTTCGGACGGCCGTTCGATCGCCGGCCGCAAGGACATCGGCGACTACGAATGGCTCAACCGCGCCGGGTCGGCGCGTACGGCGGACGGCAGCGAGCAGATCAACGACGAGGACATGTTCCTGCTGGGGTACGTGACGCCCCACTCCACCGGCGGTATGAACAATACCTTCAAGTACAGGAACCTCTCGCTGTCGGTCTACGTCGACTATGCGCTGGGGCACTCGGTCTACAACTACATGTATACGCGCGGCCTGCAAACCTCGATGGGCAACTGCAACTGGAACCTCATCTACGATGCGAACGACTGCTGGCAGAAGCCGGGCGACAACACCAAGCTGGCGCGCCTGTCGGCCAACGACGCCGACGGCGGCAACAAGAACTATTCGCGCATCTCGGACATCAACGTGCAGAAGGGCGATTACCTCTGCCTGCGCGACGTGACGCTGTCGTACAGCTTTCCCAAGCGGTGATATTACCGGCGCAAATGTATTTACAAGTGGCTCATCATTTGAGGAAACTTTAAACGCAGTATCATTCTACACAATGACTGATAATCAGAAATATACTGTAAAAATTTATAAAAACCTTACAGGTGACACTCCGGACACAGGTACACTTGCAAGCTCATGCACAGTATCCGGAACAGCAGATTACAGCGGATACCACACAGTCAAGCTTCCTACAAGCTGCACACTTTCACCGGGAAGCAAGTTTGCCGTAACAATTACATATAAATATGATTCTTCATCAGGACACGAAGCATACATTCCTTATGAGGGAGAATCAGAATCATATGACGGCGTGCTTTATTCATATGGCAGCAAACAGGGACAGAGCTTTATTTATGCAAATGATGACAAAACATGGTATGACTGCACTACTATAGACAACAGAGTTATGAACAATCTGCCAATAAAAGCTTTTACATCAAACGGAATTGCAACCACAAATACAAAAGTTTCATTTTCTAAAAGCTTAGTCAAAATAGGTAAAGGTGAAACTTATACATTAAAAGCAAAACTTTCAAACAAAACAGACAGTTCGACAGTAACTTACAAGAGCAGCAATAATAAAGTTGTTTCAGTAAACCAGACTTCAGGCAAAATAAAAGGTGCTTCAAAGGGAAGTGCTAGAATAACTGCTATTTCTAATGACGGAAATATCGCAACATATACAGTTAATGTATACAATGCTCCAAAACGTATATCAAGCCGTCCTTATAAAAAGGCAACTATGCGCCGTGGTCATTCTCTTAAAATCAAAGTCAGATTTTCAAAAGGATGCTACAGTAGAAAAATAAAATACTACTCATCAAGAAAATCTGTTGCTACAGTAAATTCATCCGGAAAAGTTAAGGCAAAAAAACGTGGAAGAACAACAATTACATTAAAATCATTTAACGGAAAGAAAGCTCGTGTACGCATAACGGTACGCTAAAAGCTTACAATACATTTTATTACATTTGTTAAAATGTTACATATGTTAAAATGTAAATAGACAAAAAAGAATGAATAGATATTTTTTAACATCTATTCATTCTTTTTTATTTCTTCATTTTCTAATGCCTTTGCAAAAAAATCGGGACACATATTAAGAAGTGTCGTGCCGCTTTCATCCTTTCTAAAAAGGTCAAGTATCGGCTTCATGACACGTTCAAACTCATCCGGTTTTTTAGAAAGTTTAAGTATTTCTGCTGTATTCACCGCATCCGCAAGTGCCGTATGTGCAGCTCCCTTAAAATCATAATCAGCCGATGCCACAGCCTGTTTCAGTCTTATTTTCT
>ERZ772851.3315-NODE-3315-length-10427-cov-2.586097_pt1 | contig 10427 bp, 10 predicted proteins | sample MGYA00512137_ERZ772851 | MGnify/ENA primary metagenome ERZ772851 (study PRJEB29015, sample SAMEA2737663) | human gut metagenome | biome: human gut; feature: human-associated habitat; material: faeces | place: China | collected 2012 ... | reverse complement strand
GCATCGCTGGCGTGATGCAGATCTTTTAAGGCTTATTCAAATACACACTTTGGTTCGAAGAGAAATAACCGTTATGCAGCGACAGTTTCCCGCTGGAAGATCTCGATCATTCTGTCCCACGCCTGGCTGACATCCTCATGGAGCGAAAACAGACCCGATGTGCCGACGATAAAGACATCTACCCCGGATTCAGCAATCTGACCGAAGGTTTTCTCATTGCAAGAGCCATCAATTTCCGTCAGATAGTGATAGCCATTATTTTTGCGCATGTTGATGAGCTTTCTAATCTTGTTCAGCGACTCAGGAATAAACTTTTGTCCGGCATAGCCAGGGTCAACCGACATGACCGTCACTTTATCCAGCAGATGCGCATATTCGGCAATGCTTTCTGCCGGTGTCGCCGGGTTCAGCACCACCCCGCACTTTTTGCCCGCATCCTTGATCTGATTCAGCAGGCGGAATATTTTGTTATTCGCCGTCTCGGGATGAAAGCTGATGATATCGGCGCCGGCCTCGAGACACATGGGAATGATATCTTCCGGATGATTCACCATCAGATGAACATCAATGGGCACAGTAGTAATTTTTTTCAGATTCTCAATAAAAAAGGGAGACAGTGTGATATTGCGGACGTAATTGCCATCCATTATATCAACATGGTAAAAATCCGCTTTTTTATTCATTGCCGTGATCTGCTCTTTGAACTGCGTTAAATCCATGCACATCAGTGACGGTGAAAATTTAGCGCTCATAAACCACCTCCGATAAATAGTTAGTTAAACATTGCGATGATATGACCCAGCACGATGCCGACAACGCCAAAGTCTGCGTCTCCAAAGGTTGTGGAGCCCAGTCCCATATCCCCCATCATGGGCAAGAGAATGGCAGGCAGGAACGAAATGAGCAGACCGTGAGCAAAAGCCCCTACCACCGCCCCGCGACGTCCGCCGGTAATGTTGCCGTAAACCCCCGCTGTGGCCCCGCAGAAAAAGTGGGGAACCAGGCCCGGGACGATGACGCTCAAGCCGAACAGCGGGCAGAGGAACATACTGACCAGTCCTGCGACAAAGCTTGCGAGGAAGCCGACGATGACGGCATTCGGAGCGAAGGGAAACACCGTCGGACAGTCCAGCGCCGGCTTCGCGTCTTTAACCAGTTTGTCCGCAATCCCTTTAAACGCCGGGACGATCTCGGCAATCACCATCCGAACCCCGGCGAGGATGATATAAACTCCTGCAGCAAACGTGAGGGACTGAATAATGGCGAAGATAATAAAGTTCTGACCAGCGCTCAGGGTCTCCTCGACAAAGGATTTGCCCGCAACGAGCACCAGCACCAGAAACAGAATCATCATGGTGAGAGAGATGGCCACCGATGAGTCGCGAAGGAAATTGAGCGACTTAGGTACTTTGATCTCTTCAATCGAGGGACTACCTTTACCAATAATTTTGCCCACCAGCGCGGACAGCAGGTAGCCAATAGATCCAAAATGCCCGAGCGCCAGATCGTCGGTGTTGGTTATTTTACGGGTAAACGGCTGCAAGATAGCCGGGGAGATGACCATCATCGCACCGAGAATAACCGCCCCGATGGCCACCACCCATCCCCCTGACAAGCCCCCTACAGACAGGATAACCGCCAGCATCGCAGCCATATAAAGCGTATGATGTCCGGTCAGAAAGATGTACTTTAATGGCGTTAGACGCGCCAGGGCGATATTGATCAGCATGCCCAATACCATAATGGTGGCGGTTTCCGTGCCGTAATTCTTCTGCGCCAGAGCGGCCATGGCATCAGTGTTGGGCACCACGCCCTGAATATGGAAAGAATGTTCAAATAACTGGCTAAAGATGGTTAACGTATAGGCTATAATACCGGCGCCGGCGGTCAATATGACAAAACCCATGATGGTTTTCAGCGTGCCTGAAATAACGTCTGAAATTCCTTTTTTTTGCAACAGCAGACCGATCAGTGAAAATAAACCAACCAGTATCGCCGGTGTTCCTAGCACATCATAAATAAGAAAATGAAGCATGTTTAACTCCACGAATCAGATAGCCGTTGCTTAAATGTTTTCTGCTAAAATTTCTTTAATTTTATTGTTATCAAGTAAATTACTTAATCCAACGACCTTTGCAGAGTGACTGCTAAGATGTTCTGCAATGTCTTTGGCGCTGAGAATAAGATCGGCAGTTTCGCTTTTTGCCGACGTCAGATCGGTATGTGCGACTTCAGCTTCTTTATTCATTTCGGCAAGGATCTTTTTGACATTCATTTCAACGATGAAGCTGCTGCCCAAACCATTACCGCACACGATAAGCACTTTTTTCATTCTGTTTTCCTTCAGTCAATAACGGCCTGAATCGCCTTGCTATCATCGGCATTTAACAATCGGTGTAACTTTTGCTGATCGCTAAAGATTTCAGCCAGTTCACCGATCATCGTGATATGTTCATTCCCGGAACGAGCGCATAGCATGATTACCACGTATATCGGATCGTTCTCTTCCGAGCCGAACGACACCCCTTCTTTAATATGAAGTAGCGATAATCCATTTCTTAATACCCCCTGTTCAGGACGGGCATGAGGCATCGCCAAGCCGGGAGCTAATACGTAATAGGGCCCAAGTTCTTTATGGCTTTGCAAAATCGCCTCAATATACGACCCGGCTATATACCCTTGCATCAGCAAGGGTTCTGCTGCAAGTCGAACGGCATTTTCCCAGCTATCTATTGAGTTAATGACTTTAATTTTATCCGGGGTTAACCAGTCTCTGATCATATGCTCTCCCGAGGGGTCTATGTGCTGCACTATAAACAGCTAAATAAAATGCAACTGTGATACACCTCCCAAAGTTAGCGCTAACAAAGAAAAATGTTAAAAAGTGCGTTACCGCTAACACTGGCTATAATGTGCTTTCCCCCTCGCTGTGGTAAGTTATAATGCGATTCGCAGATATACTTTCGTTATATTTTATTTTTCAAACGGTTGGTGATTTTGGTGAAGAGTTTAGACGCGGACGGTAGCCCGAAAGAAAAACGACGTAAAGGAACGGGTAAGATAACCCTGACCGAGGTGGCTGAGTTTGTCGGTGTGAGCGCCATGACCGTCTCGCGAGCGCTGAGAATGCCTGAAAAAGTGAATCCTGAGCTTCGCGATCGCATCGATGCGGCCGTCAGTCAACTCGGCTATGTCCCTAATCTGCAGGCACGTAATCTGGCGTCGGTCCATTCCGATCTTATTCTCGCCGTCGTTCCCACCTTCTCTTCGCCGGGTTTTTTGCCGGTCTCTGAAGCGCTGCAAAAAGTGCTGACCGAACGCGGATATACCATGATGTTTATGGAATCCGGGCATGACGGTCAAAGTGAACAAAAGACGTTTGAAAAAATGCTCGCCTATAACCCGGCGGCCATTATTCAGTTCAATATCGATACCATTGAGAGCTGCACCCAGCTGCTGGCCAACGTGGATGTTCCTATTCTGGAAATTGGCGCGCTAAATACCCACCCTGTGGGTATGTGCATCGGCGTGGATTACGGTAAGGCCGTAAAACAGCTCGTGACTCATCTGGCCGACGCCTCATTAAAAAACATCGCACTGCTCTGTACCCCGGCTAATAACACAATGTTTCGCCAGTTGCTGAGCGGATGGAATACGGCGATGCTCGCTCTGAACCGCTCCCCGCACCGGGTGGTAACCACGCATTTGCCATCCACCATCGCCACAGGCGTCAATATATTCAAGGATATGATGATTACCTGGGGCGATCTGGATGCGTTAATTTGCACGTCGGATGAAATGGCCTGTGGATGTATGATGGCCTGCCACAGTGCCGGCATTAAGGTGCCCAATACCGTAGCCATTGCGAGTTTAGGCGGAGGAGTGTTATCGACAGTCTGTTCCCCTGCCCTGACAACCGTTGAGTTTCCCTGGCATGACATTGGGGTGAAAGCCGGTAAAGCCCTTCTCGAACTGCTTAACGATAAGCCTGGTGAAAAGTTCATTGAAATTCCGTCAGTGCTCAAAGTCCGGGCCAGTACCGCGGCATGAGTTTAATATAGGGCGATAAGGCTTCCCCTATCTAGTATCTGTGTGTGGTAGCCAGGGTTTCTACCAGGAAGAATGTCTCTCTGCGAGAGTCCATACAATAAATGCCCAGCTCATAAAGCAAAAAATAGTCGGGACAGTAGCGTTTTTTCGCTACTAAGCGGGTAAACCGCCAGCCTCATTTCCCGTTTATCTTGCCAGCCGCCCCAGGCGGTGATTTCGTAGCCTCGACCCGCCTGGGCGGCTTTGCACTGAAGTCCGTCTAGCGCCAGTTCAGGGTATACGATGTCTCCTACGCCAGTTAGCAGGCAAAGCGCACCGCGATAATTCATTTGCACCGCCCTGGTGCCGCACATTCACCATGCCGCCCCCCGTCAGACATGCCCCCATTACATTAACCAGTTGAATATAAGAAGTTATTTTATATGGCACGTTTAATGCTCTTCGCTTGTATACCGCAATGTGGACAAGAACGTATGCCATATGGCCACAACAGGTCGCCAGTCTGCGGTCGCAACCTTCCCCTTTCTGTGAGGCATCCAGGGTGGATGCGTTTCACGGAAGCCTGCTTACTGAAAACGGAGAACAACATGACGACACTCAGCGAACCGCTGGTTACCCCGCAATATGGCAAGTGGCGCCAGCTGGTGCTGGGCCTGATCTGTATGGCCGCTATCTCCAGTCCGCAATATGTCTGGACGCTGTTGACAAAACCCCTGGCCGCCAAACTTGGCGTCGGTCTGCCAGAATTGCAGGTCACCTTCTCGCTGCTGATTATCCTGCAGACTTTCTTTTCCCCTTTTCAAGGGCGGTTAGTGGAAAAATTTGGCCCACGGCGGCTGATCGCTATTGGCACGGTGATGGCGGGAATGAGCTGGGTGCTTTCCGCGCAGGTGAATGGCCTGGCAACGCTCTGGCTGGTTTATGGCTGCATGGGCGGCCTCGGGACCGGGATCGTCTACATCGGCGTTGTCGGCCTGATGGTCAAATGGTTCCCACAGCAGCGGGGATTTGCCGCCGGCGCGGTGGCGGCGGGCTACGGGATGGGGGCCATCATAACCACCTTCCCCATCTCCCTGTCGCTGACCACTAACGGCCTTGAACACACGATGACGACTTTCGGGATCCTTTTCGCCCTCGTCGGCTTCCTCGCCAGTCAGGGGCTGAAGCTGCCGCCCCTTGCTGTCTCCCAGCCCGTCAGTCAGACGGTGGTGCAGAGCAGCAGATCGTTTACTTCCCGGGAAATGCTGCGCCAGCCGCTGTTCTGGCTGATGTTCGCCATGATGGCGATGATGTCGACTTCCGGGCTGATGGTCACTTCGCAGATGGCGGTGTTCGCCGAGGATTTCGGCATTAGCCAGGCGGTGGTGTTTGGCATGGCGGCGCTGCCGCTGGCGTTAACGATAGACCGCTTTACCAACGGCTTAACCCGGCCGCTGTTTGGGTTTATTTCCGACCGCTTCGGCCGCGAGCAAACCATGTTTATCGCCTTTGCGCTGGAGGGGGTAGCGATGATGCTCTGGCTGGCGTGCCGGGAAGATCCGCTGCTGTTTGTCCTGCTCTCCGGGGTGGTGTTCTTTGGCTGGGGGGAGATCTTCTCGCTCTTCCCGTCGACGCTCACCGATACGTTCGGCAGCGAGCATGCCGCCAGCAACTATGGCTGGCTGTATATTTCGCAGGGCATCGGGTCAATCTTTGGCGGTCCGCTGGCGGCACTGCTCTATCAGCACACTCACGGCTGGCATGTGGTCTTCAGCTGCGCGATTGGCCTTGATTTTGTCACCGCCGCCCTCGCGCTGTGGGTGCTAAAACCGTGGCGCGCGCGCTTTATCCGCCAGCACAGCTAACTGCAGCGCTGACAGAAGTGACGGCTCGCCCGTCACTTCACTGATATTCGCTGCGCAGCAGCGCGTACAGGTACTCATCGCCCCACTCACCTTTAAAAAAGATATTCTGCCGGTAATATTACTTTCGTTCTCAGGTAATGAAAATCATAGCGTTGATAACGTCAGCTAATAAATTCATTCAAGTTATTTTTTTATTTAACAACGCACAGTACTTAATTAATTAAAATTACGCTATTCTGTACTTTTATAGCCTCAACAAAGCAGACAGGGAGTCAGCATGATAATAAGCCCGTCATTTATACGTCCCCGGAATGAAGGAGAATGTGATGCATCATGGGTGGAAAGAATGATACCCACTGATTTAAACCGGGATTTTCCTGTAAACAGATCCGGATCATGGCATGGCGGTGTACATGTTCTCCACACCGACAATCCTGATGAAGGTTATAATCGCATCGAATTTGTACGTGCGATTGCAGATGGAGAAGTTGTCTCTTTCAGGGCGCCGTCAAACACAGAAAGACGGGATGCATTCCCGCTGAATATTAATGGCAGAACTGATGATGGATATATTCTGCTAAAGCATAAAACCGAGATCGGGGAAAGTTGTAGCGTCGTCTATTACTCCCTGTATATGCACCTCAGAGACCGACTGAGTCCCGCAATAAGGGAGGGAGGCAAAGTCTGGCGCAAGGATCGCATAGGACAGAATGGGATGGTGGATGAAAATAATGCCTTTCACTTTCAGATTTTCTGTGACAATGAAAACATGTTGAAACTAACCGGACGCATGCTACCCGAACTCGATGTCACCCGCGATGGCAGAACCGATACCGTTTATGGTGATATTCATTTTTATCTGCCCGCTGGGACACGGTTTTACGAATCTGTAGCTGACGCAGCCTCAGCAGATACCGACCGCCTAAATCTCGTTCATACCAGTGCCGAAGCTCTGTTTGTCAGTATGACCTTCGAAAAAGGTGACTGTTCGATGATTACTCGTAGGCAGAATATCACCATCGGGGCACACTTCGATACGGTGGGAGAGCCTCTAGTAAACATAGATGCTAACCAAATTGACGACATAAGAAGATTAGGTCTGAAATATGAATACAATCTATACTGGACAGCCAAACGTCTGTACCCGCAGAATCCCTCTGCGGGCTTTGAACTACTCCGCTTTGGTCGGATTATTAGTACTGAATATGAAACTCTCATCCCTGCCATCGCCCCGTTGTGGCGTACTGTCAACTTCCCCGGAGGCTCAGGGCTTGTAAATCTGGCCTCTTCTGACATCAAAAAATTCAGTGATGCCGACTTCCCGCACTGGACGGGCTGGCGAATGGTGGACGATGACATGGACAATAACAGCCAGTGTAATTCCGCCTTTATCACGGGATTACAGGAGAGTGGGAACCTTAGCGATCTGAGCAGCCGTCTGGTTTGTCATTTTCCACTCGAATGGAACGCCGACACTTTTGAACAGCGTTATTCCTGGCTAAAAAACAATAACGACGATACTCAAGCTATGTCTGATGAGGACTATGAGCGGTTGAAAAGTCATGTTTTAGCACTGTGCTTTGATACGGGCACGCTTGGCACAGGTCGACTATGGCATTTTCATCCAGTGGCCTTCATTACCCATTTTCGCAGGTGCTGCTGGCTTAGCAAATCAGAATTGAAGCAAATTGTTCCGCGCAATCTGTTAAGAATGGCGGGACAGAATGATTATCGATGGGAAGCCATCATCTACCGGGATGGCGTCGGAAGCCTTGCGGATAATATCCGCACGCACATTAACAGAGCAATGCAGAAACACCTGATAACCACCCCACTCCGACTCGCTTGCTTTCTGGGAAACGGGATTCAGGAGACGGGGTGGCTGGGAACAATGGAGGAAGGTTATCGCTATACGGAAAGGGATCCACGCACGCATCAGATCGTTCGTCGCTATAATATTTGGTACTACCCGTGGTATGGACGAGGCCTGTTACAGCTAACCAGCCCACTAAATTATTTCGAATATTTTAGCTTCAGAGGACGAGTATATCCTGTAAACATCAAAGATACTCTGATAAATGAATATAATCGTCTTTATTCACACCGGGGCATTCGCTACACCGACAATCACCTATCTGATACAGAAAACCACATTCCTGAGAACATTATTAGCTGGAGGGATAATGTCAGCAGCGATAACCATGAGGCGACTAGCAGTGCAGGATTTTACTGGGCGTCAAGAAATATGGCATATTACGCTGATAACGAACATATACTCGAGCGATGTAGCGTCAATACCAGAAGAAACGGGGTGAAAATTTACTATCGTAGTCAGGCCTTCTGGCAAGCCAGTGCCGCCGTTAATTTACCCGCACAAATTGATAATGAACAATATCAAGGATTAAATGGTTTTAATGAACGCTGCTGCGCATACGGTAGTGCGATAGCCGTACTTACTGAGCAAAAATTCCCGGACAGCAATAACTTTTTGGTTAATGAAGAACTCGAATCAGAACAGTTAAGGAGAGGATGATGAGGGGGGTTATAATTTTACTAATATTGATATTTTTATCACAAAAAGCCGTAAGCTCCATCACACCGGCAATACATGTACCCTCTGACTTCAATAAAAACAGGTTTGTTAATTATAATAACGCCATATCTAATGGTAGCGGGAATAACACATGTGATAAAGTTGCATTTAAAAACTATTATCCGAGTGAATACACATCATTAAAAATAAAAAACCCACCGTTTAACACTTGGTTTTGTTGGTTTTCTGTCGATGTCATCCATGATGGATACGGCCCAAACAGGTTGCTTCCTGAAAAAGTCTACTTTGATGAAAAAACAGGAATATGGAAAAAGAAAAAATACACTTTGAGTAAAGAAAGTATCCAGCGCTCTAAGGATGTCTATGGCATTGTTAACCTTAGCGAGTTGCAGCCTGTACATCTGTATAATATTCAGACAATTAATGCGCATGGATATGCAGTCATTGATAACAACGTTTCCTTACAAGAACAAAAGAAAGGAGTGAAGAAAAAATTGTCATTCTGTCTTATACGTGACGAAGCTGCATTCTGTGGTTCAGGGTCGATGATCAATCTTATCGATGGAAAAGAAGTCGACTTTACCCCCTATATGCTCATTTCCCTTGAGACAGTCGAATTGGGTGTTGCAGAGCATAGCCAGAAGTGACGGCTCGCCCGTCACTTCACTGATATTCGCTGCGCAACAGCGCGTACTGGTACTCATCGCCCCACTCGCCTTTAAAAAAGATATTCTGCCGGTAATGCGCCTCGCGACGAAAGCCCAGCCCTTCCAGGAGTTTGATCGCGCCGGTATTGCGGGTGTCTACCACCGCTGTCAGCCGGTGGTAGGCTAACTGTTCAAAGAGTAAGGCCATCACCGCCCGCATGGCTTCCCGGGCATACCCCTGATGCTGATACGCAGGGGAAAAGGTCATCCCCAGCTCGGCCTGTCTGCCGTGATCTAAGAAGTGGATCCCCACATCTCCCGCCAGCGCACCGTTGGCCTGGATCTCTACGGCAAGCTGGAACCAGCTCTCATCCTCAGCAAAGGCCTGCGAACGCTGTTGTTCATAGAAGGCTGTCGCCTCTGTCATGCCGTAGTGGGTCCAGCTCTGAAAGCGGGCCACCTCCGGCAGATTGCGATAATGGCTGAAAGACGGCAGATCTTCCGTTCTGAACCGGCGCAGCAGCAGCCGGGGCGTGGTCAGGGGTAATTTCATTTCTTCTCTTCTTCTCAATGAGACGGGCAATGGCGGGGCCATCTTAACCTGCGCAGCCTCAACCCAGCCATCGCACTTCCTTGTCAATTTAATATAAAGTTAAATTTCGATATTAAAATTTCACAAACCGATAAAACATTACAATAACAAATACGAAAAACAGGGGAACAAGCCAGAGAGGCGTCTCTGGAAAAAAGAGCCCTTGCGCCACGGCGAAGAGGATGGTCAGTACAGCTGGGCCATAAGATGAAATTAACGACCTGAATATTCTTCGCAGCAATCTTTTAATAAGATTCATCATAGTTATCGGATCATCCTGGTAATGATGTCTGTAATACCCTCATTCGATGCCTGTCCTGCTGTAACCGTCTTAGACTTCAGAAATAATGCCTATCAGAAAGTACATCATTCACAGCTTATGTGTATAAAGGTCCGAATAATACGTCGGTTCAGAAACATAAGGACATGACTTGTGTATGTCTACGCAATCTTGTTTTTATTGAGGGAACCGACTCCGCATAAACCGCGGCTGATTTACTTTTTGCCCGTCTGGCGGCAAGATAATGCACCGCTGTCGCAGGACGGCCGTGTCACCGGCAATCGTGACAGCGAACCATTCGACAGGAAAACGCATGAAGCCAAAACAAGCGGACATTCTCCGCCACGCCAGCACGCTGTTTAATCGCGAAGGATATCAGTCGCCCAGCATCGAGCGGATTGCTGAACATGCCGGCATCTCCAAAATGACCTTCTACCGCTATTACGCCGATAAAGAGGCG
>ERZ772851.3310-NODE-3310-length-10443-cov-3.779746_pt1 | contig 10443 bp, 10 predicted proteins | sample MGYA00512137_ERZ772851 | MGnify/ENA primary metagenome ERZ772851 (study PRJEB29015, sample SAMEA2737663) | human gut metagenome | biome: human gut; feature: human-associated habitat; material: faeces | place: China | collected 2012 ... | reverse complement strand
CCACCCGCTTGCAAAGCAGCACATCTCCCAAACACATCACGGAGGTCTTTAAATCTTCGGGCGAAAATAAAATTACCGGAATCTGTCCCAACAGATCACTGGATCTTCGAATCGGAATTCTGTCAATTGCCACACCTTTTGCTTTATTTTTTTTAAGATGCATATCTAACTGATGATCAATTCCCTGTTTTTCGAAATGAATTCTTATGTGAGCTTCATTCTCTTCAAACTTTATCAACTCCCGGTCCTTATTTCCACGGTGTGATTTTGTTGTCGCACTTAAATAAATTGATTCCAGAATATTGGTCTTTCCCTGGGCATTATCTCCATACAATAAATTCGTTCCACTCGCAAAATTCATGGAAAGTTCGTCATAATTTCGATAATTTTTTAATTCCAAAGATTTAATAATCATACTACTCCAAACTATTTGACGATATGAATCTCCTGACCATCAAAAGATACAACTTCGCCACCATATAATTTTTTTCCTCTTCTTGTTTCAACTTCTCCATTCACAAGAACTTCACCATCCTGAATGACAATTTTTGCCACAACTCCAGAATCTACAAGTCCAGCTGCTTTTAATGCCTGTCCAAGTTTAATAAATTCATCTTTAAGTTTAATTTCCATCTCAAAAGTCCTTTCTTAATGATTAAAATTAACCGGAAGAATCAGATAATTGTATGTTCCTGCATCATCTTTGATATAACAAGGTGCTTTCGGATTTACCAGATAAATATTGATTTCTTCATCATCGATTACTCGAAGAACATCCATCAAAAACTTTGGATTAAAGCCAATTAATAGATCTCTTCCTTCTTTTTGGATCAGAATTTCTTCTTCCATAGATCCAAAGAAAGAATTAATATTTAATTTTAATGAATGGTCAGCAATATCGATAATAATTGGTTTTTTATCAGATTCACGAATCAAAAGACTCGCTCTGTCGATACAATTTAAAAATTCTTTTTTGTTAATTGTAATCTTTGTTTCATAATCACTAGATAACATCTGGCTTATCTTATAATATTCCCCTTCCAGCAATCTTGAAACAACTCTTGTATTATCAAATTCAAATAAAATATGTTTTGAAGTTACATAAATTGAAACATTTTCATCCATTTCTCCAGAAATGATCTTCACAATTTCTTGTAAAGTTTTCCCAGGAACGACAACTTTAAACGGATCATAATGATCTTTTAATTCAATATGTCTGATGGAAATTCGATGTCCATCTAAAGATACAACACTTAATTGGTCATCTTTTACTTCAAATAATTCACCTGTCATCATCTTATTATTATCATTAGGTGATGTACAGAAAATTGTCTGATTGATAGTTTCTTTTAATGTGAACTGAGAAAGACTTATACTCTTTTCTTTGATAATTACAGGAAGATATGAAAAATCGTCTCCTGATTTTCCGGCAATGTTGAATTTACTCTTTTCACATGTAATTGTTGAAGTATAATTATCATCCGTCTCTATAGTGATATCATTGTCCGGAAGCTTTCTTACGATTTCAGAAAAAATCTTAGCATCTATTGCAACTTTACCTTTCTCAATAATTTCACCTTCTACGATAGTTTCAATACCGAGTTCCATATCGTTGGCTGTAAATTTGATTTCATTTGTCGAAGCATCGATAAGGATACATTCCAATATAGACATTGTAGTTCTTGTTGGAACTGCTTTCATAACAATACCGACTGCTTTGTTTAAGCTGCTCTTTGTAAAGATTAATTTCATAATGTGTAAAACTCCTTTCATGATATGTCAACAAAATCGAATGGCATATATATATAAATATTAATCAGTCGTAGTAGTAGTAGGGGCTGTTAATAAGTTAATAAGTGGTTGTAAGCCTTGAAATTACTGGGTTAAAGCGTTGGCATAACCCTGTTGAATCCGCTTGATTCTGGTGTGAAATGCGTATGGATAACTTTTTTGACAAAAAAATCAAAAAATAAAAATAAACGGTTATCCACGGCTTTAAACAACGTATAACACAATATCAACAACTTATTCAGTGGATAATGTGAATAAGTTATAAGACATTAAGAAGGATTAATCTTCTTTATAAGAATGTCAATTGTTGATTTTGTATTTTCATCACTTATAACCATCTTGTTAATCTTGTCAGCACCGTGAAGAATAGTTGTATGGTCACGGTTGCCGAATGCTTTGCCGAGAGACTGTACTGTATTAGTAGTCATCTGACGGCAGAGATACATTGCAATCTGTCTTGGATATACAATATCGGCAGAACGCTTCTGTGAGAGAATATCTTCTGATTTAATATTGAAGTGTTCTGCTACTATATCGATAATAAGTTCAGGTGTAATCTCTCTTCTTGAATCAGGAGAAATTAAATCCTTTAATGCTTCTTCAGCAAATTCTACAGTTATAGGATTAGATGAGAGTTTTGCAAAAGCTGAAAGTTTTGTTAAAGCTCCTTCAAGTTCCCTGATACTTGATTTGATATGCGTTGCAACATAATCCTTTACTTCATAAGGAATATCATATCCGCCAAGTTCGGCTTTCTTATTAAGAATCGCCATCTTGGTTTCATATGTAGGTATCTGTATATCTACAGGCAGCCCCATCTCAAAACGAGTACGCAGACGTTCACTGAGTGTCTCCATTTCTTTAGGAGGACGATCAGAAGATATTACAATCTGCTTTCTGTCCTGATAAAGTGCATTAAAAGTATGGAAGAATTCTTCCTGAGTAGATTCCTTACCTATAATAAACTGGATATCATCGATAAGAAGAACGTCAATGTTTCTGTACTTTTCACGGAATTCAGAGTTCTTCTGGTTCTTTACGGAATCAATCAGCTCATTGGTAAATGTCTCTGATGTTACATATAAAACTTTAAGTTCAGGCTTAGTCTTGATAATAAAATGTGCAATAGCCTGCATAAGGTGAGTCTTTCCAAGTCCAACACCACCATAGATAAAAAGCGGGTTGTAAACTTCACCGGGAGTCTCGGCAACAGCTAAAGATGCAGCATGTGCAAGATTATTATTATTACCGATGACAAAAGTTTCAAATGTATAATTAGGATTAAGATTCTGTATATTATTATTTTTGGATGCGGAAGTATCTTTTTGCTTCTGCTTCTTATCAATCTTTTCCTTATCAATAGAAGACATGAGTGTTACATCATATTCCCTGCCCATAATTTCAGCGATTGTAAGAGTGATGGCTGCAAGATACTTTCTTTCTATATAGCCAACACGCATATTGTAGCTTAATCCCTTGCCGTCACCATCGTTATTATTTTCAGGAATTAAAAGAGTAATTTTGTCGCCTACAACTGAATATACTTGAATAGGCTTTATCCACGTTCTGAAAGACATATCTGTAATGTCGTAATCTTCTTTGAGGGTCTGTATTATAAGATCCCACTTTTGTTTTAATTCTTCCATAATTATATAGTACACCTTTCGGTTTATTAAAATGTAAAGTTATTCTAATATATAATATACCAAAACGAGGTTTTAATCAAGGTATCAAAGATATGACTGAGTGTGTAAAATTAAAATCACAATCAGGGATAATTAATGTGAATTGATGTGGAAGAAACTATATGTTGTGTATGACGTAAAACTGACATTATAATAGGAAGAAACATTTTTAAAGATAAGAGATGTGGATTGATTTTCCACACAATACATGTCGAAAATAGGCGGTTTTTGAGTATAAAAGTGGAAAACAGGCATAATTATCAACAGTTATCCACGAATTATACACATTTTGTGGATAACTTGTTGAAATAGTGGTATTAAATGTTAATTAAAGTGAATAAAAAATTATTTTGCAAAATAATTTTTTTTGCTTGACTTAGTGACATTTTCTTAATATAATAAATGCTGATGTTTTAATATTAGACTTGATATAATATTCCTGCCACATAAAACAGGATTATAATATAACCCATATTATTGTGGTATAAGAAGGAGGTGCGTTTACAATGAAGATGACATTTCAGCCAAAGACAAGACAGAGATCTAAGGTTCATGGTTTCAGAGCAAGAATGAGTACTCCAGGCGGAAGAAAAGTTTTAGCAGCAAGAAGAGCTAAGGGTAGAAAAAGACTTTCAGCTTAATTAATTTTAATTTTTCGACAGACGGGTGCCAATATTTTATGGGCGTTCGTCTGTCTTTTTTTACGCAGGGCATAAAGCCGGATTATTTGTCTATATGAGAATCTGGTGAATGTCCCATATTTGATAATTATCGAGAGGCATGAGTATTGATATGAAGTATAGTAATTTTGAAACATTGAAGAAAAACAGTGATTTTAAAAAAGTATATAATAAGAAGATTTCGTATGCGAATAAGTATCTTGTTATGTATATTTTAGAGAATGGAACGGATACATTAAGACTTGGAGTATCTGTGAGTAAAAAGGTCGGGAACAGTATCGTCCGGCACAGACTTGCGAGACTTATACGTGAAGCATTTCGTCTTAATAATGATAATGTAAAGCGTGGTCTTGATATTGTCGTTGTGGCAAGAGCGGGTCTGAAAGAAAAAGGTTATAAAGAAACTGAAAGTGCAATGCTTCATCTTATGAAGCATCTTGATATAATTACAGACCCAAAAGAGGAAAATAATGATTAAAAAGTTATTATTAAAGCTGATATGGTTTTATCAACATGCTATATCTCCTTATAAAGGAAGAAGCTACTGTAATTATTACCCGACATGTTCAGAGTATGCAAAAGAGGCAGTTACTGAATATGGTGCATTTAAGGGTGGATTTATGGCATTAAAAAGAATATTAAGATGTAATCCGTTTGTTAAAGGAGGGTATGATCCTGTTCCGGTAAAAGGGGCAGTGAATGTAAAAAAGATAACTAAATAGCCTTTGACATATGGATTATTGTTTGGAGGAAACACATGTATAATGCAATCATCGAGCCGATAGCATCTTTACTTGGAAAAGTTCTTGACGTTCTTTTCGTTGGAATCAATGCAATCGGATTGGGAAATATTGCGATAGCAATTATTTTATTTACTTTATTAGTAAAATTGTTAATGCTTCCACTTACTGCAAAGCAGTCTAAGATGATGAAGCTAAATTCTATTATCGGACCTGAAGTAAGAGCAATTCAGAACAAGTATAAGGATAAAAAAGGTGACCAGAATGCAATGCTTAAAATGCAGGAGGAAACTAAAGCTGTATATGCAAAGTATGGAACTTCACAGATGGGTGGATGTGTCCAGATGCTTATCCAGTTTCCTATTCTTCTTGCTTTATACAGGGTATTCCAGAGAATTCCTATGTATGTAACATCACTCAAGGCATTATTTATTAATATTCTTGGTGATGGCGGCAATGGTATTATGAGTGCGGCTGATTATTCTGATTTTATGAGTAATACATTTAATACAGGTACACTTGCAAAAATTGACTGGTCAAATGTTAATGATGCTGTAGTTGCGATGAACTCATTTACAACAGAACAGTGGAACTTGCTTAAAGAGCATTTCACATCTTATGCATCTGTAATTGCTGATAATCAGGCAAAGATTACTGAGATGAATACTTTCATCGGAATCAATGTTTCACAGGTACCTACATTAGCATTAAATATTGCTATACTTATACCTATTTTATCAGGTGTTACACAGTATATCAGTGTAAGAGTAAGTCAGGGCAAGTCAAATCAGGATGATTCTGATAATCCGGCAGCTGCATCAATGAAGATGATGAATATTTTTATGCCGATTATGTCTGCATTTATCGCATTCTCAGTACCTGCAGGTCTTGGTCTTTACTGGATTGCAACGGCTGTAATCCAGACAATCATTCAGATTTGCATCAATCGTTACTATGATAAACTCGGTGTTGATGAGATTGTAAGAAGAAATGTAGAGCAGCGTAACAAAAAACGTGCCAAAAAGGGATTACCTCCTGAAAAAATAGCTAAGAATGCTACAACAAGCACTAAGAAGATTGATTCACAGACAAAAAGTCAGGAAAGAATCGATAAGCTTCAGCAGAAGAAAGAACAAAATGATAAAAAAGTAAAAGAAATTCTTGAGGCAACTAATTATTATAAATCAGCTAAACCTGGCAGCCTTGCTGAAAAGGCCGGAATGGTAGCAAAGTATAATGAGAAAAACTCTAAGAAGAATTAACGGAGGTGCGGTTTACTATGGATTATATTGAAGTTTCAGGTAAAAATGTTGATGAAGCACTCACTAATGCTTTAATAAAATTAGAAACAACAAGCGATAAAGTAGAATATGAAGTTATTGAAAAAGGCAGTGCCGGTTTTCTGGGAATGGGAAGAAAACTTGCTGTAATTAAAGTAAGAAAGAAAGAAGACAAGCCGGTTAAGGCAAATGTCAAGGCAAAAGAAACAGAAACACAGAAAGTAGCAGATTCATCTGTTTCATATGAGCCTGTTAAAGCTGAGCCTGTAAAATCAGTTGATAATAATGAGATTAAGGATGACTCACATGAGCAGCCTAAGAAAACATCAAAATATACAACAGTTATGCCTAATGAAGAAGTTGAACGCAGAATTACAACATTTTTAGGTGATATGTTTAAGGCAATGAATCTTGAAGTTAAGATTGATGTTAAATTTGATGATCCTGATTGTGTAAATGTTGAACTTTCTGGTCCTAACATGGGTGTTCTTATAGGTAAGAGAGGACAGACGCTTGATTCTATCCAGTATCTTACAAGCCTTGTTGTAAATAAGGGAAAAGACAAATATGTAAGAATTAAAGTTGATACTGAAGATTACAGAAACAGAAGAAAAGAAACTCTTGAATCACTTGCAAAGAATATTGCTTATAAGGTAAAGAGAAGCAGAAAGCCTGTTTCACTTGAGCCGATGAATCCATATGAGAGAAGAATTATTCATTCAACACTTCAAAACGATAAGTTTGTATCTACAAGAAGTGAGGGTGAAGAACCATTCAGACATGTAGTTGTATATCTTGACAAAGAAAAAAATTCAAGATATTAATTTGTATCTGTTTTAATTCAGTGTATTTTTTAAAGTCATGCGGTTTGTGGCTGTAAAAGCCACAATCTGTATGACAATTTTAATATTAATCAGAGGTATTAGGTATGGAACATACAATAGCCGCAATTTCAACAAGTACAATGAGCAGTGGTGGAATAAGTATTGTAAGAATGAGCGGAAAAGATGCCATTGAGACGGCAGATAAAATATTTGTATCTAAAAACGGAAAAAAACTGTCTGAAGCCAGCAGCCATACTGTTCATTATGGAAATATTGTTGATGAAGACGGTAATATTATAGATGAGGTGCTTGTCATAGTTATGCGTGCACCTAACACATATACAAGAGAGGATGTTGTGGAAATTGACTGTCATGGAGGAATTCTTGTAACAAGAAAAGTTCTTGAAGCGGCGATTAAAGCAGGTGCAAAACCGGCTGAACCCGGCGAGTTCACTAAGAGAGCATTTCTTAACGGAAGAATTGATTTATCGCAGGCAGAGGCGGTAATAGATGTTATTAATTCAAAAAATGAATACGCATTGAAGTCATCTGTAAGCCAGCTTGATGGAAAATTATCTGCAAAAATAAAGGAAATAAGGGAAGTTATCCTTAATCATGTAGCATATATAGAGGCTGCACTTGATGACCCTGAACATATTTCGTTGGATAACTATGTTAATAACATAGAAAAAGATGTGGATAACTGTGTGGATAATGTGTATAAATTGTTGAAAACTTCTGATAACGGTCGTATAATGCGGGATGGAATACGAACTGTTATTTTGGGGAAAACTAATGCGGGTAAATCCAGCCTGCTTAATGCTCTGGCAAAAGAGGAGCGTGCGATAGTAACTGATATAGAGGGAACAACAAGAGATGTACTTGAGGAACAGGTAAATCTCGGTGGAGTTACTCTTAATCTTGTAGATACAGCCGGAATAAGAAAGACAGATGATTATGTTGAGAGCATCGGTGTTGAGAAAGCAAAAAAATATGCACAGGATGCAGATTTAGTAATATTTGTTGTTGACAGTTCAAGACCTTTGGATAAAAATGATGATGATATTATTTCACTTATTCAGAACAAAAATGTTATTGTTCTTTTAAACAAGTCAGATATGGAACAAGTTGTAAAACCTGAGGATTTGAAGAATCTTAATAAATTCAGCATGGTTTCAATTTCAGCAAAGAATGAGACAGGGCTTGATAAGCTTGAACATGCGATAAAAGACATGTTTTTTAACGGTGAAATATCATTTAATGAAGAAATATATATAACAAATGTGCGTCATAAAACACTTTTACAGGAGGCACTTGACAGCCTTCATATGGTAAAAGATGGAATAAATCAGGGAATGAGCGAGGATTTTCTTACAATTGATTTGATGACGGCGTACGAAAAACTTGGAATGATTATAGGCGAAGAGGTTGAAGATGACCTTGCAGACCGTATTTTCAGTAAATTCTGTATGGGAAAATAAAGATTATTTAAGGAGACTGCTGTGAAAAATTTGTGCGAAACTTATGATGTAGTTGTTGTAGGTGCGGGACATGCCGGCTGTGAGGCTGCTCTTGCATGTGCAAGACTTGGACTTAATACAATTTGTTTTACCGTTAGCTGTGAAAGCATAGCCATGATGCCATGTAATCCTAATATAGGAGGCAGCTCTAAAGGACATCTTGTAAGAGAGATAGATGCTCTTGGTGGTGAGATGGGCAAAAATATAGATGCTACATTTATACAGTCAAAGATGCTTAATAAATCAAAAGGACCTGCTGTACACTCACTTCGTGCCCAGGCTGACAAGTCTGATTACAGCCACAGAATGAGAAAAATAATGGAAAATACTGATAATCTTTTAGTGCGTCAGGCTGAAGTTTCAGAGATAATAGTTGAAGATGGCATTATAAAAGGTGTAAAGACAGTATCAGGTGCAAGTTATTTTGCTAAAGCAGTTGTTCTTTGTACAGGTGTATATCTCAAGGCAAAGTGTATTTTTGGTGATGTGAGCTATGAAACAGGTCCAAACGGACTTCTTCCTGCAAATCACCTTACACAGTCTCTTGTTGATAATGGAATTGAAGTCAGAAGATTTAAGACAGGTACACCGGCGAGAGTTGACAAGCGTTCTGTTGATTTTTCAAAGATGACAGAGCAGTTTGGTGATGAAAGAGTAGTGCCATTTTCATTTACAACCGACCCTGAAACAGTACAAAAAGACCAGGTTTCATGCTGGCTTACATACACAAATGAAGAGACACATAAGATTATAAGAGATAATCTTGACCGTTCTCCGCTCTATGCTGGAGTTATTCACGGAACAGGTCCAAGATATTGTCCTTCAATTGAAGATAAGGTTGTAAGATTTGCGGATAAAGAAAGACATCAGGTATTTATAGAACCTGAAGGACTTTATACTAATGAAATGTATCTTGGTGGAATGTCAAGTTCAATGCCTGAAGATGTTCAGTATGCGATGTATCGTACTGTACCGGGATTAGAAAATGTAAAAATAGTAAGAAACGCGTATGCGATAGAATACGACTGTATAGATGCATTACAGTTAAAGTCAACACTTGAATTTAAGAAAATAAAAGGACTTTTTGCGGGTGGACAGTTTAACGGAAGCTCAGGTTATGAAGAGGCTGCAGCACAGGGAATAATTGCTGGTATCAATGCTGCAATGTATGTAAAAAATGAAGAACCTCTTATTCTTGACCGCTCAGAGGCCTATATTGGTGTATTGATTGACGATCTTGTCACAAAGGAATCAACAGAACCATATAGAATGATGACTTCAAGAGCAGAATACAGGCTGATTTTAAGACAGGATAATGCAGATTTGAGACTTTCAAAATATGGTCACAGAGTTGGTCTTATTAATGATGAGAGAATGGCTAAAGTAGAACTTAAAGAAAAGCAGATTGCTGAAGAAGTCGAGAGAGTAAAATCTGTAAATATCGGTACAGGTAAAGAAGTCCTTGATTTACTTGAAAAGTACGGAAGTACAGAATTAAAGACAGGTGTTACACTTGCTGAGCTTGTTAAAAGACCAGAATTAAATTATGAAATTCTTGCACCTATTGATAAACATAGACCGGAGCTTGCATGGGATGTTGCTGAACAGGTGAATATTAATCTTAAATATGAGGGATATATAGAAAGACAGCTGCGTCAGGTTGAACATTTCAAGAAACTTGAAAGCAAGATTATTCCTGATGATATAGATTATAATGAAATTACCGGATTAAGAAAAGAAGCAATACAAAAGCTCAATAAGATGAAACCACGTTCAATAGGTCAGGCATCAAGAATTTCAGGAGTATCACCTGCAGATATTTCAGTTCTTCTTGTTTATATGGAACAGTTCAGAAGAAAAAAGATGTAAGGAGAAAGTATTTGGACAGAAGTGAATTTCAAAAAATATTAAAAGAAATTAATG
>ERZ772851.3303-NODE-3303-length-10462-cov-3.339099_pt1 | contig 10462 bp, 12 predicted proteins | sample MGYA00512137_ERZ772851 | MGnify/ENA primary metagenome ERZ772851 (study PRJEB29015, sample SAMEA2737663) | human gut metagenome | biome: human gut; feature: human-associated habitat; material: faeces | place: China | collected 2012 ... | reverse complement strand
ATTATTAAAAAGTTATTGTAATTTAAAATTAAATATGTTATACTTTAAGTATAATAAAAATAAAGGGGTGGTAAATATGAAAAAATCTGAAAGATTCTTAAATTTATTAAGAGAAGAAAAGATACAAGAAGAAATTAAAGAATTGTATTGTGAACTTCATAAAAACCTTTGGACTGACGGTTATGTAAAACATGATATAATCTTATCTAAAGATGGCACAGTAGATTATACAACTTATGTTGGCAATGAAACACGAATGGATGTATATAATGGAGATAGCATAGTTATAATAACAATAGATGAATATCCAGATGTGACAGATGAGGATTTAGGAGAATTAGTAGAAGTCTGGAATTATGACGAATACATTGAATGGTTACATGATGAAGTTATAGATGAATATGATTGTGAAACAGAAGAAGAAATACAAGAATATGCAGAAGACTATTATGATGATTGGCAAAAATATTCAGAATTCGATTATGAAACATATCAAGAATGTCAATTGGAAGTCTGGGAATCTCTGTGTGAACAATACGATTTAGAAGTAATAGAATACAAAATATATGCAGTCATGGAAAATTTAAAGGACATCATATAATATTTTAAGTAAGAAATAATTAATAAGAGGGTTAATTAATCCTCTTAAGCTCTTGGAATGATAATAAAATATATTAATTGGAGGTGTTACTATGTGGGATGAAAATAAAATAAGAGATTATATGTTAGAAGTTGCTAATAAGATGACTGCTAGAGATAGGGATATAGTGTTAAAAGATGTAGAAACATTACCTATAAAAATAGATGGTAGATTGACTAAAAATATGGCTTATGTATCGATGAGTATAGATATTGAAACAAAAGAGGTAATTAATGCTGTGCAATTCAAATTCAGTAAAAGATTATTCTATTATAATGATGATGAAATTAAACATGTTATAGGGCATGAATTAATGCATTTACTTGTTAATTTAAAATATAAAAAAGATATGGAACATAATAAAATATGGAAAATTTATTGTAATAAATATGGTATTCCAGATAATCAGTATTTTGAAAATGATATTGATATTGAAAAGGATGCTTATAGATATCATGTATATTGTAAGCTATGTGGTAAATATCTAGGAGGATATTCAAGATTATCACAAAATCAAGTGATGAAATTAATATACATGAGTAAACATGGAACTGATGATGGAAATATAAGAATATATGATAACAAATTAGGCAAAGATATTGAATTTAAGTTTTCTTTATAATTAGTTGAAAAATAATTAATAAAACTCTTGTCAATGATGGCTAAATATGATATTGTTTATATAAGGAGATGATAATTATTATGGATAAAAATGTATGTGTAAATTGTGATTATAATAAGATGTGGGGAGGTAATTGTGAATACGAACAAGAAGAAAAATGCATATATGCTACTGCTAGATATTTGACTCATGATGAACGTAATAAAATAGAAAAAAAATTAATTATGATAGATTATTTATTAGAGGATATAGTCGAAATTGACAAAGAAAATACAATTGAAGATTTAACAGATAAGATTTCAGATGCATTGTGTGGTATGGAATATGAAATAAAATATAGAATTAGAGATTTTGAATATATGAAAAAGAATGGTAATTAAGGAGGGTTTTAAATAACCTTCCAGCTCTTGAAATGATAGTAAAAATAATTAATAAATTTTTTAAAAAGCTCTTGACATCTTAGTTAAAATCATATATGATAATATTAAGATTAAGATAATTGAAAGGGGTTTTATAATATGAGCAAATATATAACATTACCAAGCACAGTAACAATGACTACTTTAGCATTAACAAAAAGTTTATCAACTAAACCAGTATCAGCATCACTAATAATAACATACATTACTCCAGCAACTGTAAAACCACACATAAGCAAAGTAATTTGCACTCTAAAAGCATCTAGTACTCCAGCAACAATGTTGCCTTATCTTGTAGGTTATAAAATAGCATTGCGTGGTACTCACCACAAATACGTATGTGTGCATAGTGTCAAAATTCCTACATCTTTGTTGATAGTATCAACAACATCAACTGGTATTATTACTTATACAGGTATGAGCTACAGTGGTGGTTATGCACATTATCCAGTACATGTATTTCCATACACTAGCACAACAACATTAACTGGTTTAATAAAGATGCTAAAAAGTGGTATGTATACATTACTACCATAATATAAAAGGTTTGCAGGTAATCCTTTAAAACCTGCTAAAAAGATTATCAAAATAATTAATAAAAATAATTAATAAATTTTTTAAAAGCTCTTGGCAATGATAGTAAAAATAATTAATAAATAATATCAAGGGGGATTGAATGATAGGGAAAAATGTTAATAAAAATAAAGGGAAAACTTGGACACCAAAAGATATAAGAAGTTATATGAAGAATTTTGTTTCTACTTTAAACGAAGAAGACAGAATTGTAATAGGAGATACGGTTAATACAATTCCAATAACCATAGACGGACGACTTAAAACATCATTAGGTTACTTCTGTGGAAAATATAAAAGAAGTGGGGAATTTTTAGAACCTATGAAATTTAAATTTAGTAAGCGTATAAACGCATATGATGATACTACTATAAAATATATTATCCAACACGAACTTTTACATCTATTGTCTGATAAGAAACATAAAAGAAATACAAGTCATAACAAAGAGTGGAAAGAACTTTGTAACAAATATGGGGTAAATGATGATGAATTTTTTACGCCTAATTTAGAATTAGAAAAAGATTATTACCGTTATCATATATATTGTCAGAAATGTAATCAATTAGTTTCAGTTAGAGATAGATTATCAAAAGAGAAAATAATTCAATTGTTGTTATATGGAAGACATCAAGATGATTATGGTAAATTAAGAATATATGATAATAAAGAAAAAAAATATATTAAATTAAACAATATAATGGTAAATGATAGTGAAAATAATTAATAAAGAAGTAGGTTTTTAAAGACGAGCTTTAAAAAATAGAACAAAGATGATAAAGTTAAAATAATTAATAAAAGCATTGACAAAATGATAGTGAATTATGACATGATTAGTATATAAAACATAAGGAGGTTGGTAATTATGAATAAAAAATTATCAGTACTAATATTAACAGGGATGTTATCAATATCTATGATAGGATGCAAAGATGTTGAACTTGATTCTGTGCCAGAAAATACAACTCAACAAATGGATGAGGAAGCAAAAGATAAACAAAAACAACAACTGGTAGAAATAGCATATTATTTAACCAAAAATAAGGTGGATGAAATATTCTATGGAAAAGATTACAGTTATAAAATGGAAAAGGATGGTTTAGTATTAACCAACTATTTCCAACATGAAGAGGTATCTAATGCTATATATACTGGTAAATGGGATAATCTGTTAGATACATTAAAAGAAACATCTAGTACATTAAAAGAATACTTAAACGACAAAGGTTACACTAATGTTAACTTTACAATTCAAATTTGTGACGCAAAGGATAGGGAGGAAACTTGTTATTTGATAATAAAAGATGGTGAAATTGTATTTAACATAGCAGATAACATGAATTAATAAAAGAACTGAAATGATGACAAATAATATTAATTGATAGGCTAGATTTTATTCTAGTCTATTTTTTTATAGTTTAAAAAGATTTTAAAAATTATTAAAATCATAGGTGATTATTTACATATAGTTGTTAATACAATGATATAGGAGGTGTTCTAAATATGTAAAAGAATTATATATATATATATGGAAAGTAAAAAAGATGATAGAAATAATTAATAAGGGGAGGAATATAAAATGAATGAATTAATAAAAATAGAAATGAATGAAAATCAAGAAATAATAGTAAGTGGTAGAGAATTACATAAAGGATTGGGAGTGGAAAGTAGATATAATGATTGGTTTAAAAGAATGTTGAAATATGGATTTGAAGAGAATTTGGATTATATAGCTATTACTCAAAAAAAAGTAACAGCCCAAGGTAATGAAACTACATATATTGACCATGTAATTAAATTAGACATGGCAAAAGAAATATGTATGTTACAAAGGAATGATAAAGGAAAAAAGTTTAGAAAATATTTTATTGAATGTGAAAAGAGATTAAAGGAACAACAATTGCCACAACTAACAAGAAAAGAAGAATTGCAATTACAATTATTTAGTGAAGATTCTTTAGAAGTCGTTAACGCACATAAGGAATTAGTAAAAATAGAAGTAGAAGAAGCAACAAAACCATTATTGGGTAAGATAGAAGAGGATAAACCTAAAGTTGATTTTGCTGAAACCATTTCAAAAACATCAGATAGTATTTCTATAGGCGATTTTGCAAAACTTATAAAAGACGAAGGAATCAAACTAGGAAGAAATAAATTATTTGAATGGTTAAGAGATAATAAATATCTCATGAAAGATAATAAACCGTATCAAAAGTATATTGACAATGGTTATTTTGAAATAATAGAATACAGTTATAATACTCCGTATGGTAGTAAATTTGGAATTAAAACATTAATAACAGGTATAGGGCAAATAAAAATAATAGAAAAGTTAAGAAACAAAAATAATTAATAAACTTACAGACTGGATTTTGTTCTGGTCTATTTTTATATAGTTCAAAAAGATTATAAAAATTATTAATAAAACTATTGACAAAATATACCACATGATATATACTTATACATATAAGATATTAAAAAGGGGAGGAAAAGATAATGAATAATATGGAAAAATTAATAAATAATTATGTTAAATATCTACAGGATATTAAAAATCTATCTCCAAAATCTATTAAATCATATATTCCAGTAGTAAAGGAAATGATTAAAGATTGTGGATTTAAAACAATAGATGATATACAAAATTCTACTATAATCCAATTACAAAATTGGTTAAACAAAAAAAGAAATGAAGGATTATCTAATCAAAGTCTTAACAGAAGGATAGCTAGTTGTAAATCATTTTATGGTTATCTATGTGCATTTAGGATTATTGATTTTAATGCTAGTAAGGAACTTAAACAATTAAGAATTGAATCTAAAGGTAAAATAGGAAACACAGGACAAGTTGACAAAATAAGAACTTATTTAGAATCTGAATATAATAGAAAACCTAATTATATGAATATGAGAAATAGATTGATTGTTGAAGTCATGCTTAATTGTGCTTTAAGAAATTCAGAGCTTAGACAATTAAATATAGATAGTATAAATCCTAATACAGGAGAATTTACAGTAATTCAAAAAGGTGGGAGTAATAAAAATTGCGTGTTATCTAGTAAAACATTACAACTATATAATGAGTACATGATAGAACGTAACAGAATCCCTTCTAAGGATAATTCTCTATTCCTTAGTAGTTATAAGAGCAGAATAAGTATTGGTGGCTTAGAAAGGCTTATACACAAGATAACAGAGGTTACAGGACAACAGTTAAATCCCCACGATTTACGTCATATTTCAGCTACAAAATACGTGGAAGCTGGGTTTAGTTGTGATGAGGTCGCAAAGTTACTAGGGCACTCAAGTAGTAATACAACCTTCAGATTTTATTATCACCAAGATAATGACAATAAGAAGAAAATGGTTGATGACGTGTGGTAATTAATTTTAACTCATAGGTAATTTTGCATTTGTTAATGTTAATATAATGATAACAATTAATAAAGTGGATAAAGTTTTGTTATGTCACAATTAAAAACAACGTTACTTATCCTCTTTATTAAATTATAATATAAAGGAGATGATATTATGAATGAACAATGTAAAATAACGGTGGTAGACGCACCGTGTGGTGCTGGAAAAACATCATTTGCAATACAATATATGAATAATGAAATATTTGAAAGATTTATTTATATTACACCGTTTTTAAGTGAAATTGATAGAGTTGTAAAATCTTGTGATTGTCGTGAATTTAGAAAACCAAGTGAAAAATTAGGAAAAGGAAGTAAAACAAATCATTTTTACAAATTAGTCAAAGAAGGATACAATGTTGTTTCAAGTCATTCATTATTTAAAGGATTAAATAATGAAATAATAGATTATATAAAAGAAGGGGAATATATTTTAATTCTCGATGAAGTAGCTGATGTAGTTGAGCAACTCGATATATCCAAGAGAGATATTGAAATTTTAATTAATGAAAAAATAATAGAAATAAATGAAGAAGGTAAAGTATATTGGATTGATGATACTTACAAAGGTAAATTTAATTCATTGAAAAATCCAATTAAAAATGGCGATTGTTATTTCTTTAATAATGTCTTAATGCTCTGGACATTTCCTTGTGATATATTCAAAGCATTTAAAGAGGTTTACATATTAACTTATATGTTTAAAGGTCAAATACAAAGATATTATTTTGATATGAATGATGTTGAATATGAATACAAATCAACAACAACTTGTGATTACGGATATAAATTATGTGATTATAAAGAAATGAATGGTGCAAGATATAAAGATTTAATACATATATACGAAGGAAAATTAAATGATATAGGTAAAAAATCTACAGCATTAAGTAAATCGTGGTATGATAAAGCTAATAAAAAGGAAGTTATGAAACAATTAAAAAATAATACAGAAAATTATTATCAGAATATAATTAAAGGGAAGTCAAAAGATAATATATACACTACGTTTGAAGATTACAAACCTCAAATAAAAGGCAAAGGTTATACAAAAGGTTTTATTCCCTGTAATAGTAGGGCAACAAACGAATATAAAGAAAAAATAAATTGTGCGTATTTAATTAATAGATATTATAATCCAATGATAAATAGATTTTTTACGGATAAAGGAGTAAAAATAGAAGAAGATACTTGGGCGTTATCAGAATTAATACAATGGTTGTTTAGAAGTGCAATAAGAGAAAATAAAGAAATTAATTTATTTATTCCTTCTAGTAGAATGAGAAGTTTATTGAAAGAATGGTTATGCAAATAAAATGCATAAATTAAAAAATATACATTTAAAATATCATAGTTTTATCGTATTATTTTTAATCTTAAATTTTGATTTTGTTAAAAGATAAGAATATATAATTCTTAAATATTATTCTATGGAGCTATTCGTCAAGAGTTAACATAAACCATTAACTCTTTCCTCACAATTTTTCATTTGTTCGCTACGCTTACAAATTCAAATTGATAATAAAAATAAATAATAAAGGGGAGATATTATGTATATATTAAAACAAAAACAAGTCAATGACTTTATAGAACACAGTAGAAAAAGATTGGAAGATACTCTGATTGTTAATTATACCTTGGAAGAATTTGCTGAAATACTGAACATTCCAGCAAATGAAGAATTAATAGTATTGGCTTTTCAAGATTTATATTATAACACTCAACTTACCTGGCATCATCTACAATTAATGTATAATAAAAAGGATAATGATTTTCTAGTATTCAATTATATAGATAAAAATAATTAATAAAAGGGGTGATATTATGAGCAACAAAGTACAAGATTTATTCGATAAATTAATAGAAAAATATAATTTAAGAGCGATAACAATAGAAGGTGAAACATGGTATTCTGTAAACGACCTACCTTTAGGTAAGGATGCAGTAAGAAAAGCAATACAAAGATTAGAAAAAATTAGAATTACTAATATTTCAGACTCGACTTCAAGTCCAGTCCAAAATTATGTAGAAAATAATACTAAAGTCATTACCATTTCTATGGTGACTTCAAGTCATATTAAAAATTTTGACAAAGTTAATAATGCTGGTGAGAGATTTGGTAATTTTAAAATGGTAAACTACTTAATTATGAATAGTAGATTGGGTGCTGAATATAAAATAGAATTAATAGAGATATTAGACAAAATAAGACAAGACGGATTTTATGTAGACGACAATATATCAAAAGAACAATTAAATTCGCTTCAGAACAAAGTTAATAAGCTAAAAGATAGATTACATTATGAAAGACGCAGAAAGGCTTACGGTGCTACTCAAATAGTTAAAAAGATAAATATAGATAATTTGTTACCAAGTACATTATTTAGATACCTAGATGAATATTTGAATTTAGGAGATTATACAATAATAAACAAAAATAGAAGATTTAGACCTAATGATAATTTTGTTAACAAATGTGCTGATTTAGGTGTAGCCAGAATTGGAGTAAACAATAATATAATATTCTTTAGTGAATTTGCAGAACAAGTAAATAAAAACAAAGACATCCTTAATATATTGCAAATAATTAATAAAGAAGAATTACAAATAAGAGAGAAGGGAATTGAAAACAGAATTAAATAATCATTGCTTTCAAGAGGTTTTATACCTCTTATTTTTTTGCTTATTTTAAAAAATAATTAATAAATTATGAATATTTAAACTTCATTCTGTATATAATATAGTAAAGAAAATTAATAAAGTTAGTTGTCTTAAAATATATAATATGATATACTTAGGAAGACAACTAAGGAAGGAGTTAAAATGAAAAAGATGTGTGATAAACAAATTAAAATGGACAGAATGGAAAATAAAGTGAATGATTTAATTGATAAAATAGGTGAAAAAAATATAAATGAAGAAGTGATAAAAGATTTCGCTATAAAAAATCTAAAGACAATTAATAGAAGTAGTTTCTACGATGGATTTAGAATTTTAAAAGAAGTATTAGATACAAAGGGAATTAAATACGATTTAAAAGAAGATGAATTAATGGAAAAATGTTTATACTTCGACGAATCTAAATACTTCACAAAAACTCAAATATTAGATATAATTAATTCACTTATAAATGCACAAGATAAATTATTAATATATTTAATATTCAATAAAGTATTAGGTAAGAAATTTAAAGACCTATTAGAAATTAAGGTTTCTGACGTAGCACAAGATTATAGTTATATTAATGTAAATGGAAATAAAATATTATGTGATGATATAATGAAAGAATTAGTTAAAGATACAATAGAACAAGAAGTATATGTTAACACAACAAGAAGTCGAAACGTTATGTATTATGACTTGAACATGAGCAGTGAGTATTTATTCAAAACATTATGTAATAGATATACTAATAATGGTTTAGAACCAATGAAACGTAGTAATTTAAGTGGAAAATTAACTGTTTTAACAAAAGAATTGCAACATGGAGGATTAAATGTTACCTTAACGGCTACAGGAATATACCAATCTGGAATCATGTATGATATGTTTGTATTACAAGTATTAGATAATATTGTATGGACTATACAAAATACAAAGAGCTATCTCGATATAAACGGATATAATATGAACGCTAATGAGTTAAGTTTAAAATATCATCGTTTATATTATGGTATGAACTCTTCAAGAAACTAGAAAATCTCTGGTTTCTTTTTTTGTTTATAGGTAATTTTTCAATACTAATTGTTAATATAGTAATATAAGAAAGGAGTTGATGTAAATTGAGTGTAGAATAAAAATAATTAATAAAATCAATAAAAATAATAAATAAAAAGGAGAATGATAATATGTTAGAATTAAAAGAATGTAAAATGAATCACGTAGAGTTATGTGGTAAAATTAATGAATTAAGAGAAATGGAAGGTAATAGAAAAACAATAGATAAATCTGATTTGTTAAAGAAGATAACAAAAGAAGTGAAAACGTTGCAAACACTAGGGTTTAACACTGAAGGAAATTTTTCCGTTAGTCAATATAAAGATAAAAGTGGAAAAACTAATAGAACATATGAAATGAATAGAGACGCAATCTTACAAATATGTGCTTCAGAATCAGTATATGTTAGAGCTAAAATGATTGAATATATAAATACGCTAGAAGAGCAGGTTTCTGAATTAGATAGATTGATATTGAAATCATTAGACCCAAATTTAACTAAAGAAGAAAGAATTGAAATTGAAAGACGAAGAGCCGAACTGTCAAAAGAAAGAGATGAAAAGGCAAATTGGTTTGACGATTTTCTTAATTCAAATGGTTGCTATTCGAGTACTCAAGTAGCTAAATTATTTAAATTGTCATCAGCACAAAAACTAAATAAGATATTAAATGAAAATAAAATAATATACAAAAAGGGAACGAATTGGTTGCCATATAGTGACGTAGATAAATCATGGTATAAACTTATTGTAGGAAGTAATAATGAACATAATTATTCACAATTAAAATTTTCACCTAAAGGTGTGTATGAAATCAGTAAATTATTAGAAATAGAATTTGAAGAAGAGGATTTAAAGAAATTGGCGTAATCTAAAAATAATTAATAATATTAAGACTGGATAATTCTAGTCTATTTTTTTTGTTCCTTTTTAGTTGACAAATATATCCAAATGTACTATTATTATATTAAAGGGGTGATAGATATGAAATATATAATATGCATAGGTGGTATGATAGAATTGAGCATAATATTTGGATTACTATTATTTTTATTTAATTTTAAAAATAATTAATA
>ERZ772851.3282-NODE-3282-length-10528-cov-3.058150_pt1 | contig 10528 bp, 7 predicted proteins | sample MGYA00512137_ERZ772851 | MGnify/ENA primary metagenome ERZ772851 (study PRJEB29015, sample SAMEA2737663) | human gut metagenome | biome: human gut; feature: human-associated habitat; material: faeces | place: China | collected 2012 ... | reverse complement strand
ACCTTGATCTTAGGCTCCGTGCCGGAGGGCCGCACCAGAATGGTAGTGCCGTCCGCCAGCTCATACCGCAGCACATTGCTGCCGGAGAGTTCCATAGCGGTCTTTTCGCCGGTGCGGCAGTCGATGACGCTGCCGTCGGTGTAGTCCTTGCGGCGCAGCACCTCTACCCCGGCGATGTGGGTGGGGGGATCGGTCCGCAGGGACTTCATCAGTGCCGCCATCTTCTCCAATCCGTCCAGACCCGGCATCACCAGATTGTGGGTCTTTTCGCCGTAGAAGCCGTACTTCCGGTACAGGGCCTCCAGCGCATCGAACAGGGTCATGCCCTGCACGGCATACCACGCCGCCATCTCCGTCAGGATCAGGGAGGCGGTAACGGCGTCCTTATCCCGGACATAGTCGCCCAGCATATAGCCATAGCTCTCTTCATAGCTCATGATGACATGGCCCAGCCCCTGAGACTCCAGCTGGTTCTTCTTCTCCGCCATGAACTTGAAGCCGGTGAAGGTATCACAGCAGGTAACGCCGTTGGCCTCGGCCACCTTCCGGGCCATCTCCGTGGTGACGATGGTCTTGAGGGCCACGGGCTTCTCCGGCATTTTGCCGGAGCGGCGCATGGCGCCGATGAGGTAGTCCAGCAGCAACACGCCGGTCTGATTTCCGGTGACGGGGCGGTACTCGCCGCTGTGGTCCCGGATCATGATGCCCACCCGGTCGCTGTCCGGGTCAGTGCCCAGGATGAAGTCCACGTCATTCTCCCGGGCCAGGTCGATGGCCAGATAGAAGCCCTCCGGGTTCTCCGGGTTGGGGGAGACCACGGTGGGGAAGTCGCCGTCGATCACCATCTGCTTGGGCTCACAGATCAGGTGCTTGATGCCCAGGGTCCGCAATGCCTCCGGCACCAGCTTGTAGCCGCAGCCGTGGAAGGGAGTGTACACCAGCTTGAAGGTGTCCGCCACCTTGGCCACGGTTTCCTTGTCGTTAATCATGGCAGTGACGTTAGCCATAAACTTTCGGTCCGTCTCCTCCCCCATGGTCTCAATGAGGCCGGCCTTCACCGCCTCGTCGAAGTCCATGCGCCGGATGCCATTGAAGACATCGATCTGTTCCAGAGCAGCGGCGATGGCGTCGGCGTGGTGAGGGGGCAGCTGGGCGCCGTCCTCCCAGTAGACCTTGTAGCCATTGTACTCCTTCGGATTGTGGCTGGCGGTGACATTGATGCCCGCCTGGCAGCGGTACTCCCGCACGGCGAAGCTCAGCTCCGGCGTGGGGCGGAGGGACTCGAAGATCCGGACATGGATACCGTTGGCGGCGCAGACCTCCGCCGCCGCCCGGGCGAACTCCATGGAGTGGTTCCGGCAGTCCATACAGATGGCCACGCCCCGGCGCTTGCCCTCCTCGCCCTCGGCGCAGATGACCTGGGCAAAGCCCTGGGTGGCCCAGCGGATCACATGGATGTTCATGTTGTGCAGGCCCACGGCCATGATGCCCCGCAGGCCGGCGGTGCCGAACTCCAGCGGGCCGTAGAACCGGCTCTCAATCTCCTTGGGGTCATTTCGGATGCTCTCCAGCTCCGCACGCTCCGCGTCGGACAGGGCAGGACTCGCCAGCCACTTTTCATATTCCTTCATAAAATCCATGCGAGAGATACCTCCTGTTGTGTAAATTGAGAACGGAGGCGGGACATCAGTCCTGCTCCGGGATTTCCGCGGGGGTGTCCAGCAGCGCCTGGGCCTCCTCCAGCTGGGAGGCGGGGATCCAAATCTCTACTCCCTGGGAGGCGAAGCCTCCCAGCACCTTGCCCAGGGACCCGTTCTGGAAGGCGGGGATGCCGCAGCTTTCCAAAAACGACACAGTGATGTCCGCCTGGCTGTCCAGCTCCCACTGGATGTCCAGCTTGGCGGCGGGTTCCGGTGCGCCTGCCTCGTCTTTCGGCCAGCGGTCCAGCAGGTCCCGGTCCGCCCGGGCCCAGAAGTCCTTTGCCGGTTCTGTCATAGTTCCACGTCCTTTACTTGTGATATTTGGTGCCTGCGTTGATCTGATACGCCCGGTAGATCTGTTCCAGCACCATCACCCGGGCCAGATGGTGGGGGAAGGTCATGGGAGACATGGAGAGCCGCAGCCTGGCCTCTGCTTTGATGGAGGGGTGCAGGCCAAAGGACCCGCCGATGAGAAACACCAGATGTCCCACGCCCTGGCTGGCCCAGGCAGCCATCTGCCGGGCCAGCGCCTCGCTGGACCGCGGCTCTCCCTCCACGCACAGAGCGATCAGGGCGGCGCCGGATGGGAGCTTGGCCCGGATGGCAGCAGCCTCCTTCAAAAGGGCCGCCTCGATCTGGGCGGGGGAGGGGTCCTCCGGCAGCCGCTCCTCCGGCAGTTCTACCAGCTCCAGCTTACAGAAGCGGGACAGCCGCTTGACGTACTCCGCCGCGGCGTCTATATAAAATTTCTCCTTCAGCTTCCCGACACACAGGATCGTCACCTTCTGCATACGGACCTCCTGCTCACGGTGTGGGCTGGGCCCAGGCAGTCCCTGGGAGCCACAGACAGCAGAGGCGAGACACCTGCGGCGGAGAGAGCCCGTTCTACGGCAGTTTGCGCCATGGCGGGCGTATTATTCTCCCGGCTCAGATGGGCCAGGATGATCTCTGATGTGCCGCTCTGCGCCAGAACGGCGGCAAAACGGGCAGCATCCTCATTGCTGAGATGGCCTTGTGCGCCCAGAATCCGCTGTTTCAAATAGTAGGGGTAGGGCCCGCTGCGGAGGGTCTCGATGTCGTGGTTGGCCTCCAGCACCGCCAGATCCACGCCCTCCAGAATGTCGGCAGCCTCGTCGGTGACGTAGCCGGTATCCGTCAGGACACCGACGGCGCCGCCGGCGGCGTCCAGCCGGAAACCACAGGAACCGGGAGCGTCATGGGATGTGGGAAATGCCGTCACGGCAAACTCTCCGATAGACTGGGGGATGCCGAAGTCCAGCGCGTCCAGCCGTGTCTCTGCGCCGGGCAGCCGCCAGGATAGCTCCCGGGCGGCCCGCTCGGTGGTAAAAACCGGGGCGGCGCAGCGCTTGAGCAGCGTCTGCAGGCCGGAGATGTGGTCCGCGTGGGTGTGCGTGATGAGAATGGCCGTGAGGCTTCCGAGCTCCAGGCCCAGCTCCCGCAAAGCGGCAGTGATGCGGCGGCAGGAAATGCCCGCATCCAGCAGAATATAGCTCTCCCCGCAGGAGAGCAGCAGCGCGTTCCCGGAGGAACCGCTTGCCAGCGTATGTACGGTGGTCAAAAAACATACCTCTTCCGGTGAAAAGTAAGACGTCCACAAGGGAGGCCGTCGACGAAAGTCGCCATCCTCCATCGCGGACGTAAAATCGCTCGATCTATGGAAATGTCTTGATTGTATAACCCCGCGGCAGCGGGGGAAACCTAGAGAAGCCTGTACCCCGTTTCAGCCAATGTGAGCCTCCAGCTCCTCGGACTCACCGGGGACCTCCACGGTACGGATGGAAGCGCCAAGGCCCTGGAGCTTGGTGACGATATCCTCATAGCCCCGCTCGATATACTGTACGCAGCTGATCTCGCTCTCGCCCTTGGCAGCCAGGGCAGCGATCACCAATGCCGCGCCGGCCCGCAGATCGCAGGCCTGGATGGGCGCACCGGTGAGATGGTCCACACCCTCCACCACAGCGGTCTTGTCGTCTACCTGGATGCTGGCGCCCATGCGCTTGAGCTCATCCACATAGCGGTAGCGGTTGTTCCAGACGCTCTCCGTCACCAGGGAAGTGCCCTCCGCCAGGCAGAGGACGGTGGTGATCTGGGGCTGCATATCTGTGGGGAAGCCCGGATAGGGCATGGTTTTCACATTGGCCTTCTGCAAGGGGCCGCTGCGGCGGACCAGAAGGGTGTCCTCCCGCTCCTCTACCTCCACGCCCATCTCCACCAGCTTGGCGGTGATGCAATCCATGTGCTTGGGGATGATATTCTTCACCAGGATCTGGCCGCCGGTGGCAGCCACGGCGGCCATATAGGTGCCTGCCTCAATCTGGTCGGGAATGATGGCGTAGCTGCCGCCCCGCAGGCGGTCCACGCCCTGAATTTTAATGGTGTCCGTGCCGGCACCCCGGATGTTGGCGCCCATCGAGTTGAGGAAGTTGGCCAGGTCCACGATATGAGGCTCCTTGGCAGCGTTCTCGATGACGGTGTTGCCTTCCGCCCGGACGGCGGCCATCATGATATTCATGGTAGCGCCCACGGAGACCACATCCAAATAGATGTTGGCGCCCTTGAGGCGGCCGGTCTCCGTGGAAGCGTTGATGAAGCCGCCCTCCACCATGACCTTGGCGCCAAGCGCGGTAAAGCCCTTCACGTGCTGGTCGATGGGGCGCACCCCGAAGTTGCAGCCGCCGGGCATGGCGACCTCCGCCTGGCCGAAGCGGCCCAGGAGAGAACCAATCAGATAATAGGAGGCCCGCATCTTCCGGGCCAACTCATAGGAGGTTCGGGTGGAGCGGATGCGGCTGGCGTCGATCTCCACTGTATGGCGGTTGATGACGCGGATGCCGGCACCCAAATGCTCCAGAATCTTCAGGGACAGCGTCACATCGGAGATCTGGGGGATATTTTCGATCCGGCAGACCCCGTCCACCAGCAGAGCGGCGGGGATGATGGCAACGGCGGCGTTTTTGGCGCCGCTGATCTCTACTTCACCAAACAGGGGATGACCACCCTGTACAATATACTTTGTCAAAGTCGATACCCTCTCTTCAAAAGGCGCTTTCTTTTGTGGCGGCACCTGTAATTTCTATGAAACAGTGTGCCCGGCCCGTGCCGCTTCATACCCGCTAAAGACCTGCGAAACCGGAGAAATTTTCCGGATGGGGAAGCTCACACACCCAAACTATACCATATCCCCGCGCAAAATGCAAACCCTTCCTGCGAGCCGGACGGGTTCCGCGTCAAAATTCGTCAAAATTCCAAAGCCGCCGACGGCTGAAAACAGCCGCTTCAGGCCGAATCGCGGCGCACAGGCGGAGAAATTTGGAAACAAATTATCTGCCCGGCAGGGCTCCAGTTACTCAGCCGGAGGAGACCGCGCCGGTGTAGCAGTTGACATAATAATCAGCTGTATCCGTAGAAACGCACCAGGCGGGCACCAGGGCCATAGGAGTGGCTGTGGTGCTCTGCAGCTCATAACAGAGGTACAGGTCCGTCACGGCAGTGACCACCGCGCCGCTCTGAACGGTGCCGAGGAAGGCATTGAGGGCATCCAGAGCGGACAGGGCACCGTTCCCATTGGCGGTCTGTCCCGCCTGGGGCAGGTGGGTACCGCTGACGGAGGCCACCCGCCCGCCGGAGATGGAGAAGGAGACGGTGCAGTTGACCACCGGGGCCCCGTCGTAGGTCTGGACCGCGGAGGCGCTGCCGTCCTCCCCATCCAGGGAGAAGGCGAGGGCTTCGTAGTGGAACGCACGGCAGAAGGCCCGGCACAGGGCGTCCGCTGTCTCGCCGCTCTGTTCGATCACCACGTCAAAGGTGCCGTCGGACCGGAAGACGGCGCTGCCGTTTTCGCTTTGATAGGTGGTGACGCCGCCGCCACCATCAGACATGACCAGCTCATCTCCCAGGAGAAAGCCGGCCAGCTTCTCATCCTCGTCCGGGTCCCTGGACAAGGTCAGGCCGGCGGGCGGTGTGGCGCCGGGGATAATGCCGTCATCCAGAGAGACACCCTCCGCCGCGAACAGCTGCACCATCTGCTGACGGGCCTCTGCCTGGGCGGAATAGCCGGTGGTCAGCCGTACTCCCAGCAGGCCCAGGAGGCAGAGATTCATCAGAGCCAGGATCAGAATGATGATGTTTTTCAGACGGAAGCTCTCCATCCGTCGGACCTCCTTTCCACCGCCGGAGCGGCTTGTATCCGCTGCACTCAGTCCGCCAGCCAGCTGGCGGATACCGAGTCTCCGCCGCCGTCGGCATAGCCCACAGACAGCTCTGTGCCGGGATGCTCCGCTGCAATGGCCAGCGTCTGCCGCAGCGGCAGCAGGAGCGACGTCTCCCCGGCGGTGCTGTACTGCCGGAACCGCAGGGTGAGGCGGGTGACGCTGGTGCCGGAGAGCGTGATCTCGGCGGCGTGCCCGCCGTCGGAGAAGCGAATGGGGACACCATCGATCTGATATCCGAACAGAAGCTGGGTGGTGTCCCCGCCCTGACTGACGGACTCCAGATACAGCCTTGCCTCGCCGGAGCGGTCCTCTGTCAGCTGTTCCAGCAGGATACTGGCACCCAGCACGGCTTCCGCCGCAGTGGGGACCTCCTCCTGTGCGGAGATTTCCAGCGTAGCATCTGTTCCGCTGCGGTAGGTGATCTCCCCGGAGGGACGGATGTGAAGGGAGCGATCGGCTTCGACCTCGGTGATGACCTCCGTGCCGTCGGCCTCCGCATAGCGCTCCCGCGTGTTGATGTTGAAGCCGAAAGCCGCCAGCAGCCAGTCCGTGCCGGAGATGGATGAAGCGGCAGAGAGGACCGGTAGCTGCGGTAACTCCGTCGGCAGGATGGAGAGGGGAAACAGCTTGCCGTATAGCGGCTCCATCTCCACAACCTCAAAGGCGAAGGAGACGCTTCCCATGCCGGACTGGCTCACTGCCTCTGTAAGAGAATCTATGGAGAGGGCGGTGGAGGCGACGGTGCCGGTGAGGACGGTATCAGCACCGTCCCATACATAGAGATGGACGGAGCCGTCCGCCCCTGCGGCCAGCAGCAGACAGCGGGCATTTCCCTCCAACGCGGTGCCCTCTGCACCGGTGAGCTCGGCAAGCACCTGGAGGGGCAGGGGATTCAAAAAATCAAAATAGATGGAAGGGCCCGAGAGGGCACCCCGAAAGGCATCCGTTGTAGAAGGAGCAAGGTGCTGGACGGAGCCCAGAGCCTCCCGCAGGCCCAGGGCGGAGAAGCCGTCACTGTTGGTAGTGAAGCCCAGGCTGCCATACCGGCCGTAGGAGTCCGTGAGGACCACCCGTACCGGAGCGGGAAACTCCCGCAGCCGGGAGGGTGAGCCCTCGCCGGTCAGCCGCTCCAGATAGAGCGGGTCCTCCGACGTGCCCAGATTGTACAGCTGCAGCTGGGCGAACAGGAGCACCGCCGAGACGGACAGAAGCGCGATGGCGATGTTCTGGATGAGGTTGCGGCGCCTGCGCCGGGCCGTTTGATCCATGGGCAGCCTCCTTTCAGCGGTTTTGCGGATGTGACTTTCTCAGATGGGGTTGGAGGGCCCGCCGATGGGCAGCGTCAGCCGGATGGTGGTGCCGGGGCCCTCGTGGGGCGCCAGGGCGATGGTGCCGTGGTGGCGCTGGACGATCTCCCTGGCGATGGAGAGACCCAGGCCCGTGCCGCCGGACTCCCGGGAACGGGCCTTGTCCACCCGATAAAAGCGGTCGAAGATCCGGTCCCGATCCTTCTCTGGGATGCCGATGCCGTCATCGCAGACCTCCATCCAGACCTCCGCCTCTGTGGAGCCGGCGGTGATGGCGATGTGCCCGCCGTCGGGCGTATATTTGACGGCATTGCCGATGACGTTCATCATCACCTGCTCCAGCCGGCTCCGGTCCCCCACGATCAAGGGCAGGCTCTCCGGCGGAGTATAGGTCAGCGTGTGCCCGTGCTGCTTGGCGGCCAGGGCATTGGCACGGGTGACGCTCTCAATGGCGTCCCCGAAAGGAAAGCGGGAGAGCACCAGCTCCGCATTGCCCGCATCCAGACGGCTGAGGGTCAGCAGATCCTGAACAATGTGGGTCATGCGGTCCGTCTCCGTGATGATGATGTCCAGAAAGCTGTTGGAGGTCTCCACAGGGATGTCCCCCTCCGCGTCCCGCAGGGTCTCGGCATAGCTGCGGACGTTGGTGAGGGGGGTGCGCAGCTCGTGGGAGACATTGGCCACGAACTCCTTGCGCCGCTCCTCGTTGCGGTGCTGCTCCGTCACGTCATGAAGCACCACCAGCACGCCGCCGCTGGCCTGGTCGGAAAACGGCGCCAGAAACAGCTCCAGCGTCCGGTCCCCCACCTCCATCTCCGCCTCGGCGTAGTTGGGTCTTTGGAGGGCCAGGGTCTCCTGGAAGGGATAGACCTGACCGAAGAGGGTATCGTAGGTAGTGCCCTCCGGCACACTGCGGTGGAGCATGTTGGTGGCGGCGGGATTGCAGTGGATAAGGAGGCTGTCGTGGTCAAAGGCCACCACGCCGTCGGTCATGTGGAGGAACAGGGTGTCCAGCTTGTTCCGCTCGTTCTCCACGGCGGCCAGCGTGGCTTGAAGGACATCGGCCATCTCGTTGAAGGTGCCCGTGAGGATGCCGATCTCGTCAGTGGACTCCACGGGGAGCTGGCTGTCAAAGTCTCCCGCGGCCACCCGCTCTGCCCCGGCGGTGAGCTTTTCGATGGGACCCACCATGGTCTTGGACAGCAGGAAGCTCAACAGGACAGAGATCAGCAGGCCGATCACCAGCGCCTGCATGATGATGAGGAAGAGCTGGGAGTTCAGGTCCGTCACTGTGTCCTTGTTGTCCAGGATGTAAATGATGTAGGCGTTTCCGCCCCCCATGATGGGGATGGCTGCGTCCATATAGTCGGCGGTGATGTCGCTGCGGTCTCCCACCAGGGTGCTGTCGCCCTGAGCCACGGCATTCCGGGCGGTCAGCAGGTTGGCGGTCTGCTCCCGGGGGAGCTCTGACGCCTCTGCAGACCCGTCCAGGTAGGTGCCGCTCTGCCCATCCAGGATGAAGTAGTTCCGGGTGCGGTAGTCGATGCCCAGGGAGCCGGCCCGGCCCTCCAGCATCTCCTTGATGCCGGCGGCGCCGTCCGGTTCGGCCGCCCGGGCCCGGAGGGTGGAGACATAGCCGTCGCTGTCGTCGCTGAACACGGCGCTGATCTGCTCGTAAAAGGTGTCGATATAGAAGCTGGAGACGCTGGTGGTCAGGAATGCACCTACCACCGCCATCAGCGAGGTGATGAGCAGCAGCAGAATCAGCATCAGCTTCATGTGCAGGCTGCGGAACACGGCGAACACCTTCTTTCCTTAGAGAATGGGGGGCGGAGTCATTTCACGGAGAAGTAGTAGCCGGCGCCCCGGCGGGTGAGGATGAAGACAGGATTGGCGGGGTCGGCCTCGATCTTCTCCCGCAGGCGCCGGACCGTCACGTCCACGGTCCGCACGTCGTCGCCCACATAGCCGTAGTTCCACACCTGCTCCATCAGGTCGATGCGGGAGTAGACCTTGTTGGGATGGCTGGCCAGAAAGGTCAGCAGCTCATACTCCCGCTGGGTCAGGTCGATGGCCTTACCGGCCCGGAAGACCTGGTGGCTGTCGGTATTGATAGACAAATCCCCGGACACGGGCATGGCGGAGGCCGCGGCAGAGGCGGCAGCCGGCGGCGTCATGGTGGTCCGCCGGATGTTGGCTCCTACCCGGGCCACCAGCTCCCGCATAGAGAAGGGCTTGGTGATATAGTCGTCGGCACCGATCTCCAGCCCCAGGACCTTGTCCGCCTCCTCCTCCCGGGCGGTGAGGATGATGACGGGAACGCTGCTGCCCTGGTCCCGCAGGGCGCGGCACACGTCAAAGCCGTTTTTCTTGGGCAGCATTACATCCAGCAGGATCAGGTCCGGATTGGCGGATACCGCCTGAGCCAGGCCGTCCTCTCCGTCATAGGCCTCCAGCGTCTGATAGCCCGCCCGCTGGAGATTGAACCGCAGGATGTCCACGATATTCTTCTCGTCCTCCACGATCAGGACGGTTTTCGGATCGCTCATGGCAGAGTCTCCTCTCAAAGATTCAGAAGCACTTTTGCCTTCAGCACGGCGGCGATGGTCTTGCTGTCCTCGATCTCCCCGTCCATGACGCGGTGGACCATCTCATTGAAGGGAATGCGCTCCACATTCAAGAATTCATCCTCGTCCAGCTGCTGGGACTCCATGTGCAGGCCCTTTGCCAGGAAGAGGTACAGCCGCTCACTGAGACAGCCGGGGGAGGGCAGGGTCACGCCCATGGGCAGGAAGGTGTCCGGCACGGCACCGGTCTCCTCCTTCAGCTCCCGCAGGGCACCGGCCACCGGGTCCTCGCCCGGCTCCAGCTTTCCGGCGTAGAGCAGGGCCTCGTCTGCAAACGTGTTCGTCTCCGGGATGCTCACGGGCGTGTAGGCGACGCCGAACTGCTCGTTCAGTGTCTGCTGCAGCTTTTCCGGGAAGGAGACACTGTCGGCCAGCAGCACGAGCACCTGCTCGGGGTGCTGCCTGCGGCGCTCCTCCTGCGCAATGCGGCGGACGACCTCGGCTACGATCAGCTCTGTTAACTTGTAAAGCTGTGCTCGATCCATAGCTACCTCTTACCCGCAGCCGGTCAGGGCAGGACCTCCATCATCGGGGTCCCGCGCATGGCGATGGCATTGGCCTCATCGGTGTCGATGTGGACCTCCATATCATGGCCCTTGCCGCTGCGGACGATCACATTCTCAAATACGACGGCACGCTCACCCTCGGCGCGCAGGCGGACG
>ERZ772851.3278-NODE-3278-length-10541-cov-47.305932_pt1 | contig 10541 bp, 10 predicted proteins | sample MGYA00512137_ERZ772851 | MGnify/ENA primary metagenome ERZ772851 (study PRJEB29015, sample SAMEA2737663) | human gut metagenome | biome: human gut; feature: human-associated habitat; material: faeces | place: China | collected 2012 ... | reverse complement strand
AACCTACACGTATCTTCATATCGTTGCTTCTTTAAGTTGACACGAAAGTACGGAAAAAAAGCGAGGTAACAAGAAAAAACAAGACGAAGATAATCAGCGAATATTGAAGTCAAGTACTTTCCCTTCCCCAAGATAACCCTGCAAGTGCTGTCCGATGCTGACGGGAGCGACTCCCGCGGGTGTTCCCGTGAACAGCAAGTCACCGATTTTCAAGGTCATGAAGCGGCTGACATAGGCAATGATATCATCTACCCGGAACAACATGTCCGCTGTATGGCCACGTTGAACCTCCTTATCATCAATCGTCAGACGAAAGTCCAGATTCTGTACATTGCCGCCCACCTGTTCCAAAGGAACAAAGGTACCGATAGCTGCCGAATTGTCGAAACCTTTGCAAAGCTCCCACGGATTACCCGCCTCACGGAACTTACGTTGCAAGTCGCGTGCCGTGAAGTCGATGCCCACCGTCACCGCATCGTAATAGCGATGGGCAAAGCGAGGAGCAATATTCTTGCCCAAACGGCAGATGCGTACCACCACTTCTGCCTCATAATGCACTTCGTTGGAAAAGTCGGGGATAAAGAAAGGTTTGCCATCTTTCAGTATAGCTGAATCGGGTTTCAAAAAAATAACCGGTTCCTTATTCTCGTGTGTATGTCCCAGCTCTTTGTTGTGCAGAGCATAGTTCATTCCTACAGCAATAATCTTCATTACTTGATTTCGTTAAAGTTTAGTCTGTTAAACATCACGGCCAGATGGGCATAAAGGGAAGTGTTCTGCACGACAATGTTCTCGGGAACGCGGATACGGAACGGGGTGAAGTTCCATACGGCCTTGATACCACCCTCTACCATGGAATCCGTTATCTGCTGGGCTATTTCGATAGGTACCGTCAGCACGCCTATATTGACATCGTACTCCTGCATCTTCTGCTTGAACTCGTCCGAATGATAGATGGGGATGCCGCTCAATGTCGTACCCACCAATTCAAGCTTCACATCAAAAGCAGCCACTATCTCCAAACCGAAATGGCTCAGACCCGAGTCGCGCAGCAAAGCACCTCCCAAGCTTCCAACACCGAACAGAAATGCTTTGTGTATATTGGTAAATCCCAGGAAATCCTCCAGTACAGCTATCAGCGTGTCCACCTCATATCCCACACGCGTACGGCCCGAGATATTAACATACGAAAGGTCTTTGGCAATCTGTGAAGCATCAATATTGATTTCCTTGGAAATCTGGGTGGATGATACGAATCGTTCCCCCTTTTGTTTCAGCAACTTTACATTGGAAAGGTACCACGGAAGTCGGCGCAAAGTAGGTTCCGGCACCTTCATGGTTTCTTTTTTCTGTAACGGACTGCTCATAGTTTCTTATTTAAGTTCTCAATATTGCGATTGACAAAAGTAGTGCTTTTTTTCTAATCAGTAACACGGATGCAACAAAAGCTTAACATAATTTCTAATTGCATAATTCCACATAATATCGTACTTTTGGGAAGTTTTTTTAAAAAAAGTATGAAGAATAATGATTGGAAAGAACGGTTGAATATAGTCTATTCCACCAACCCGGACTACAAATATGAGATGAATGACGATGAGGAGCAAGCTACCCTCCCCCCTGCACAACAACGCTTGCGCGTGCAGCTGGACCGCAAGAACCGGGGCGGCAAAGTCGTCACTCTTGTCACCGGTTTCGTGGGCACCGACAATGGCCTGAAAGAACTGGGCAAATTGCTGAAAAGTAAATGTGGAGTGGGTGGAAGTGCCAAAGATGGAGAAATCATTGTGCAGGGCGACTTCAAACAGCGTGTCATTGACCTGCTGAAAGCTGAAGGATACACGCAAACTAAGCCCGTAGGATAAACCAAACCATCATCCGTCTCACTGCAACTGTAGAGGCATAAAAAAAGTGACCGTTTAGGAATTCAACTCCATATACGGCCACTTCTTTTTATAGAATCGTTTCTAAGCGGAATTATTCAGCGCGCAAAGTAAAACGCTTGAAGTCAACAACCTTCAATTCAGGATCAGCTTCTTTCAAGACTTCTCTAACTGTCTTCTTGCCATCCATGATGTCTTCCTGGTTCAGCAAGCAAACTTCTTTCAAGAACTTGCCAAGACGACCCTTAGCAATATTCTGAATCATTTGTTCAGGCAGATGTGCAGCCTTCTCAGCAGAAACAGTAGCAATGATTTCCTTTGCCTTTGCCACGTCTTCAGCAGTAATCCAGCCCTTGGCCATGTTGCTTTCCATGTGGTCTTCGCTGTCCACGTGAGCCGGGTTGATACCAGCCTTCTTCAAAGCGGCCTCAACAGCCTTCTGTACCTGTTCAGCTTTTGTCTTCTCTATAGCAACATCTATTTCCTTCTGCTTGATTTCTTCAGATACACCATCTTCGTCTACCGCAATCGGATTCATGGCAGCAATCTGCATGGCAATCTGCTTAGCCAGTCCTTCTTCAACAGCCTTGTTGAAAGCAACAATAGTGCAGAGACCGTTTCTGTTCATGTGGTTATAAACCACAGTGCTTGCGCCTTCTACAGTCATGTAACCATCCAGCTCCATCTTCTCGCCAGTGATACCGCTACGGTCTGTTACAGCATCCTGTACAGTACCGTTGCCCATCGGCAGAGCTTTTACTTCGTCCAGAGTCTTGCACTTGTTAGCTACGGCAAGGTCCAGAATGTCCTGAGTCAGTTTCACGAAATCAGCATTCTGAGCCACGAAGTCAGTTTCGCACTTCAAAGCGATGATAACGGCAAAGTCACCCGTAGTCTTAGCCAGCACACAGCCTTCAGAAGCCTCGCGATCTGAACGCTTAGCTGCAACAGCTTGTCCCTTCTTACGGATAATTTCCATTGCCTTGTCGAAATCGCCTTCAGCTTCAGTCAAAGCATTCTTGCAATCCATCATACCAGCACCGGTCATCTTGCGGAGCTTGGTTATATCAGCCATACTTACAGCCATAATATCTTTTTATTTAATTGTTAATAATATCCTTATAAAGTAATTGAGAGTTGAGAATAGAGAATTGAGAATTGCCGTAAAGTAACTCTCAACTTTCAATTCTCAACTCTCAACAGTATGATTAAGCCTCTTCTTCCTTCATGAAAGCAGCAGCCTTAGCGGCATTGATTGCTTCCTCGTCGGACTTGTCGAGTCTTGCTTTTGTAGCTTTCTTCTTGCCTTTGTTGGCAGGAGCTTCACCGGCAGCTTCCATGTCTACCTTTTCGGCCTTACGTTCTTCCAGACCTTCCTGCATAGCAGCACAGCAGGCATCAAGAATAACTTCTACTGACTTAGTAGCGTCATCATTTGCCGGGATTACGAAATCGATATTCGTAGGATCAGAGTTTGTATCAACGATACCGAATACTGGAATACCCAAACGGTTAGCTTCACGAACTGCGATATTTTCTTTCATTACGTCGATAACGAACAGAGCAGACGGCAGACGAGTCAGGTCAGCAATAGAGCCCAAAGTCTTGTCCAACTTTGCACGTTGACGTGAAATCTGAAGAATTTCTCTCTTGGAGAGGTTTGAATAGGTACCGTCGCTTGTCAGCTTGTCGATGGTAGCCATCTTCTTGACAGCCTTACGGATAGTCGGGAAGTTAGTCAACATACCACCCGGCCAACGCTCGATTACATAAGGCATATTTACAGATGCAGCCTTATCGGCAACCACCTGCTTAGCTTGTTTTTTAGTAGCAACAAACAGGACTTTCTTTCCTGATTTAGCGATTTGCTTCAAAGCTTCAGCAGCTTCGTCAATTTTAGCAACCGTCTTGTTGAGGTCAATGATATGAATACCATTGCGCTCCATGAAGATGTAAGGAGCCATTGCGGGGTTCCACTTTCTTTTCAAGTGACCGAAGTGGCAACCGGCTTCCAATAATGTATCAAAATTTGTTCTAGACATTTTCTTTTAAATTAATCGTTTACTTTCTTTTTTGTTTCTTCTAAACCAACCGCCGGGTAGTCTGAATCTGAAGAGTCCCGGTAGTTTAGATACTAAACGCTTTTTCAGTTGAGAGTTGAGAGGTGAAAGTCGAGAATTAAGCAACTTGTCCGCCCCAACCGTTCTCCAACTCTTAACGTTTACTGAACTGGAATCTACGACGTGCTTTCGGTTGTCCCGGTTTCTTACGTTCAACAGAACGAGGATCACGAGTCATGAAGCCTTCAGAACGGAGAGCAGCCTTGTCCTCAGCATTGATTTTCACCAGTGCGCGGGCAATTGCCAAACGCAAAGCCTGAGACTGTCCAGTGAAACCACCACCGCAGAGGTTCACTTTGATATCGTACTTTTCAGCAACACCCAGCTTGTTCAACGGCTGTTTAACTACATACTGAAGAATGCTTGATGGAAAGTACTCTGCGAGGTCTCTCTTATTAATAGTAATCTTTCCGGTACCTTCGCTTACGAAAATACGTGCAATTGCACTTTTACGTCTGCCTAATGCATTTACTACTTCCATTATCTCTTATTTAAGTATGTTAATATCAATCATTTTCGGGTTCTGAGCATCGTGTTTGTGCTCGCTACCGGCATATACATACATATTGCCCAGCAATTTTGCGCCCAACTTGTTCTTAGGCAACATACCCTTTACTACTTTTCTCAGTAACTTGTCATCACCGTTCGGTTTTGCCTGCAAACGGGCAGGAGTGATTTCTCTCTGGCCGCCGGGATAACCTGTATATGACAGATATACCTTGTCATTCCACTTGTTACCGGTTAATTTTACTTTGTCGGCGTTGATAATGATTACATTATCGCCACAATCTACGTGAGGGGTAAAGTTAGGTTTATACTTTCCTCTCAACAGTTTCGCAACTTTTGCGCCCAGACGGCCCAATACCTGGTCTGTAGCGTCAACAATGACCCATTCTTTAGTCACTGTAGCTTTGTTTGCAGAAATGGTCTTGTAACTTAAAGTATCCACTCTTAATTGTTTTTTAAAATGTTACTACTAAAATATTTTTCTTCACCGCAAGCCAGTCATCCCGGACAATGGAAGATTAACTCGCTATGAATTAAATGCTTATCCTTTCGAGATAATAATCGGCTTGCAAAGGTACGGTTTTTCTTAGAACTGGCAAAAGTTTTCCACTTTTTTTTAGAGAGCCACTTGGCTGATATACAACAGACAAAGTTATCCTGCGGAGAAAGGGAAGAATCTCCGCAGAACAACTCTTTATGATGCGGCCTTCATCGGTCGATGCCGTCATAGAAGGCTTTCAAAGCTGCATGAGAAAGAAACGGGAAAGAAAAAGAAATATCAACGAACAAGGTCTTCGGGGAATTTTGCAGGCATGCCCACCCGCTTCCATGTTTCATGGAACCATGTATTCAGTTCATTACCATTCAAGTCCTTAGCTATAAAATACTTCAGGTACATTACCCCGTCGTCCCCTATTTCAAACTCCAGTATATTGTCTTTATGGTCCAACATGGGCAAATGGATGTTTTTCTCAATGCTTTCCTTATAGGAATTATCCGTCAGCTGCTGATAAGTCCCATATCCAGTGATGATGGCATCTTTGCCTGGAATAATTGTAAAATTGACAATACGGCCGTCATCACTCAGCACTTTAAAGGTGTTACTCGGTTTCAATATCCCGGGAACATCCGGGATTTCAGACACATAATGACATAACTGCCAAATTCCTGCCAGTTCCGCAGGCCTAAACTCTGCGCTCTCCTGCGCATTGGCTCCCGCTACCGCAAGCAGCACCGCTGCCAGCATGGTAAAGAAATAGTTCCGTTTCATATTCGTATGATGTTGGTTAACGTTATGTCGTTCCGTTAGACACAAATATAAAGATTTATTTTGAGATTATAACATTTTTAGATATAAAAAAACCGCACAAACAACAGAATGTTTGTGCGGATGATTTTATCCAGTTTGTATATTCCAAAACCTAGAACTCGGCGTTACGCGGCGTACGTGGGAACGGTATAACATCACGAATATTCGTCATGCCCGTCACGAACAGCAACAAACGCTCAAAGCCCAAACCAAATCCGGAGTGGGGACATGTACCGAACTTGCGGGTATCGAGATACCACCACATATCCTTCATCGGAATGTGAAGTTCGTCAATACGCGTCATCAGCTTGTTGTAATCCGATTCACGTTCGGAACCGCCAATGATTTCCCCAATCTTCGGGAAGAGCACATCCATGGCACGCACGGTCTTGCCGTCTTCGTTCTGCTTCATATAGAACGCTTTGATTTCCTTCGGATAGTCAGTCAGGATAACCGGACGCTTGAAGTGGTCTTCCACCAGATAGCGCTCGTGTTCGGAAGCCAAGTCAACTCCCCAGTACACCGGGAATTCAAACTTATGTCCTTTGGCAACAGCCTCTTCCAGTATCTTGATACCTTCCGTATAGGGCAGGCGCACGAAGTTTTCTTTCAAGACACCTTGCAGACGTTCAATCAATCCCTTATCAAACATGTCATTGAGGAACTTCACATCGTCGGCACAGTTGTCCAAAGCCCACTGCACACAATACTTGATGAAGTCTTCCGCCAGGTCCATATTGTCCGCAATATCATTGAACGCCACTTCCGGCTCAATCATCCAGAACTCTGCCAAGTGGCGGGGAGTATTGGAATTCTCGGCACGGAACGTAGGACCGAATGTATAGATGGCTCCCAATGCAGTAGCGGCAAGTTCGCCTTCCAACTGTCCGGAAACCGTCAGGCTGGCCTGCTTTCCAAAGAAGTCATCATCGTAAATAATGGAACCATTCTCGTCCTTCTTCAAGTCATACAGATTCTTTGTAGTTACCTGGAACATCTGGCCTGCGCCTTCGCAGTCGGAAGCCGTGATGATCGGAGTATGAAAATAGAAGAACCCTCTGTCATGAAAGAACTTGTGGATGGCAATCGCCATATTATGACGAATACGGAACACAGCCCCGAACGTATTGGTACGGGGACGCAGATGGGCTATCTCACGGAGGAACTCCATGGAATGACCTTTCTTCTGCAACGGATACGTGTTATCGCAAGTTCCCAGCACTTCGATTTCGCGGGCCTGCACTTCGGCCTTCTGACCGGAACCGACAGATTCTGTCAGCACACCGTTTACGCTCAAACAAGCACCGGTAGTAATCTCTTTCAGCATCTCCTCATCGAAGTTACCCAAGTCTACTACAATCTGCACATTATTTATTGTAGAACCGTCATTCAGCGCGATAAAGTTTACTTGCTTACTACCTCTGCGGGTACGAACCCAGCCCTTCACGTTGACCATAGCGCCAAAATCTTCACGCTTCAGCAGGTCAACAATCTTTGTTCTACTAATCTTTTCCATAAAACAGTTATTATACCTTATTTATATATTACTCAAAAGAACCCATGCGCAGGAAGTTCACCTCTTGTTCCGTGAGGTAACGCCATTCGCCGCGGCGCAGGCCTTTCTTGGTTAAACCGGCAAAATACACACGGTCCAGTTTCATCACCTTGTATCCCAGCGATTCGAAGATACGACGCACGATACGATTCTTGCCGGAGTGGATTTCAATACCGACATCATCTTTCTTGAAGTCATCCGTATAGCTGATGGCATCTGCATGGATTTCCCCATCATCCAGTTGAATGCCGGCTGCAATCTGCTCCATATCGGCTTTTGTCAGGTTCTTGTCCAAATGCACATGATATATCTTCTTCTTCAGATACTTGGGATGCGTCAGCTTGGAAGCCAGGTCACCATCATTTGTCAGCAGCAACACACCTGTAGTATTACGGTCCAGACGACCTACCGGATAAATGCGTTCGTTGCAAGCGCCTTTCACCAAATCCATCACCGTGCGACGTGCTTGGGGGTCATCCGAAGTAGTCACAGTATCCTTCGGCTTGTTCAGCAGGACGTAAATCTTACGTTCTATGCTGACCGTCTGGTCGTGGAACTTCACTTCATCACCGCGTTTAATCTTGGTTCCCAATTCCGTCACGACCTCTCCGTTTACAGAAACAACTCCGGCAGTGATGAATTCATCAGCCTCGCGACGGGAACAAACACCGGCATTGGCCAGAAATTTGTTCAGACGGATAGGCTCGTTCGGGTCCACAAACTGCTCCTTATACTCTATCTGTTTCTTCTTGCTGTACTTAGCATTGGGGTCATAATCGGCCGAACGACGGACAGGACGACTATAGCTATCTCTGTTACCATATCCGCCAGGCCTTCCACCACCCGAATTGAAGCGTGGACGATAAGGACGATCACCACCCTCATTATTGTAGCGAGGACGCTGCAGACGGTCGCCATCTTCACTGTTATAGCGCGGACGATAGGGACGGTCTGTATTATAAGAACGGTCGCTGTTGTAGGAGCGGTCGCCGTTATAAGGACGTTGCGGACGGTCACCACCCTCATTGCCATAACGCGGGCGCTGCGGACGGTCACTATTATAAGGGCGTTGCGGACGGTCGCCACCTTCGCTGTTATAGCGCGGACGGTAAGGACGGTCACCCGAATTGTTTCCATAAGGGCGTTGCGGACGGTCGCCGCCTTCGCTGTTATAGCGCGGACGATAGGGACGGTCGCCATTATCGTTATTGTAACGAGGACGCTGCGGACGGTCACCATTGTCCGCACCAGGATTAAAGCGCGGGCGATAAGGGCGGTCACTGTTATAAGGACGCTGCGGGCGGTCCCCGTTTTCACTGTTAAATCTGGGGCGATAAGGACGGTCGCCATTATCACGGTTGTAAGACGGACGGCTGTAGCCACCTTCCTTGTTAAATTGGTTACCATCGCGGCCGGCACCTGAGTTCTCCTCTGCGGAAGAAGCATCACGCCAAGTTTCGTTTTCTGTACTCATTGTTTTTTATTCGAATAAAATTAAACCTTGGCCTCACGGCCATTCATTGTCTCTATTATACCTTGAATTTTATATGTTTCTATAACAATTGCCGGAGTAAAAAGTTGAAATTCCTCCGGTACACTTCTGTGGTTGCTTAAATTCCCGTATAAGTATGGGGGGTAATCACCCGCAATTCTTTCTTTATCTCTTCACTTACATTCAGTCCCTCTATAAATTCCTTGATAGACGCTTCCGTAATGGCCTGATTGGTACGGGTCAACGCTTTCAACGCTTCATAAGGATGCGGATAGGCCTCGCGGCGCAGAATGGTCTGGATAGCCTCGGCCACCACGCTCCAGCAATTGTCCAGGTCACGGTAGATGGCCGGTTCGTTCAACAGCAACTTACGCAAACCCTTCAAAGAACTTTGTATGGCAATAATGATATGCCCGAACGGCATACCCACATTGCGGAGCACGGTAGAGTCCGTCAAGTCACGCTGCAAACGGGAAACCGGCAGTTTTACCGCCAAGTGCTCAAGAATAGCATTCGCCATGCCCAGGTTTCCTTCCGCATTTTCAAAGTCAATCGGGTTCACCTTGTGCGGCATCGCGCTGGAGCCCACCTCACCGGCTTTAATCTTCTGCTTGAAATATTCCATAGAGATATATTGCCAGAAGTCACGGTTCATATCAATCATCACCGTATTGATGCGCTTCATGGCATCAAAGATGGCAGACAGATTATCGTAATTGGATATCTGGGTAGTATACTCCTCGCGTTCCAAGCCAAGCTTTTCGGAAACGAACTTATTGCCGAATGCCTTCCAGTCATATTCCGGATAAGCCACATGATGGGCATTGTAATTACCCGTAGCGCCACCGAACTTTGCTGTCACCGGACAAGCCTTCAGCGTTGCCAACTGGCGTTCCAGACGGTAGACAAACACCATTACCTCCTTGCCCAAACGGGTAGGCGAAGCCGGTTGTCCGTGTGTCTTGGCAAGCATGGGGATAGCGGCCCACTCTTCCGCATAAGCACGGAGCTGCGCTATCAGTTCCTCTATTTGAGGATAGTACACCTGCTCCAACGCCTCCTTTACAGACAAAGGAACAGACGTATTGTTGATATCTTGTGAAGTCAGGCCAAAATGGATGAACTCCTTATAGTCGTCCATACCACCCAACTTGTCAAACTCTTCTTTCAAGAAATACTCCACAGCCTTCACATCATGGTTCGTCACGCTCTCAATATCCTTGATGCGTTGCGCGTCGGCTTCGGAGAAGTTACGGTAAATGTTTCTCAAGGTTTCGAAAACGCCCTTATCCACCCCTTTCAGTTGCGGCAAAGGCAGCTCACACAGCGTGATAAAGTATTCTATTTCAACTTGTACACGGTATTTAATCAGTGCAAATTCTGAAAAATAGGCAGCCAAAACATCCGTTTTGCCTCTGTATCGACCGTCAATCGGAGAGATTGCGGTAAGTAAATCAAGTTTCATACGTCGTATTTATGATGATAATTATCGGACTGCAAAATTACTGCTTTTTTCTGAGTAACAAGACATAAAGGATAAAGATTTTAAGAAAAGGAAGTTAACGGATAAAAAAATGGCCTTACAATCACTTGCAAGACCACCTTCGAATGAAAATTTCCAGTGGGCGTTGACGGATTCGAACCGCCGACCCTCTGCTTGTAAGGCAGATGCTCT
>ERZ772851.3276-NODE-3276-length-10549-cov-2.339909_pt1 | contig 10549 bp, 7 predicted proteins | sample MGYA00512137_ERZ772851 | MGnify/ENA primary metagenome ERZ772851 (study PRJEB29015, sample SAMEA2737663) | human gut metagenome | biome: human gut; feature: human-associated habitat; material: faeces | place: China | collected 2012 ... | reverse complement strand
CGCCCTCGGCATCGGCCTGATCGACACGTACGGAGGCCTGAAGACGGCCATCGCCATCGCTGCGGACAAGGCCGGGTTGGGTGACAATTTCCGGGTGACGGAGGTGATCGAGCAGCCGACGGGTTTCGCGGCGTTCATCTCGTCGCTCAATGTCGGCATCCGCGAAGCCATGACCCGTTCGGAACTGGGAGTCATGATGAAGGAATACAAACAGGTGCAGGAGGCGACTTCGCAGCAGGGGATTGTCATGTACTATCCCTTCAAACTCGAACTGCGCTAATCCCCGCCGGATGTCGGAACGATAAAAAGCGGCCTCTGCGGAGGTCGCTTTTTCTGTTTGCAGGGCGGGACGGACTGTGTGTCCAAAAACACGTCAATCGTGCCGGAAAAGGGGTTTGTCAGCCCTTGGTCGGGACTTTGGCCGCCGGATTTCCCCCCCCCGCCGAATCCTGCCCGCAGCGCATTTCATCCAGCTTGCGGCCTATCTCCTCGACCTGTTTCGCGTCGGGCGAAATGACCGTCGACCCGAACTTGCGCCGGTAGTCGCCCGGCGGGGAGCCGATGCGTTCGCGGAAGGCGCGGTTGAAATTCGAGATGTTGTAGAACCCGCAGCGCATACCGATCTCGGCGATCGGGTCGTCGGTCTCGACGATCATCTGTGCGGCGCGCACGATGCGGAAGCCGTTGAGGTAGTTCCACAGGTTCTGGTGGGTGTACTTTTTGAAAAAACGGCAGACCGAAGTCGCGGACATGCCTACCTCTTCGCCGATGTCTTCGAGCGAGATCTTACGTTGGTAATTGCCCTCCACGAACTGTACGATCTTGTTGATCCGGGCATTGCCGTCGGGTTGCATTTCGTAGTACGGGGCACCTATCGGCCCCGTTTCGTCCGGCCCAGCCGTGGCCAGGTCGTTGAGTATGTTCAGGAAAAGCGACGCCGATGCGAATCCCCGCAGCCCGGGCAGTTGCAGTAACCTGTCGCGGACGCGGTCTACGACGCTTTCGGCGAACCAGAGTCCGGCGACCGGCTGGCTCAGCATTTTCCGGTTGGGGAGCATGGATTCCGTTTCGAATATCTGCCAGTTGGGCATGTCGCGGCTGAACTGCACGGCGACGGCCTCGCAATTGGTCTCCGCAAAGGCTTCGTCGCGTTTGTAACAGTGCGGTACGCGCGGGAAAATGATGATAAGGTCTTTTTCCGTGAAATTGTCGACCGATTGTCCGGTGACACGTGTCCCCTTTACGTTCAGGGTCAGGCTGAGCATGTAATCCTCATGGAAATGAAGGGGCGGATCGGTCTGTTTGTCAAACCAATACTGTGTGATGAACAGATCGTTGCCTGGCAACGGAGTGAGATCATTCAGGACACGTTTTAATAAGGACAAATCAAAACCGGGGCGGTTTTTTGTGGGAAGGATACGCGGCCGGGGTTTCCCGCACCTCCGTTTTCCGATTCGGGACGGGGCGTAAAGGCATCCTGCAGGTGAAAAGTGCGGAAAACCTTTTCTCCTTTCGCATTTAATGAATATCTTTGCGGATATGGCAGTGATCAGATTGACAAAGGAGTTTTCGTTCGAGGCCGCGCATGCCCTCGACGGGTACGACGGGCCGTGCCGTGAGATTCACGGGCATTCCTACCGGTTGTTCGTGACCGTGAAAGGGTGCCCTGCGGACGATGACACGAACCCCAAGTGTGGGATGGTGATGGACTTCGGTGTCCTGAAAAGCATTGTCAACGAGGAGGTCGTCTCCCGTTTCGACCATGCGCTCGTACTGCGGGCGACACGCCGCGACGCTCCCCTGCGGGCGGTGCTGGCCGAACGTTTCGGCAACATCGTCACGGTGGATTACCAGCCGACGTGCGAAAATATGCTCGGCGATTTCGCGGCACGTATCGCACGCCGCCTGCCTCGGGGAGTGGAGCTGCATTCGCTCCGCCTGCATGAGACCGCAACCTCATTCGCCGAGTGGTTCGCAGAGGACAACCGCTGATTTCCGCCCGGCGGTTCCGCCGGAACGACATACCCCGCCATTTTTACCGGACAGCATCCGGTGCGCAAGGGATAGGCGCACGGCAAATACCGAAAGGGAACTATTATTGACGCAACATTGAATATATGAAAAAACTGTTTCTCGTCGACGCCTATGCGTTGATTTTCAAGTATTACTATGCCTTTCTGGGTCGTCCCATGCGCAACCGGGCCGGTATGAATACCTCCGTGGTATTCGGCTTCGTAAAGTTCCTGCGCGACATCCAGAAGCGTGAGCGGCCCGACCTGCTGGGCGTGGCGTTCGACCCCAAGGGAGGCAGCTTCCGCCGGGAGATATTTCCCGAGTACAAGGCCAACCGCGCCGAGACGCCCGAGGACATCCTCCTCTCCGTCCCCTATGTCAAACGGGTGCTGGAAGCCATGTGCATCCCGATCCTCGAAGTCGAGGGTTACGAGGCAGACGACGTGATCGGCACGCTGTCGCAAAAAGGCGTCGAGGCGGGTTACGAGGTCTTCATGGTCACGCCCGACAAGGACTACGGCCAGCTGGTACGTGACAATTGCAAGATTTACAAGCAAAAGGGCGCCGAGGGCAGCATCGAGATCGTCGACCGGGAGGCGATCCGCGGGAAATACGGCATCGACGACCCCAGCCTCGTGCGCGACATCCTCGCACTGTGGGGCGATGCTTCGGACAATATCCCGGGCGTGCCGGGGATCGGCGAGAAGAGCGCCTGCAAACTCGTGCAGGAGTGGGGGACGGTGGAGAATATCCTCGACAACGTCTCGAAGATCAAGGGCAAACAGGGCGAGAAGATCGCCGAGTGGGGCGACAAGCTGCGCCTTGCCAAGACCCTGACCACCATCTGCCTCGACGTGCCCATCCCGTTCCGCGAAGAAGACCTCACGGTCTGCGAACCCCATATCGACGAACTCAAGGCCCTCTTTGCCGAATTGGATTTCAAGGCCTTTATGAACGACCTTACGAACCTTGCGCCCCCCGAGGAGCACCCCGAAGGCCCCCGCCAGGAGGCGCAGACCCAGCTTGCGGAGATGGCACGGGCCAAGTCCGCCGCCGCCAAACGCGCGGCGCTGGTCGGACAGGGCAATCTCTTCGGCGACCCGGTGGTCGAGATGCCCGCCGCCGAGGTTCCCGTTGCCGAGCTTCAGGCCGAAGCCGATGCCATGCAGTTCAAGACGGCGCAGACCACGCCCCACGATTACCGCCTTGTGGAGAATGCCTCCCAGTTGCGCGAAGTGGTTGCCGAGGTCGGGAAATACGGCGAATTCTGTTTCGACACCGAGACCACGGGGTTCGATATCTTCAACGACCGCATCGTCGGCATGTCGCTGGCCGTAAAGCCGTTCGAAGCGTGGTACATTCCCTTCAAGGAGGAGAATACGGCGGAATATACGCAGATCGTGCGGCCGCTGTTCGAAGACGAAGGGATTGCCAAGATCGGCCAGAACATCAAGTTCGACCTGATGGTGCTCCGGCGCCTGGGACTCGATATCCGGGGCCGCAAGTACGACACGATGATCCTGCATTACCTGCTCGATCCCGAGTCGCGCCACAACATGAACGCCCTGTCGGAAAAATACCTCAACTACAAGCCTATCGAGATCGAAACGCTGATCGGCAAGGGTTCCAAGCAGCTGACGATGGATCTGGTGAACGTCGAGCGCGTCAAGGAGTACGCCGCCGAAGATGCCGACGTCACCCTGCAACTCAAACACGTGCTCTACCCTCAGGTCGAGAAGATCGGGCTGCAACACCTCTATTTCGAGGTCGAGGAGCCCATGATCGCCGTGCTGGCCGACATCGAGATGGCGGGCGTGCGGATCGACTCCGGGGCGCTGACCGAATACTCCGTCGAACTGAGCCGCAGGCTGGCCGAACTGGAAGCCCAGATCCGTACCGAGGCCGGCGAATCGACGCTCAACATCAACTCGGCACGCCAGCTGGGCGAGGTGCTTTTCGCCAAGATGCGCATCGCCGAAAAGCCCAAGATGACCAAGACCAAGCAGTTCTGCACCGACGAAGATTATTTGCAGACCTTCGCCCGCAAACATCGTATCGTCGACCTGATCCTCGAATACCGGGGTGTCAAGAAACTGCTCTCGACCTATGTCGAAGCGCTTCCCCAGCTGGTCAACCGGACGACGGGGCGTATCCATACCTCCTTCAACCAGGCGGTCACGGCTACCGGGCGCCTTTCGTCCACCAATCCCAACCTGCAGAACATCCCCGTGCGCGAAGAGATGGGGCGCCGCATCCGCCGGGCGTTCATCCCCTCCGATTCCGACCACCTGCTGCTCTCGGCCGATTACAGCCAGGTCGAGCTGCGCCTGATGGCGCACCTTTCGGGCGACGAATCGTTGATCGCGGCCTTCGCCCACGGCGAGGATATCCATGCCGCGACGGCCGCCAAGCTTTTCAACAAAACCCTCGGCGAAGTGACCTCCGAGGAACGCCGCCGTGCCAAGACGGCCAATTTCGGCATCATCTACGGCATTTCGGCCTTCGGCCTGAGCCAGCGGCTCGAAATCCCGCGTAAGGAGGCCAAGGACATTATCGACGGTTATTTCGAATCTTACCCCAAGGTCAAGGAGTATATGGACGATGTGGTCGCCAAGGCCAAGGAGGAGGGATTCGTCTCGACGATCTTCGGCCGCCGCCGCTATCTCAACGACATCTCCTCGCACAACGCCGTGGCGCGTGGCCTGGCCGAGCGCAATGCCGTGAACGCCCCGATCCAGGGATCCGCGGCCGACATCATGAAGATCGCCATGATCAATGTCCACCGCCGTTTCGCGGCCGAAGGCATCCGGTCGAAGGTGATCCTTCAGGTACACGACGAATTGGTCGTCGACATGCTCCGTTCCGAACAGGAGCGCGTCGCGGCCATCGTCACCGAATGCATGGAATCCGCCGCCGCCCTCAAGGTGCGCCTGGTGGTCGACTACGGCGTGGGCGACAACTGGCTCGAGGCGCATTGACCGCGTCCTGAGTCCGTTTGCAAGATATAGTAACGGACGGCATCGGATATGCAGACTCCCTGTTAATGCCTTGTATCCGTTATATCCGATGCCACCGCCGCCTCCTTCTTCGGTGCTGCCCCGGCGCTTTTGCGGACGCTTGTCTTGCTCCGGCGTCCCACGGGGAGGCGGCAGGAAAAATACAATGTTCGCGGATTTTTTGTTTTGATACTGAAATAAACTGACAGCTATGATCGAACCTATTTACCAGCCGGCCGCGTCGCGTTACGAAGATGGCATGACCTACCGGCGTGCGGGACGCAGCGGTGTGCTGCTGCCCGCCTTTTCGCTCGGCATGTGGCACAATTTCGGCAGCGGGCAGACCTTCTCCAATGTGCGGCAGATGGCCCATTACGCGTTCGACCGGGGAATCGTCCATTTCGATTTGGCGAACAACTACGGCCCTGCCTACGGTACGGCCGAGGAGAACTTCGGCCGTTTGATGGAGCAGTCGTTCCGACCCTACCGCGACGAACTCTTCATTTCGACCAAGGCGGGTTACGACATGTGGCCGGGGCCCTACGGCAACTGGGGCTCGCGCAAATACCTCATGGCAAGCCTCGACCAGAGCCTGCGGCGCATGAAGCTCGATTATGTGGACATCTTCTACTCGCACCGCTACGATCCCGAGACCCCGCTCGAAGAGACCCTCCAGGCTTTGGTCGACATCGTCCGCGCAGGCAAGGCGCTCTATGTCGGGCTGTCGCGCTACCCGCTGGCCGCGGCACGTTTCGCTTTCCGCTACCTGGCCCAGCGCGACGTACCCTGCCTGCTTTTCCAGGATCGCTACAACCTGTTCGACCGCGAACCCGACACGTCGGGCATCCTGACGCTCAATGCCGAGGCCGGGGCTGGGTTCGTGGCCTTTTCGCCGCTGGCACAGGGGCTGCTGACCGACCGTTACCTGAACGGTATTCCGGAAGGCTCGCGCATGGCGGCGGAGGGTTCGCTGCGGCGCGACGTGCTGACGGAGAGGATGTCGGAACGAATCCGCGGCCTGCATGAAATCGCCCAGCAGCGCGGCCAGACCCTTGCCGAGATGGCTTTGGCATGGCTGCTGCGCGACAAACGTGTCACGTCGGTCATTATCGGGGCAAGCTCCGTCGCCCAGATCGAAGATAACCTCCGGGCCCTGGAGTACGCCTCCTTTTCCGACGACGAACTGGCGAAAATCGACGCCCTGTCGCGGGAATAGCGCCCTGCACGGATGAAAAGATCCGCAGTCCCCCAGGACTGCGGATCTTCGTGTTTTTAGCTTTCTGTTATTGTCGCAACCGGTAGGTTCCGTCTGAGAAGTCGATTCGGTCGAGTGTCAGCGTGCGCGGATCGTCGTAGATATGCCGCACCGCGGCGACGGAATCCAACTTGCCGCTTTTCTGGCTGTTGATGAAATACCCCCAGACCATGAACCACGTCCAGTCGGGCTGGTTGTGGTAACTCTCCGGATCGGGCAGCTGCCCCACTTCGCCAAGGGCGATCGGTTTTCCGCCGGCCAGGGCTTTCAGGTCGTCGTGGTGCGACTGTTTGTAGTCGCGGTGATAGACGTCTGCCGCCAATATGTCGACATATTCCGAACCGGGATAGTAGTCGGCATAGGGGCCGGCTTCGTCACCCTGCTTGTCCCGCGGGGCATTCGTGTTCCATACCCAGAGCAGGTTGTCGAGCCCGTGCACCCGGGTCAGGTAGTCGTAGGTCATGATCCACAGCTTTTTGAATCCGTTTTCGCCGGGTTTGGCGCACCACCAGAACCAGACGCCGTTCATCTCGTGGTAGGGTCGCCAGAGGATCGGAATCCGGGCGTCGCGCAGTTGCCTGAGATAGGGAATGACCGTGTTCATCTGTGCCTTCCATTGCAGGTTGAGGCGCGTGCCTTCTGTGGTCAGTTCCTCCCATACCAGTTGCGGGGGACGGTTCTTCCATGTCCAAATCGACGAACCGTTGCAGTCGTTGCATTCCGCAGGGAAGCAGCAGTGCCACATCAGGGTGATGATCCTGCCTTCGGCGTGCCGGGCCTTGATCTCTTCGACGAGCCCCTGCCGCAGTTCTTCGGTCGATTTATTGTTCGGAAGGCACTCACCCCAGGGCGAGGTGAGGTTCATCGGGCCGCAGTGGTGGTAGTCGCGGACGTTGTCGCCTTGTGCATTGAAACTGAAATCGCTTCCCCAGACCACGGGGTGTTTGCCCGTCATTGCGAAAACGACACTGTCGTAACGCCCGGGGTCGCTGATGAAATTATGCTGCCCGGCGAGGGTATACCGGCCGCGGATGGAATATAGGAATTCGAGCAGCTGGCGTGCTTCCTGCGACGCGTCGGGGTTGACCGGGGAGATTTTCAGATTGTCCGAAGCGCATCCGCCCAGCAGGGACGCGGCCATAAGGGACATGAGTAATCGCAGCATGGGTCGTTATTTTACGGTTACGCCCTTGGGCATGCGGTACATGTCGGGCAGGTCGTTTTCAAAAATAGTCTGCGCATCGTCAAAGAATAGCTTGAAGTCGGCCGCCGTCGAATCGGAAGGATAAGGCCCGTAGGCGTGGCGGGGATTGTCGTTGCGCCATGCCACGACCATGCAACAGGGACGGTTGCGGAGCGCAGGCAATACATCGTGCGTCCAATAGTCGGCGTTGTGGTCGTTTTCCAGCCCGGTTTCGGTCACACCGACGGGCTTGTGCACGCGCTCCGACACCTCGGCGAGTGCCTTTACGTTCGACTCGAATGCCTTGCGGTTACGGCCGTGGTAGCAGTCGATGCCCACCAAGTCGACCCATTCGTCCCCCGGCCAGCGGAAAAGTATACGCCCCACGGGATCGTCGTATACTTCGTCCATTTGCGGGGAAATGGCGTATATTACGTTGTGGATCCCTTTCGTGTCGCGCAGGTAACTGACGATGAAGCGCCAGAAGGCGATGAATTCGGAGTCGGTCGTGGCCGAGCGGCCCCACCAGTTCCAGGTCTGGGTGTGTTCGTGCAGCGGACGGAAGATCACCGGGATGGGGCGGCCATCGTCGTCGACCATCTTCTTCAATGCTTCGGCGACATCGTCCAGACGGGCTTTGTACTTGACGTTCATCGCCGAGCCTTCGGTGAGTATCTGATCCACGACCTTGGTGTTGTCCCAGGCCGTGCCGTCGGGGTATTTTTTCCCGGGGCCTTCGGTCAGGGGATTGTTCTGGTGCCACACCAGCATACTGATGCCGCCGCGTTTATGGGCTTCGCGGAGGAGTTCGATCTTTCGCTCGTCGACACCTGCCATGTCGAGGCTGTAGACGGCCGGATGCGAGCCTACTATGTCTTTCACGTCCGAGCGATCCGGGTCGCCCCGCCAGCCGATGCCGTAGGAGGGATAATCGTGGTGGCCGAACATTACGCCGCGGAATCCGATGCACCAGAGGTTGGCGTAAAGCGCTTTGGTTTCCGGTGTCGCCTGGGGGTCGACCATTTGCAGAACGGTTTTTTCCGGCGCTTTCAGGCGTTTGCCGCCTGCGAAGGCCGTCCCGCAGAGCGGGAGCAGGAGAAGGCAAATAAGCAGTCGTTTCATTTCAGTGGTTTTAAGTTGTCTTTATTTGAAGATGCGCTGTGCGAAATCATGCAGCTGAAGTCGCCAGAACTGCCATTCGTGGCCCCAGGGGCCTTCGTGGAATTCGTAGTGTACGCCACGGCGGCGAAGGTCGTCCACGGTGTCGAGGTGTCCCTGGTATCGCGGGTCTTTCGTACCGCATGAAATCCACAGCAGTTCCAGTTTACGGTTGATGCGTTGCGGCTCGCCGATTACGCCGGGCACATAGCGTTCGTAATCGAACTGTCCGTCGCTGAGTATGCCGGCACTGAACTGCCCGATGGCGCAAAAGCGGTCGAGGTTGCGCAGCCCGATCACATAGGCCTGGCCGCCGCCCATCGACAGTCCGGCGATAGCGCGGTGCCGTTTGTCGGTATGTACCCGGTAGCGCCTTTCGACCAGGGGAATGACATCTTCCAGCAGCTCTTTTTCTAATGTGGCGATGCCCTCGGGGGTGCTGCCTCCGGCCCATGAACCGTCCGTAAGACCGTTTGTCATGACGACGTACATCGGCACGGCGGCCTTCTCGGCGATCAGATTGTCCATGATTGCGGCCACGCGGCCTTCGCGCACCCAACTGCCTTCGAAGTCGCCGCCACCGTGGCGCAGATAGAGAACCGGAAGACGGCGTGCGGGGTGCTCGACAGCCTCACGCGGAACATAGATCCACGCCGTACGCAACTGCCCGAGCGATGAAGAGCGGTAGGGGAGCAGGTGTACCTCGCCGCCGACACGGCGACGTTCGTCGAAGCGGGGCTCCTCGCCGCCGCGAACCTCGACGACGCTGCCGTAGATCGTGGTCCCGGCCTTTACGTCGGGATTGACCGGATCGACGGTCTCGAGTCCGTCGATCCGGAATTTGTACTGATAGATTCGCGGCTCGACCGGGCCGATCGTCAGGCTCCATATTCCACCCGTATCGCGCTGCATCGTCTGCGGAACGACATCCCATTCGTCGAAAAGCAGCTCGACCCGTTCCGCCTGCGGGGCCCGGAGGCGGAACGTAATCGTCCGGTCGTCGTGCACCTCCGGGGAGAATTTCGGCCCGGCGGGTTTCCACCATCCTTCGGTCGAAAAGGTATTCCGTGTCCGCTCCGGATGCCGCACGGTATCCTGGGCCTGTGTCCGGACGCTGCCCGCCGCCAGCGACAGACAGCAGACGATGCTCGCTATTCGTCCCATACGAAGGTCCCCGTGGCGCCGGGAGCGAGGTTCAATTCTGCATACCGGCCGTTGTACTGTACGGATATGGAGCGGCGCGACCACGAGTCATTGGCCACGATCAACACGATCTTTCCGTCGGGCGTGCGGAAGGCCGCATTGGGCGCCACGTCGGCGTGTTCGGTGATCTGTGCCCGATAGACCTTCGGCCGTTGTTCGTCCTCGCCGAGCGTTACCGTCCGGTCGCCCGGCGCTGTCGAGGCGATGCGTACCGAACCGGGACGAACGAACTGCGAGGCGTGCGCAATGACATAATAGGCCAGGTTGCGGGTCGCCGAATCGCCGTCGATGGTCAGCGCTCCCTGGCAGGAAGGACATCCGCCGTTGTCGGTGTGGGGATCGTTCAGGGGATCGGCCGCCAGGTTCCACAGCACGACGGTGCGGCTCCAGTTGCGCATGGGGCCGACAATGAGTCGTTTGGTCGATGCGGCGATGTCGATGCGGGAGGTTCCGGGGCGTTCGGTGGTCATCTGCTCGGTGAAGAGAATGTCCTTGTCGGGGCGGGCTTCGTGCACGTAGGTCATGGCGCTCATGTCGCCGGCATAGTGATGGAACGCCGCTCCGGACACGTATTGTGCCGCTTCGGGGTCGTCGTAGATGGCCAAGGCGTAGTCGGGGCGGTCGCAGTTGTGGTCGAAAACGATGATTTCCGTATCGAGCCCCGCCTTGCGGAATTTCGGTCCGAGGTGGTTTTTGACGAAGTCGGCCTGCTCCCAGGCGAACCAGAACATGCTGGGTGTA
>ERZ772851.3274-NODE-3274-length-10556-cov-2.152462_pt1 | contig 10556 bp, 7 predicted proteins | sample MGYA00512137_ERZ772851 | MGnify/ENA primary metagenome ERZ772851 (study PRJEB29015, sample SAMEA2737663) | human gut metagenome | biome: human gut; feature: human-associated habitat; material: faeces | place: China | collected 2012 ... | reverse complement strand
TACATCGTTCCGCAAGGAAGTCCGATGACGGGAATTGGCAATGATTTTCAAATTGCCTCACTCTCTAATTGTTTTGTTATCGGATTGGACGGGCAAGCGGATTCGTATGGTGCGATTATTCGTATTGACGAAGAACAGGTACAATTAATGAAGCGCCGTGGTGGTGTAGGCCATGATCTTTCGCATATTCGCCCGAAAGGTTCTCCGGTTAAGAATTCTGCGTTGACTTCTACCGGGTTGGTTCCGTTTATGGAACGTTATTCGAATTCCACCCGTGAGGTGGCCCAAGATGGCCGTCGTGGAGCTTTGATGCTGAGCGTTTCTATTAAACATCCGGACTCGGAGGCGTTTATCGACGCTAAGATGACGGAAGGTAAGGTTACAGGTGCAAATGTATCTGTGAAGATTGATGATGATTTCATGAATGCCGCGGTTAATGGCGGTACCTATAAGCAACAATATCCAATTGATTCGGATTCTCCCGTTTATGTGAAGGATATCGATGCTTCTGGCTTATGGAAAAAAATTATTCATAACGCTTGGAAATCCGCTGAACCGGGTGTGCTATTCTGGGACACGATCTTACGTGAGTCTGTACCAGACTGCTATGCGGATCTGGGGTTCCGTACGGTTTCCACGAATCCTTGTGGCGAGATACCTCTTTGTCCGTATGATAGTTGCCGTTTGTTAGCGATCAATTTATATTCATATGTGGTAAATCCGTTCACTCCGGACGCTTATTTCGATTATGATTTGTTCAAGAAGCATGTAGGTTTGGCCCAGCGGATTATGGATGATATTATTGATTTGGAGTCGGAGAAGATCGAGATGATCTTGGCTAAGATCGACTCGGATCCGGAATCCATGGAGTTAAGACAAACAGAGCGTCATTTGTGGGAAAAGATCCAACGAAAGACTTTGCAAGGACGCCGTACAGGTGTGGGCATTACGGCGGAAGGCGATATGATTGCCGCTTTAGGTTTGCGTTATGGAACAGAAGAAGCAACCGATTGTGCGGAACTTATACAAAAGACATTAGCTTTGGCCGCTTATCGTTCATCCGTAATGTTGGCGAAAGAACGTGGTGCCTTTGAGATATTCGATGCGAAGCGTGAGGAAAAAAATCCGTTCATCAACCGTTTGCGTGAGGCTGATCCTGCTTTATATGAGGATATGTTGAAATACGGCCGTCGTAATATCGCTTGCTTAACAATCGCTCCGACAGGAACGACTAGCTTGATGACACAAACCACTTCCGGTATAGAGCCGGTATTCTTGCCGGTATATAAGCGCCGCCGCAAAGTAAACCCGAACGATTCCGAGGCTCGTGTGGATTTCGTGGATGAGACAGGCGACGCTTTCGAGGAGTATATCGTATTCCATCATAAGTTTGTAACGTGGATGCAAGCGAATGGTTATTCGGCAAGTAAGAAATATACACAAGAAGAAGTGGAGGAGCTAGTTGCTAAGTCTCCTTATTATAAAGCGACTTCCAATGATGTCGATTGGTTACAAAAAGTCCGTATGCAAGGACGCATTCAGAAATGGGTGGACCATTCTATCAGCGTAACGATCAATTTGCCGAACGATGTAAGTGAGGAGTTGGTAGATTCTTTGTATGTTGAGGCATGGAGATGCGGATGTAAAGGATGTACTGTTTATCGAGATGGTTCTCGTTCCGGTGTCTTGATTGCGACAGATAAAAAGAAGAAAAAAGAGGATTGCAACTGCATGCAACCACCGGTTATCGTATCTACCCGTCCTCGTGAATTGGATGCGGATGTGGTAAAATTCCAGAATAACCGTGAGAAATGGATCGCTTTCGTCGGCTTGTTGAATGGCCGTCCGTATGAGATCTTTACCGGTTTGGCCGATGATGACGAGGGTATCATGTTACCTAAAAACGTTTCTAAAGGTACGATCATCAAGAGCTATGATGAGGATGGTAATAAGCATTACGACTTCCAGTTCAAGAATAAACGCGGTTATAAAATGACAATCGAAGGCTTGGATGGCAAGTTTAATCCGGAATATTGGAACTATGCTAAATTGATTTCCGGTGTGCTCCGTTACGGAATGCCTATCGATCAGGTTATAAAACTGGTACAGGGTATGGAGTTGAATAGCGAGTCTATCAATACTTGGAAGAATGGCGTGGAACGGGCCTTGAAGAAATATTTACCGAACGGCATGGAAGCGAAAGGGCAGAAATGTCCGAACTGTGGGTTGGAGACCTTGATTTATCAAGAAGGTTGTTTGATCTGCACGAATTGCGGAGCCTCTAAATGCGGTTAAATAATTGACTAAATCTATATACCATGAAAGTCACTTTTAATATAAACTTCCATACCGTTTGGGGACAGAAGTTATGTGTAGTGGGCTCCATACCGGAATTAGGCTCTTGGGAACCTGCTTTGGCTAAGGAGATGAATTACTCTGGGGATGGAAACTGGAAACTGGAACTGGATCTTCCACCCGATATAAAAGATATAGAATATAGATATTTCTTAAGTGTTAATGATAAGCAGATCTTTGAGGAGTGGGAGAAGAATCACCGGATTGTATTGGATGGACAATCTGATTCTTACATCCTTTATGATTATTGGCAAATCCGTCCGGATAATCTAGCCTTTTATTCTTCGGCTTTCACCAAAAGTTTATTCGCTCATCCCTGCAATACACATGAGAGGGTCGTTAGAAGTGGAACCAAATTGGTGATAAAGATATCCGCTCCCCGGGTGGAAAAGAATCAGTGTGTAGCCATTACTGGAAATCAAGAATGCTTAGGTAACTGGCATCCGGACAAGGCTTTATTGCTGAGTTGCGATACTTTCCCGGAATGGCATATTGATTTAGACGCTGCGGAGATACGGTATCCTTTAGAATATAAATTTTTGGTTTGGGATAATGATTCCCGTCAACCTTTGTATTGGGAGAGTGATGAGAATCGTATTCTAAGTCTTGTTCCCCAGAAACAGGGTGAGACCGTTGTTATATCTGGTCTTTACTTCCGGGATAGCTTACCGTTATGGCGTTGTGCCGGCTCGGTTATCCCCGTCTTTTCCTTGCGCTCGGAAAAGAGCTTTGGAGTAGGTGATTTGGGAGATTTACACATGTTGGTGGATTGGGCTAGAAAGACGCACCAACGTATCATTCAAGTATTACCTATGAATGATACGACAATGACCCATACTTGGGTGGATTCCTATCCGTATAGCGCTATTTCTATTTATGCCCTTCATCCCATGTATGTGGATTTATCGGCTTTGGGGACCTTGAAAGATCCGGAGAGAGCTGCTTTTTATGCAGGGAAGCAAAAAGAATTAAACGCAAAAGATACGGTTGATTACGAGGAAGTACTGAAATATAAATTGGGTTATTGTCAAGAATATTTCGCAGGGGAGGGTAAGGCCGTATTAGATACGCCGGAGTTTAAAGAGTTCTTGGCGCAAAATGAGTCATGGTTGATGCCTTACGCTACTTATTGTTTCTTGCGGGAAAGTTATGGGACATCGGATTTCTCTCAATGGCAAGGTAATTCTACTTACAATAAGACACGTGTTCGCACCCTATGCCGGGAAGATAGTGACGCATGGCCGGAGATCTCGTTCTCTTATTTCTTGCAATATGTATTGCACAACCAGTTCAAGTCGGTATCGGATTATGCCCGTAAGAATGGAGTTGTATTGAAAGGTGATTTACCCATTGGCGTGAGCCGCACTAGTGTAGAGGCTTGGACGGAACCGAAATATTTTAATATGAATGGTCAAGCGGGTGCTCCCCCCGATGACTTTTCCATGAACGGTCAGAACTGGCTGTTCCCGACTTATAACTGGGATGCGATGGAGAAAGATAATTTCTCTTGGTGGAAAAAACGCTTCGCTAAGTTAAGTGATTATTTCGATTGTTTCCGTATAGATCACATCTTGGGATTTTTCCGAATATGGGAGGTTCCTTGTGAATATGTGCAAGGGCTTTGTGGTCATTTCAATCCAGCGTTGCCGTTCTCGAGAGAAGAGATCGAGCAGTATGGATTGAATTTTAACGAATCTCGTTTCACGACCCCACATATCAATCGACAATTTTTATCGGAATTGTTTGAGGAAAATACAGAAGAGGTGATAGGTGCTTATTTGGCACAATCCTCCTCCCGGCATTATGTGTTAAAACCGTTCTGTGATACGCAAAGGAAGATTGAGGCGTTGTTTGCGGATAAGGCGGATCCAGTTTCCCTACGGATCAAGAATGGCCTGTTTACGATTGCGAATGAGGTATTATTTCTTCGTGACCCAAGAGAGACCGATAAGTTCCATCCCCGGATCTCGGCGAATCAATCCTATATCTATCGGGAATTGAGTGGTTCCGACCGTTATGCGTTCGATCAGTTATACTGGCATTTCTTCTATCATCGCCATAATGATTTTTGGAAGGCGCAAGCGTTTAAGCGTTTGACACCGTTGGTCGCGTCCACGGAGATGTTGGTTTGTGGAGAGGATCTAGGTATGATCCCCGCCTCTGTTCCCGAGGTTATGAATAAGTTGCAAATACTAAGCCTTGAGATTGAGCGTATGCCGAAGAGTCCGCAGCGGGAATTTTCCGATATGTTTAATTTGCCTTATCATTCCGTTTGTACGACTTCTACACATGATATGACTCCTCTTCGTAATTGGTGGAAAGAAGATCCGGAGAAGACACAGCGTTATTACAACCATGTATTGCAACGGATCGGTGAGGCCCCGGATGAATGTACGGCTGAAATCGTTGCCCAGATTATTTCTAATCATTTGAAGACTCGTTCCATGCTGACGATTATTCCGTTGCAGGATTGGTTTGCTATGGATGATTCTATCAAGCGAAAGGATATAGAATCCGAGCGTATTAACGTTCCTGCGAATTCAACGCATTATTGGCGCTACCGGATGCATATTACGTTGGAACAGCTTTTGCAGGCTGATAACCTGAATAATAAGATAGTCTCGTTGATAAAAGAGGCTGGACGAAAATAAGAAAGACTAAGGGCCGTATCGAAAAGTGCGGCCCTCAGTCTATTTGTCCGCTTTCTTTTTCTCGGAACACATCGAGCAGGCTCCGTTGAACCGTGCGTTTGGTTCGATCTCTAGGGATTGGGTATATATATCTCCCTTGATAATTGCTGTTGATTTTAGAATAAGCTTTGCGCTTACTTTTACGGAGCCATCTACCTCACCGAGAATCTCAGCATTCTCGGATACGATATTGCCTGTTACGCTACCTTTGGGGCCGATAACGATCTTGCCGTTGCAACTGATGTCCCCTTCTACTTTTCCATCCAAGCGAAAGTCTGTCTCTGTGATAATATTACCCTTTATCGTTGTCCCCGCAGCCAAGGCGTTGTGTAATCCGCCTGCGGAATTTTCATCTTTTTGTTTTATTCCCATCATAATGTGTTGTTACTTGGTTGACAAATATAAGACTATTTTTTTGCAGGAAGGTTTACTTTCTATACATTTACAGATAAATTAAAAGATTATGACAACAAAGATTGAATTACGAAGGATGACATTCTATGCCTATCATGGCGTGGCACCCCAAGAGACCCGGGTTGGGAATACTTTTATCGTAGATTTGATACTGACAGCGCCGTTGGAGAATGCGGTATGGAGCGACGATTTAAGCGATACGATCAATTACGCCACAGTATATGAAACCGTGAAAGCAGAAATGGCTATCCCCTCGAGACTTCTTGAGCACGCGGCGGGGCGTATCTTGAAGGCTTTGAAAGAGATTTCCACAGATCACGGAGGTGGAACTTGTCTTGTCTAAATTAAATCCTCCGTTTGGCGGAGATATTCATAGTGCTTCGATAATTCTTAAAGAAAGCTTTCTTTCTGTTTAGAAACTTTTATTTACCTTCGCGTTTGTAAAGAAGTGATGCGATATACGATATACTAAAAGCACAAATACGATAACATTATGGCATTTACCAACAACGTAATGATTGTTCGTCACGGATTGCTGGCGAAGTTAGTAAAGCTCTGGAAAGAAAACCGTCTTCTAGAAGAAATAGATCGCTTACCGATCGAGTTGAGTCCCCGAAAATCGAAAGTGAGGGGCCGTTGCTGTGTACATAAGGAACGTGCCGTCTGGAAATACAAGACCTTGCCTTTGCTTGGTTTTGATATGCAGGACGAGGAAGATGAGTTGACACCGCTTTCAGAGTATGCGAAGCGTGCCTTGTTCCGCTCGGAGAATAAGAAGGAAAATATCATGTGTGTAGTGGATGAGGCGTGTTCCTCTTGTGTCTCCGTGAATTATGAGATCACGAATCTTTGCCGGGGTTGCGTGGCTCGTAGTTGTTATATGAACTGCCCGAAGGACGCTATCCGATTCAAGAAAAACGGTCAGGCCGAGATTGATCATGAAACTTGTATCAGCTGTGGTAAATGCCACCAAAGCTGTCCGTACCATGCCATCGTTTATATCCCGATCCCTTGCGAGGAAGTTTGTCCGGTTAAGGCGATCAGCAAGGACGAGTATGGGGTGGAGCATATCGACGAGTCTAAATGTATATATTGCGGTAAATGTGTGAATGCTTGTCCGTTCGGTGCTATCTTCGAGATCTCGCAAGTATTCGATATCTTGCAACGCTTGCGGAATAAGGAACAGATGGTAGCGATTGTCGCTCCGTCTATCTTAGCTCAGTTTAGCGCTCCGAAGGAAAAAGTGTATGGCGCTATCAAGTCCTTGGGATTCGAGGAAGTGGTTGAGGTGGCGCAAGGCGCTATGGAAACCACCCGTCATGAGGCGGAAGAATTGATCGAGAAATTGAAAGAAGGACAACCGTTCATGACCACTAGTTGCTGTCCGTCTTACGTGCAATTGGCCGAGAAACATATCCCGGATTTAAAGAAATACATCTCTTCTACTGGATCTCCGATGTATTATACGGCCCGTATCGTGAAGGAAAAATATCCGGATGCGAAGATCGTGTTTGTTGGCCCGTGCGTGGCGAAACGAAAAGAGGTGAAACTAGATCCGTGCGTGGATTTTACACTTACGTTTGAGGAAGTAGGTTCCGTATTGGAGGGATTGGGTATCAAGATCGAGGAGGCCCAGCCTTTCTCTGTATTATTTAACGCTGTCCGTGAGGCGCATGGCTTCGCCCAAAGTGGTGGTGTGATCAACGCCGTTAAGGTTTATTTGAAGGACGAGAACGTAAATGCCGTGCAGGTAGCCAACCTGACAAAGAAAAATGTGGCATTATTACGTGCTTATGCTAAAACCGGAAAGGCTCCCGCGCAGTTTATAGAAGTGATGGCTTGCGAGGGCGGTTGTGTGACCGGTCCTTGTACGCACGCCGATAAGACTGCCGGACAAAAGCAGCTTATTAAGGAGCTTACTAAATTCTAGACAAAATGATTAAAAAATTGGTTTTATTTGTCTCCTTGACGGGAGTTTTTCTATGTACCGCTTCTTGCGGACATAAAGAATTACCGTCAATGGGAGATTATTCCGTACAGGTATTTAATGATACCCACGTACGTTTCGCTCCGGATGTATATCCCGCCGCTTTTAACGCTCCGGGACCGGACAGTATCTATCATTTGGTGAATGGCCGTATTATCTTGAAGAAGGTAACATTGCCGGAATATAAGCGAAACGTTTCCGTCAAACTCCGGGTTACGGTAGCTTCGAATGGAGATCGCTGGGATAAATCCGGCTCTTGTTTTGTATTGCCAAATGCCTCGGGCATTAATTTGTTGAATATCGCTAAAGGGGAGAAGGAGTTTCCTGCGGTGGATAGCGTGAAACTGGAGAAGATGATCGGTATCATCCCCGGGACGGATTATCAACCTACCGTGGAATTGATGCGTTTCATGACTCCGTTCGGAGTAGGGCATTACAGTAGTCCCGAGGATAGCTTGACGAAACATCGTAAACCTGTGTATGTCGACCATTGGGAGGATAGCGTAAGCTGGGAGCAAGACATAACCGATTTGTATCCTCTTCTGGAAGGTGGCGCTTATGTTGGGATCTTTATCGATACATGGACACCGGAAGGATACGTCGCTAGCATGACGATCGATGTGGACGAGTCCGATCTGACTTGCGACGCTTTGCCGAAGAAACATGTAGAGCCGTTGATGAATACGGTTTATTATATCGGGCAGGAATATCCGGATATATTCGCCCGGAAGGACGTGTCATTGGATTTTGATATTCCTCAAGGCGCACGTGATGTCCGTCTGAAATATATCGTTACGGGACATGGCGGTCATTCCGGTGGTGATGAGTTCGTGGAGAAACAGAATATTGTATCTGTTGATGGAGTTCCTGTCTTGGATTTTGTTCCTTGGCGTACGGACTGCGCTTCTTTCCGTCGTTTTAATCCGGCTACCGGGGTTTGGTTGAGAAAGCGTCTGGCTGCCTATATCACCGAGAAGGGTTATTCGGAGAAAGAAGTAGAGGAACCCTTGGCGTCTTCGGATCTTTCCCGCTCTAATTGGTGTCCCGGATCGGACGTGATACCGGAAGAGGTGGAGCTGAAGGATATCCAACCCGGCCATCATACGCTGACGGTGAGTATTCCGGAAGCGGCAGAAGTGGATGGGAATAAGCTGAATCATTGGTTGGTCTCAGCCTATTTGGTCTGGGATGAGTAAATAATGTGATAATATGTTATGTACCAATGTGCCAATCATGCTCTCTTCAACTAATTGGCATATTGGCACATTAGCCAATTAAAAAATTATTGATATGGAAGACTTGTTACCTTTCGCCCTATTATGTTTCACTTCGTTTTTTACGTTGACCAATCCACTCGGTACGATGCCGGTTTTCTTGACCATGACCAATGGTATGAATGACCATGAGCGGAAAGCGATTGTCCGAAGGGCCACGATCGTGTCGTTCATCACCTTGATGGTTTTTACTTTCTCCGGTCAGTTCCTGTTTAAGTTCTTTGGTATCTCCTCGAACGGCTTTCGCATAGCTGGCGGCTTTATTATCTTCAAGATTGGGTTTGATATGCTTCAAGCACGCTACTCGAACGCGAAGTTGAAAGAGGAAGAGGTGAAAACCTATGCGGATGATATATCCATTACTCCTCTGGCAATCCCGATGTTGTGCGGTCCGGGAGCGATCGCCAACGCAATCATGCTTATGGATGACGCCTCGACACTCAGCTTAAAGGGTACGTTGATTGGTATTATCGCATTGGTTTATTTTATCACGTTCTTGATCTTACAAGCTTCTACCCGTTTGGTACGGATATTGGGAGAGACTGGAAATAACGTGATGATGCGTTTGATGGGATTGATACTGATGGTGATCGCCGTGGAATGTTTCGTAAGCGGATTGAAGCCTATCTTGATCGATATCTTGCGTGAGGCGATGGGCTAACAAATTACCAGACCAGCTTCTTTCTGCGATGGGCGCTAAATATTGGAATAACCTTTTTTATCCTCATCGCAATCGGAGATATTTGCTTTCCAGATAAGTAGCTCTGCTTGGAACGGGAGATACGATATGATATCATGGGTGTGTGTTGTTCCGTTTGAGATCGTGATCTTCTTGGATTTAGCATACAGGTTCATATCCTTCATTTTTTGCTGTCCTTCAGGTGTCGTATCATGAACTTCTTGTGTGAAATGAAGTCTGTTTATTTTTAACATGGCTAGGTGATCGATTAATTCTTTGAGATTATCCTTCGAGATGAGAGTGAAAGGTGTGTGTATTGCCACGGTCCGATTGCTGTATCGGGGGCCATCTAGTATGGTCATTCCCGGTACGTTCCATTGAATATCTCTACCTGAGTTGGGCTGTTTATTGCTGGAGGAAGCAGAAAACGTAAGGTTTGCGTTGCGTAAAAGAAACCTTTTTGTCCGGATGCTTTTATTAGAATACAAGAGGGGGCTATATTCGGTTTATAATGTTCGGCCGCTAGTTCTCTGTCTGTGCGGAATATGATATTGGCTCCTTTGTCTTGTATTTTTATTTCCGGGGTGAATCCGGCGGAAAGCGTGAACAGATCGGTCAACTCCCGAGCGATCATAGCCTGTTTTTCATTTTCTACACTGATGAGGGTTGCCTTGTTGAATGTGAAATCACCTTTGTCTGATACACTTTGCAAGGGGAAAGGAATGATCTCCGGTTTTTCGTCCGGAAGGAAACATTTTACAAGTATCATAACCAAAATAATAAAATATATACCCGTTGTACGTAACATAAGAATAATTTTTAATGATATGCTTTTTTGTTTAATTTTTCACTTGCTGCAAATCTATGCTTTAAGGATATTTTCTTGAGTCCAAAATCGTCCGTGAAAATTCAAAAAACGTTTTTTATACTCTGCAAGCCTTATATTTCGGACGATTTAGTGTTTTTGCCGAACAATGGGTGATATACAACTATGCGAGTATTTTGGAAGTTTTTACAATTATATCTATTGCTGTTTTTAGTGTGTTTAACAGAGTCTCTTTATGCAGCTCCTAGGTATTATTTTAAACAAATCTCTTTGGAAAACGGATTATCGCAGTCTTCCGTAAAATGTGTGCTGGTAGATGAAAGAGGGGTTA
>ERZ772851.3272-NODE-3272-length-10559-cov-38.495145_pt1 | contig 10559 bp, 9 predicted proteins | sample MGYA00512137_ERZ772851 | MGnify/ENA primary metagenome ERZ772851 (study PRJEB29015, sample SAMEA2737663) | human gut metagenome | biome: human gut; feature: human-associated habitat; material: faeces | place: China | collected 2012 ... | reverse complement strand
TCTCTTTGATATCACTATCAAGAAAGCGACGAAGAACAGCATTACCAAAGGAGCCAGTTCCACCGGTAATTAATAAAATTTTGTCTTTGAAAATAGACATAATCACTATAGATTAATAAATATTATACAAAAAACTACTACACTCATGTTTTATGCAAAAATGAGATACTAATCATTCCAGCATAAAATTCATGTTAAAAATTCACCAACTTTTCATACAAATGTATGTACTCCAAATATCTTTTTCGTTTATCATACAAACTCGTGGCCCGTTCTCGACAAACAGAAGTCCAATATCCCTTTCCTTTTTCTTTTATCAATTGTACAATTTTTGTCACGGAAATGATATCTCCTTGTTCTACAATAAAACCAGTGTTTTCATCTACAGCTTCCACACTACCGCCAGTACGATAGGTGATTACCGGAGTTCCACACGCTAAAGCCTCCAAATTGACTGTCGGAAAATTATCCTCCCAAGTTGGATTAAAATACACATCCGACAAAGAATAGTAGGCTGCCAGTTCTCCTACACTATTTGTACGTTTTATCCCGACTATCCCTTTAGGAAGGCTCCTTATTTGTTTTTCATCCAACCCTATCAACACAATACTGTAGTCATCTGGCAAAAACTTTCGAAGTTCAATAAAATCTGCCAGACCTTTACGAGAAGACCATATACTTGCAATTCCTAATATTAGGAACTTATCTTCAAGCCCTAAGTCCACTTTATTTAATTCTCTCGGAACGAATGTATCGGTATCTATTCCGTTATGAATAACCTTTATTGGATAATCTTTCAGAAATGATTGTTTAATCTCTCCTGCCAACCAGTTAGAGACAGGCACCAAAGTCAGTTTTTTCACAGACGTAAATGCCTGTATTTTATCTCTATAGTTTTGTTCTGAACGATCCAGCAGCCAAGAAATGGGATAACTTCTTTTCTGAGGGCAATCATTGCATAAAGTTTGCCAACGATTACACCCAGCATAAGAATAATATGAACAATGACCGGTAAAAGACCAACAATCATGTAAAGTCCACACTATAGGCTTGTTTACACAAGAAAAAAAATTAAATAGCAGTTTGTAATTTAAATAATACCCATGGATATTATGAAGATGTATAACGTCAGGATTAATGTTTTCAATTTGATTAATCAAGTCTTTTGTTGCTCTCTTAGAAGCCAATCCATGATTATCGAACAATCTAGTTCGCAAAAAATGATCATAGACATTCCAGCGACTACCTATTTGAATAGTATGAGATACGCTCCCATTACTATATCGCCCGTAGGCAATATAACTTTCCCATCCTTTAGAGATAGCAGTTTGCCCTATTTCTTCAGCAATTCTACCGGTACTTCCCCAATTTAAGGTACTATTTATTTGAAAAAGTTTCATGTTAAGTAAACGTTCAAAACATGGTATACACCCTTCAGACGACTGTAAGTAAGCACTCATCACTTATCTTGAACATTAAGTGTTAATTTATTTTCATTAATTGATAAGACAGATTGTCATTGGTAGCAGTTTCTCATAATCCATTCCCCCCCTTCCAGATTCCTGTCATGTACTTACAGAAGAAAGACCAGGAACTGCTCCCTGCCTAATACTGCTACCGAAATATTTCACTTTCAGAACTTCAAAATAATGTTCTTCAATCAGGTTGATAGGTCAAGACGCCATTTTTGCACGTTTACTATGTAGAATAGTCCATAAATGTATAAGGTAATGTACCATTGTCTACAAATACTTGCAAATAAGTCCAATACACATATCCCATCAACAATACTATACATACACACACATACTTTGACAAAAAAGTAAATCTATTTGATTTGCAGAGCATAGATAAATAAATCAAATGGAATATAGATAAATACAAAGCTATTCTATAAGTAAAATGGGCATACAGTCCTAATAGTAATAAAGACATTTCGGTTATTATCAATAAACCATAAAAACAATTTATATAAGATGGGAGTATTCCATACTTTATTGATAAATACAAAATAAAAACAAACAAAAAACGATAAACAAAATCTGTAGCACTTATAGAGCCATCTCCTGAAAGATAATAAATATATTCACTAAATCTACCCACTTGAATCAGGCTTAAAATAGGTCCTAAATTTTGAAAAGAAAAATACAACACAGCTAATAACGCAATATATATGGGAATAAGAATACGTTTATTATTTTTGCCAACACGATTTAATTCATATATTAAATATAAAAAAACACTACCAATTATTGCACTGGTATGAAACACCAATGAGAATAAAGATAAACAAAAATATTTTTTAGTTTTCCCGTTTAATAGATAAATACTAATATACATTATATAAGATATTCCCACAAATTGTCTCATAATATTAAGCGAGAAATTATAAAAATAGCAAAAATAAAGGAACATTACCAACCACAAATAAACATATTTCCTCAATCTAAATGTAAACAAATAAATAAAACTAATTGTCAACAATTGGCAAATAAATAAAAAAAAAGGATACCCACCTACATATTTTCCTATATATCCTAATATAAGATAAAACCATTCTGTATTCGCTACATCAGCAACATTCCATATTGAATTTTGTGCAGAGATTGATTTAAATATCGGATAATATTGTTCTGTATCAATACCCACTGACAAATCTCTAAATCCTGCTACAACAGAAGGTATTAAAATTGCTATTACAGAATAAGTATTAATAGCTTTCTTATCTCTCGAAGCTAGATAGAAAAAAAACGCAGAAATAATAAAAATTACTGTATAAAATAACATTTTACTGAGTCAACAATTATCCTAAGCCATAGAATAGCTTATAAGCTAATTTATACAGTTTAGAAATAGGAAGAGCTTTATGATATTTGTGCCATATTTTTATAAAAGGAATACCAACAGAACTAATATTATCTATAAGTATTAATAAATTGGGCATATTATTCTCTATTGCACAATCCATACTCCGTAAAAGTAACTTAGATTGAGTATCCAATGGTTGCAAAACTAAAAGAATATGATAGTATCCTCCTATCACCCCAGAAATATATTTCTCTTGAAGTAGCCTAACAGCTTCTAATTCATTGGGAATAAAAGTATTTAATATTTTTATTATAATTTTCTTCAAATCATCAACATGCTGAATCTTATGTTTAAAAGAAACAGTTTGCCCACTACGCCCTAAATTATATTGATATAATTCCAAATCAAGACATATTATGGTTTTAGCTTTTGACAATGGATATAACACATACTCAATATCTGTATAAGAAATACCTTCCAAATGTTCATATTTCGATTTTCGAACAGCCTCTAGAGAATAAGTAATTTTATGCATCACAAAATCATGAGCAAGTTTGTTGCAACAATATTCATCCAAAACCATTACTTCTCCAAACTTAGGGGCATTAACTATCTGGTGAATCTTTTTCTTATTCTCATAAATATAGGTACAATGTGTCATGACCACATCTACATCTATATTTTTTAACATATCCACATAATTTGCAAATGATTTGTTATCAAAATAATCATCAGCATCTAATATACGAAAGTATTTACCTGTAGCCACAGATAATGCTACATTTATACAAGAGCCATAATTGCCATTTTCCTTATCTATAACTTTAATGGATAAAGGATATTTTTCTTGATATTCATGTGCTATCTTGGAAGAATTATCTCTACTACCATCATTGATTACTAGTATTTCTACATCATTAATGTTGAGAATTAAAAGAGAATCCAAACATCTAGAAATGAATTTCTCCATGTTATAAGTAGGAATTGCTATCGTAAGTACTTTATTGGCCATAAAAATTATCTTAAAATTACTTTTTAGAGAAAAGAGAGAGAGCTTGAGCAATTATAGGAGCCATATCATAATAGCGATATTCAGCGAGTCGCCCCCCAAATATAGTGTTTGGTTCTTGTACAGCAAGATTATGGTATTGCTTATAAAGAGCAACATTCCGTTCATCATTAATAGGATAGTACGGTTCCAAACCTCCACTCCACTCTATGGAAAATTCACGTGAAATCACAGTATGTGAATTGTCATAAATGGCACTACCAAACATTTCAAAATGTTTATGTTCAATAATCCGGGTAAACGGATATTCTTTTGAGATATAATTAACTACAGCATTTCCTTGATAATTAGGTATATCAAGTATTTCTGTATCAAAACGTACTGTACGATACTGCAACTGACCGAAACGATAGGCATAAAACTGGTCAATAGGGCCTGTATAAACAATCTTTCTGGCCAATGCAGATAATTCTTCACGATATTTAAAAAAGTCTGTATTAAGTTTTATATCTACACCTTTAAGAAGTCCTTCTATCAACCGATTATAACCTCCGATAGGTATCCCTTGATATAAGTCATTAAAATAATTGTTATCAAATATCATACGTACTGGCAATCGTCGAATAATAAAAGCTGGAAGTTCAGAACATTTACGTCCCCACTGCTTCTCTGTATACTCTTTAATAAGCAGCTCATAGATATCACGTCCCACCAAAATTAAAGCTTGCTCCTCAAGATTTTCCGGTTCACGGCCACTAAGGTATTCAATTTCTGTTCTACGCTGTTCATCAAGTTTTATTTGAGCTTCTACCGGAGTTTTCACACCCCACATTTGATAGAATGTATTCATATTGAAAGGCAGATTATACATTCTATCATCCGGCGCAAGAGCTACCGGAGAATTTGTGTACCGATTAAATGGTACAATAGCATTAACATAGTCCCATATACTTTTATCAGAGGTATGAAAAATGTGGGCTCCATATTTGTGAACATTGATTCCTTCAACATTTTCACAATAGATATTACCTCCGATATGATGTCTTTTATCTATAACAAGACATCTTTGCCCACGTTTCATTACCTCATGAGCAAATGTCGATCCAAACAGTCCAGAACCAACGATTAGATAATCATATTCTTTATCCATTTTCATCATTCACCAACTTACAGCAATCTATTACATTTATCTTCATGCAGCTATGAAATAGACTATGATATTAATCATAAGACATATTAAAACTAATGAATCCAATCATTCTATTTCTCAAAAGTAAATAATGTCCAAACTTTACCAAGCCGATGTGGTAAGAGTCCAATGAATACAAGAACATAAAAGTAATATGCATGCCACTTTAATCCACTTGATTTACATCGAGATAAAGCATCAGACCAAACTAAAACATGAACCATAAATTTCTCATAAGAATTTAATTTAGCATATAATTCTCTATGTTTTTCATGAATTGTCTTTACCGTTTGTTTCCATTCAAAATATTTATTAGTTAATCTAATCTTATCTCTCCTATCCACTCTATAAATATTCAATGGCTCATTCACAAAATAAAGAGGTTGTCGTTGCGCCAATCTAATAGTTAATTCATATTCTTGCCAAAATTTTAAATTCTCATCAAAAAGGCCTATGTCAAACAGAGTCTGCCTTTTAACGAGAATACTACTCGTAGTAGTACAAATAGTCAATAATATTTTTCTACTCATGTCTCCATAATGTTCCGAACAAGGAAGTATATCTTGATAAGTAATCTTTTTTTCTTTTACAAATTCTATCTTTCTACCGCAATATACTATTTCATTATTCATACACTCAATGAGTTCCACTTGTTTTACCGTTTTCTCAGGCAACCACATATCATCATCATCAAGAAAAGCCACATATGTTCCTTTTGCAGTTCTAATGCCAAGATTACGGGCATAATTTCCTCCATGTCCTTTTCCTGGTTCAATACGAATATATACAATAGGCATTCTTTTCTCTGATTTTACCAAGGCTTCACAATATACCTCAGTCGCATCCGTAGAACCATCATCCACTATTATTAACTCCATATACTCATACGTTTGAGCCAATACACTTTCTATAGCTCTTTCTAAAAGTATTCTTCTGTTATGAGTTGTAATTATTGCTGTTACTAATTTATTCATATTGAATGTGTACGTTCTAATAGCTGTAATATTTACCAATAAAAATTCTAATTGATTATTAGAATGTAACAATTATTTTCACACAAGAAATTTTCAGACATTCATTCCAACTATCTTCCAATGCACATATATTTTATATCCAATTCATTCATTTCCTCAGCATCATAAATATCCCGACCATCTATAACCAATGGGTGCTCCATGCTCTTCATTATTACTCCCCAAGAAGGTAAACGAAATTGTTTCCACTCCGTCAACAACAATAACGCATCCGCATCAAGTACTGCATCATACATATCATTAGCATAAGTTACCACATCACCGATACGGCGTCTACATTCATCCATAGCAACTGGGTCATAGACTCTAACCTTGCAACCCGCTTCCAACAACAACGTAATTGTTACCAAAGAAGTAGCCTCACGCATATCGTCTGTCTCAGGTTTAAAAGCAAGCCCCCATAAGGCAATGGTACGACCTTGCAAGTCACCTTGATAAAAGTCATGAAGTTTATTAAAAAGTACAGACTTTTGTTTCTCATTCACTTCTTCCACAGCTTTTAGAACTTTCATTGAATAGCCATTCTTTTCTGCAGTCTTTATAAGCGCTTTTACGTCTTTTGGGAAACAGCTACCACCATATCCACAACCCGGATAAAGGAATTTGCTGCCAATACGGCTATCACTACCTATACCCTTACGAACCATATTCACGTCGGCACCCACCAACTCACAAAGATTGGCGATGTCGTTCATGAAGCTGATACGGGTAGCAAGCATAGAATTAGCCGCATACTTTATCATTTCCGCAGAAGGAATATCGGTAAAAATGACACGAAAGTTATTGAGCAGAAAAGGACGGTAAAGTCTAGTCATCATTTCTTTGGCCCTTTCGCTCTCTACACCTACCACTACACGGTCAGGACTCATAAAGTCCTTGATTGCAGCGCCTTCTTTCAAAAATTCCGGATTACTTGCTACATCAAAAGATATCTCTACCCCTCGTTGCTGCAACTCTTCTTCAATAACAGCTTTCACCTTTTTAGCAGTACCAACGGGAACCGTAGACTTAGTTACCAATACCGTATATTTTTTTATATTTTGCCCAAACTGACGTGCTACGGCAAGTACATATTGAAGATCAGCACTACCATCTTCATCCGGAGGCGTGCCTACGGCACTAAAGACAATATCCACATCATCAAGCACTGAGGTCAGGTCTGTAGTAAAGTTCAAACGCCCCTCCCGGTAATTGCGCAAGACCATTTCATCAAGTCCCGGCTCATAGATAGGAATTTGTCCACTGATAAGCGCATTAATCTTTTCTTCGTTCACATCCACACAGGTGACATGAACGCCCATTTCTGCAAAACATGTTCCTGACACCAGACCTACATAACCGGTGCCGACAATTGCTATATTCATTTTCTAAATTTTAATAACACCAAATGGCCCATAACATAATAAACTCACTTGTATATCCGATGAATTACCAACTCCACCTTCCGCTTTATCATGCTACGCTCAACAGATGACAAGCCAAAAGAAAAAACAAGCACTAAAAGAATAACCACTGAAATCAACGAAGTAAAAATAACAGTAAAGAATGTATCTGGAAAAAAGCTATGGATATAGTTACAAATTATCCAAGTTGTAATTCCAATAGCCATACTACGAGCAAATACTGCAAATAAATAATGTGATATATTGCATTCTGGTATATATCTTTTTAAGAGAAAAATACGGAAAAAAATAGCAATTATACCAGTTAAGATGCCAGGACATAATGCATAATAAGGTGGATAACCATATGACAAAAGGATATAACCAATAGGTAATTCCGACAACATGATAACACATATACCTATCTGAAACCACTTAATCTCTCCAGTTGCCTGCAAAGCAGTAGTCACTGTACCGGTAACCGTATAAAGAATAGATACAACCATAGATATTATCAAAAATATAGAAGTATATTCAGGTACATTCCCTAACCATAACATCAGTACATAATCCACATTTATTAAAAATGGAATGGAAATCAGAGCTAATAAATAAAAAGTATATCGTGCACCGGAATATACCAGATCCAAACAGTTTTCTACATTTCCACCGGCATATTGCTTGGTTATTTGAGGAAACAAAGCCATTGAAAAATTAGATGAAAAAGTGGAGACCAAGCCACTCACCTGCATAGCTATGCCCCTTGCCGCATTGATAGGAGTACCATAGAACAAATTAAGAATGATATTTGATCCCTGATCCTTGAATGAAAAGCCTAAATTACCCAAAACACTCCATCCAGCAAAAGAAAACATCCTTTTCAGTAATCCCCCGTCCATCATAAAACTGTATGTACACTCCTCAAAATGCCTTTTACAATAGAAACTATAAAGAATACGAACTGCAATACTTACAGCAAAAACACCAAAAGCATAAAATATCAGTTTATCATAGGGGAAGGCTAATAATAAGAATACCACTGCCAACCTCAAACATGCGTCAACAATACCTATATAAGCAAACGCCCTCATATGCTCGTGCGCAACTATACATGAATTATAAGGGACACTTAACACAGTTACCATAAAAGTCAATACAGAAAACTGATAGACCCAATTGGCAGCCACCATTCTATCCGCATCAATTACCAACTGAGTATTGACAAACCATAATCCGATAGTTTCAGCCAATAGAAAAATGATGACCGCTATAATTATATGGATATTTATTGACGTACAAAATACAAGATTCAGCCTTTCCTTGTCTCCACGTCCCAATTCATACGAGATAAACCTTTGTGAAGCAGCAACCATAGCAGAATTCAGAAAAGCGAACATGGAGACCATGCCCCCAACGACATTGTACACTCCATAATCTGAGACTCCCAATGTTTTCAATATAACTCTACTGGTATACAAGCCAATAAGTATCATTAAAAACATACGGACATAGAGCAGCAAAGTATTTTTAGCAATACGGCGTTTATCTAGATTTTGCTCTGTCGTCACTATTGTATTAAACTTTTTTGCTTTTTGTTTATTACCTAATAACCAAAATATTAAACCATAGTTTTGCTTATATTCTCAAAGGAAGGAAAAAACACAATGGGCTCTACGGCTTACATTCCACTACCTCAAATGGATATGGATTCTCTTCGATATTTTTCAATTCTTCGATGATTGCAGTTTGTTCCGAAGTCAAATTATCTTTGTTCCAACCTTCAATAATCGCATAGGCTTCTTGAAACAAGACCTCTTCATAAACCTCCCCATATGTATAAGTCAGTAGTCGAACTTTAAGCAAAGAAGCAGGCAACTGCTCCAAAACATGACAAATCCGATTCAATACCATTTGTTTCTTTTGCTCCTTATCCCCATCATCATAAATGGTAGCATTATACCCCATCAAAAGAGCCAGACACAAATTCGCCTCTTCTTCAACATCGGAACTCTGAGCAGAAAAAAGAGAATCAGACTTAACAAGCACTTCCTTATTCAACCGGCAAAAAGTGTCGGAATAGACCGGCTCACCGTCCATACCAAGATACATCAGCTCATGAGCTGCATGCTGAAGCTCAAGAGCACGGGAAGTTAAATCATTCATTATTATGATATATGATTAAAATATAAGATTATATTTATTTAGAAGTCACCCGATTATTTTCAGATAGGATTTAGGGACTTTGATACTTGCAGTCAAAAGGTCTTTAATACGGATGACGACGTATGTTTTATTGGCTTCGACGGCAACTTCACCTTCAATACCGCTGAGTTCGCCTTTGATAACTTTTACTTTATGCCCAACAGTAAGAATTTCGCTATCAAGGCTGACACCGTCAGGATTCAGATCCATCACGAACATAAAGTCCTCCATTTGCTTATCCGGTACCACTAGCATGGAATGCGTGGCAAGATCCTTCATATAAAAAAGGGGGACATTATAAATGTTGGAAATATCGCAGGCTGTCTGCTTGGAGGAATGAACAAACACCAGATTACGGATTACCGGAACTTCGCTACGCTTACGGCGATATTTCAATTGAGAAATGACAAAACGCGTGGGAAGATAATAGTCAAAATCCAAATGCTCTTCCGATTTGAGTCGGTCCAGAGATTTCCGGACTGTGAATTCCTGCTTGTCACGGGTGCGGGCTGCAAACCAATATTTCTGTTGTTCAGTCACTTAGGGATTTCCTTTCGAATGAATCAGCTCAGTTCCGGGTGCGCTTCGCGGTTTGAACGAGACATTTTCTCACCCAAACCGTATTGCACACTTTTGCAATGATAATAAGCTATTAAAGAAGATATTAGACTCATATAAGTGTCCAATAAACGTTCGTTTAATGAACGCAAAGATAAGCCGTATTTTTTGAACTAACAAAATGTTTAATAAAAATATTTCCAAAGTGTTTCCTGCTTTATTATAATATGCTGAATAACAGTAGTATATATCTAACATTTGACATCTTAAAGTTCTGTTCCTTTTTAACTTTTATGCCTCTACTTATTTTCTTAAAAATAGACGTTCATTAAACGAACGTTTAAAAAACACCTCATCATTTCCAATATATCATTCTA
>ERZ772851.3268-NODE-3268-length-10587-cov-5.209647_pt1 | contig 10587 bp, 9 predicted proteins | sample MGYA00512137_ERZ772851 | MGnify/ENA primary metagenome ERZ772851 (study PRJEB29015, sample SAMEA2737663) | human gut metagenome | biome: human gut; feature: human-associated habitat; material: faeces | place: China | collected 2012 ... | reverse complement strand
CACAGAATGAAATTCTGTGTTCAAAGGGGCTTGGGGGCGCTGCCCTCAACAAGCAAGCGGAGAGGAAAATCACGGAGGGATTTTCTTCTCTGCGGGCCTGTGTGTATTAACACAGGCATTGCTTGCCAGTATTATCCCGAATCAGAATAATTTCGGAATAACCACCGTTCTCGCTATTCCGCATGATGGAGGCAGCGGGCGTCACCGAGGAACTGAAAGCCTGTGACCCTATGCGCTGGGTGGGGCTGATGAACACGCTGAAGGCGTAGGCGGAGAAAGTTATTTTTCAAGAACTAATCTATATATAAATTTTGTGATATAGTAGAAGTCGGGAGTAAAACACTGTATGGTGTATTTCCCCGGCTTTTGCTTTTATGTTCTTAGATTTGTTTGAACGACACTATGTAAACGGCAAAGAGAAAAAGTCTTATCGGAACAAAAAAGGCCGATTAGAGCGGAAAAGACTTTTCAGGTCTGCTATGATAGCTACTGTAAGCGCCGAAGGGCGCTTTCAAAAGTGCCATAGGTTAGCACAATCTAACTAAAGGAGGAATTTATGATGTCTGATGTGAGTACGGACAAAAAACTGAAAGGAAAAGACCTAATCACTATCGGTATCTTTTCCGCAATCTACTTTGTCATCAACTTTGCCTTCATGCTTCTGGGAGGTATTCACCCTGTTCTTTGGATACTGATGCCTGGCTTCATTGCTGTGTTTGCAGGTATTCCCTTTATGCTGATGGCCGCAAAGGTTCAAAAACTGGGTGCAGTTTTCCTGATGGGGCTTATCACTGCTCTCATCTATTTTGCCACAGGACAATTTACCCTGGTGATCCTGATCTCAATGGCTTCAACTTGTATTTTGGCCGAAATTGTCCGGGCGGTGACTAAGTATAATAGCTTCCATGGAAATTCGATTGCCTATGTGATTTTTTCGCTGGGGATGGTTGGTTCTCCCCTTCCCATCTGGTTGTTTAAGGCCGATTTCCTGGCGCAGATTACGGAACAAGGAATGCCCGCTGATTATGTCGCGGCAGTTGAAGCTCTGTCATCCAATGCAATGCTAATCGTTCTGTTTGTTGCTCCAATCATCGGTGGTATCATCGGAGCCTTTATCGCCAGAGGTCTGTTCAAAAAGCACTTTGTAAAGGCAGGAATTGTGTGATGAATGGAGCGGGCAAAAAACATACATTAAGGTTCGATCCACGGACGGAATTGCTTTTATTGGTGCTGGCAAATATTGTGGCCTTTACCCAGCACTCCGTATGGCTTGAAATTACATGGGTTGTTTTTCTGCTCCTGCTGATCGTTGCCTGCGGATGCCAAAAATCCGCAGGCAAACTGGCAATCGCATTTGGAATTTGTCTGGCGCTACAATACTATGTATTTCCAAACGGACCGAAAATTTTAGCCAGCAGTTTCACGATCATTGTATCTTATGCAAGAAAGATTTTCCCTTGTTTGATTGTCGGTACAATGGTATTACAGAAAACGCCCGTCCGGGAATTGATGGTTGCGCTTCGGAAATGGCATATCCCGCAGGGATTGATTATTCCTTTGTCTGTAACCGTCCGGTACTTCCCAGCCTTGAAAGAAGAAACAGGTTATATTCGAGATGCCATGAAGCTCCGCAATATTCATGGAACGCAAAAAATCGAGTGCCTGTTAGTGCCGACAATGATTTCTGCAACTACAACAGCAGAGGAACTCTCTGCTGCCGCAGTTACACGGGGCATTGAAAATCCTGCTCCTAAGACAAGCATGATTGAAATGAAATTCGGTGTGCAGGACTTTGTGTGTTTGGCAATAGGCGTTGCTTTTTGCGTAGTTTCCATTATGGTAGGATAAGGAGGTGTTTCCTATGATTGAAATTCAAAATGTATCTTTTGAATATGAGAAATCGCAGGGGACGCTTTCTCATATAGACCTGAACATTCAGCAGGGCGAGTGCATTGTTCTTACTGGTGAATCAGGCTGTGGTAAGACAACCATAACAAAACTTATTAACGGTCTGATTCCTCATTTTGTCGAGGGCGGAACCTTATCTGGTACAACGATTGTAAACGGTATGAATGTAGCTCAAACAGAAATGTACCGTTTGGCAGAACAGGTTGGTTCCGTGTTCCAAAACCCAAAATCGCAGTTCTTCAATATAGATTCTGACAGCGAGATTACTTTTGGTTTGGAAAACGCAGGCGTTGAGCCAAGGAAAATCAAAGAGCGATATGATGCTACGGTTTCTGCTCTGAAAATACAGTCACTGCTGGGCCGTAATATCTTTTCTATGTCAGGCGGAGAAAAACAGAGTCTTGCGTTTGCCTCTGTATATGCCATGAACCCGTCCATTTTTGTATTGGACGAGCCGACGGCCAATTTGGATGCCGATGCGATTGACACCTTACGCCAGCAGATTATCCAGATCAAAAAAGAAGGACGGACGGTTGTTATTGCCGAACACCGCCTATATTTCCTGATGGATCTGATCGACCGGACAATCTTCATTCAAAAGGGGAAAATCGTTCAGATATTTTCCGGGAATGAGTTTCGCAATCTTTCGGATGAGCAGCGTATCCGGATGGGGCTTAGAAGTCTTGTCCAGCCTGTGCTGGAGCTGCCTCCCGCCGATCCGTCAGGAGCGCAGGAAGGCTTATCCGTAGAAAACCTTTCCTGTGCCTTTGATAAGCAGCCGGTATTCAGCGGCCTTGGCTTTTCTGCAAAACGGGGCGAAGTGTTGGGGATTGTCGGTCATAACGGCGCGGGAAAAACGACGATGACACGCTGTCTGTGCGGGCTTTTGAAAGAAGTGAACGGAACGGTTCGACTGGATGGGCAAACACTGAAAGCAAAACAGCGCAATAAGGCCAGCTTCTGTGTTATGCAGGATGTGAACCATCAGCTTTTTTCAGACAGCGTATGGAACGAATGTGAACTGGCGCAGCCGGATTGTCCGCCGGAGCGGATTGAAGAAATTCTCAGGTCTTTTGATTTGCTGGATTTCAAAGACCGCCATCCGATGGCCCTGTCAGGAGGTCAGAAACAGCGCCTTGCGGTGGCAACCGCTATTCTCTCCAACAAGGATGTACTTGTCTTTGATGAGCCGACCAGTGGCCTGGACTATCACCGTATGCTGGAAGTGAGCAATATGATCCGCAAGTTGAATGATGAGAATAAAGTTATCATCATTGTTTCCCATGATTTTGAGTTTTTGGGCCGGACTTGTGATAAAATATTTAATATGGAGGGATGCTCCATAGAAAGGAGGTAGCGTCTATGCCGGAACTATTCCAGGAAATGTACTACGGCCCGAATGTTCAAAACCTGGTTGAGTCCGATGATTGTAAGGTCATGCGTTTAAGTGATAACTCTGGTGAAGGCATGATGACACTCTATCATGTCTTTCCCGGTGTGTTTCTCATGTATAATGATTTCCACATGAAGGAGTGCATTTCGGGCTTCCAGACAGATATGGACCTGCTCTGTATAGATCACTGCCGGGAAGGACGTGTTGAGCAGGAAGTCGGCCAGAATGCCTTTAGCTATTTAGAGGCTGGCGATCTTCGGGTGGATCGCCGCATCCATCATTCGGGCAAGGTGGAGTTTCCGCTTTGCCACTACCACGGAATTTCCATTGGCTTTCAGGTGGAGACTGCGGCAAAAGAAATACCGGCTTCTATGAAAGGCTTTTCTGTTGATCTTTATGAGTTGCAGAAAAAATATTGCAGTGACCGCACACCTTATGTCATTCCAGGAGAACCGGCCATTGAGCATATTTTTTCCGAACTTTACAATGTGCCGATCAAAATCAAAAAAGACTATTTCAAGATTAAGGTGTTGGAGCTACTGCTGTATCTGGATGCACTGGAACTTTCAGGCCATACAGAAGAACGCCCCTATTTTTATAAAGGTCAGATTGAAAAAATCAAAGCAATCCAGGCGCTCCTAACTCAGGACTTAACACAGAACTATACATTAAAGGAGCTTTCCGAGCGGTTTGACATCGCTCTAACTCCCATGAAAAATTGTTTTAAGTCGGTATATGGCAGCCCAATTTTCACATATATGCGGAATTACCGAATGAACTATGCCGCTTCTTTGCTGCGATCCGATAAGACGCTGAAGGTGGCTGATGTTGCTGGTCTTGTAGGATATGACAGTCCCAGCAAATTTACCGCTGCTTTTCATCAGACGATGGGAAAAACGCCATTGGAATATCGGAAATCAATTATCTGATTGGCACAGAAAAGGCCGCGTGGAGCGGAAGAAAAAACTGAATTATGATAAATTAAGGATGGTTAGTAGGACTTAACCATCCTTTTTTCTTTACTGACCGAATAGAACGAAAGAGGTGAATTACTATGAAACAACAAAAAAAGAGTTGGGTCAAAACTCTACTTTCCTTTGCAGAACCCTGCAAGGGAAAGATGATCCTCTCGGTTTTATGCGCCATTTGTAGTGTCGCTGGTGGATTTATTCCGTTTTGGGCAGTTTATAAAATTCTGCTTCTGTTTATCAACCGTACTGCCACAGGAAACTATATTCTGTTATGGTGCTTGGTTGGCGTAGGCGGGTACCTGATCCGTGTGCTTTGTTTTGGTATCTCCACAATTTTGGCGCACATATCCGCGTATACGATACTGGAAGGTATTCGTCTAAAAATTGCAAATCGTCTAATGAAAGCCCCGCTTGGCGAGGTAATGGGACGGAGAATCGGCTATCTGAAAAACATCATCATGGATAAGGTGGAGGACTTAGAGCCGCCCTTGGCGCATGTAATTCCAGAACTGACTTCTAATCTGCTCCTGCCGCTGGCTATTTTCGTCTGGATGCTGGCAATAGACTGGCGTATGGGACTTTCGATTTTGATTGCTCCTGCGTTGGCTATGATTCCGATGTTCTTCCTTATGAAAAATTATAACAGCCAGTATGCAGCCTACATGGAGGCAAATAACCATGTCAACAACATTATTATCGAGTATGTAGAGGGCATTGAGGTTGTTAAGGCGTTCAACCAAAGTACCAGTTCCTACGAAAAGTTTGTAGGCGCTGTGAAGTCCTTTAAGGATTTTACTCTCAACTGGTTCAAAAGCACATGGAAAACCATGAATTTAATGATGGCGATTATGCCGACTACCTTGCTTGGGGTACTCCCTGTTGGTTTGCTGCTGGTGCGTGGTGGAAGTATTACTCCCGCTGAACTTGCAATGGGAATTATCCTCTCACTTAGTATTGTGGGGCCACTGATGAAAGCTACGACCTTTATCAACGAAGCAAAATCTATGGAGTATGCGGTTGAAGCAGCAAATGAGCTTTTGAATCTTCCAAATTTGCCGGATTCCGGGGAATTTGCTCCAATCAATCATACCGATATTGTCTTGCAGGATGTGTCCTTTTCTTATGACGGTACAACACAAAATGAAGTGTTGCATGGTATCAGCTTAAATATGCCACAGGGGAGTTTTACTGCACTGGTCGGACCGTCTGGAGGAGGAAAATCAACGGTGGCTCGCCTGATTGCACGGTTTTGGGATGTAACTGGTGGCAGCATCTCCATTGGCGGCAAAAATATAAAAGAGCTTTCAATTCACCAGCTTTCTGAATTGGTCAGCTTCGTGACACAGGACAATTTCCTGTTCAACTGCTCGCTCAAAGAGAACATCCGCCTGGGTAATCCAAATGCTACGGATGAGGAAGTATATTCCGCCGCAAAAGCGGCTTGCTGCGATGATTTCATTGCTCGGCTGGAAAAAGGATATGATACCCCTGCCGGTGATGCCGGCAAGCGGCTATCTGGCGGAGAAAAGCAACGAATTGCTATTGCGAGAGCAATCTTGAAAAATGCGCCTATTGTGATTTTGGATGAGGCAACTGCTTTCACTGACCCGCAGAATGAAGATAAAATCCAGAAATCTATTATGGCTCTTTCCAAAGGAAAGACCCTGCTGGTGATTGCACATCGTCTGTCTACCATTCAAAACGCGGATCAGATTGTCGTTTTGAAAAAAGGGAAGATCGTTGACTGCGGAAAGCAGGATGAACTTTTGGAACGTTGTCCGCTTTATGCAGATATGTGGCAGGCGCATATTGGTGCAAAGAACTGGTCTGTGGGCGAAAGAAAGGAGGTGGCTGTCAATGTTTAAGTCAATGGAACGCATTATCCGATGGGCAGGGAAATATAAAGGCCGTCTTTATCTTGGCGCTGTGTTCTCCTTTTTCAGCAGCCTAACAACAGCTATCCCTACAATGACCGCCGCATACGCGCTGGATAAAGCAGTTCAGGCGTACTGGTCGAATACTGCGATTGATACAGTTCTAATCTGGCAGACGCTGTGGATCATTATTGGCTCGATTGTGCTGAACTTCCTGCTTTCTTATCTCCGGGCAGTATTGCAGGAGAGTATTGGATATGAAGTGGCCGCTGGCCAGCGCATTCATTTGGGCGATGTACTGAAACGGGTTCCCCTTGGGTACTTTTCACAGAACAGTGTCGGTGACATTCTGGCAGGTGTTACCACGGAATTATCTACTTTGGAATTACAGGGCATGAAAATGGTGGATGTCATCATCAATGGATACGCAAAGTTTATTGCCATCGTTTTATGCCTGATCTTCTTCAGCCCTGTTGCGGCGGTTATTTCCATTGTCGGCGTTGCTCTTTCGGCGCTGGCTTTGCAGGGGATTAGCAGACACAGTGAAAAAACCGCTGCAACAACCCATAAAGCAATGGAAGATATGTCCGGCGCAGCGATTGAATACATCCGGGGGCTTTCCATTGTGAAGTCCTTTGGACAGGAAGGGGCCGCTATTGAGAACTTTCGTAATGCCAGCAAGGAACTGAAAGATATTCATATCAAAGTAGAAAAGGGCTATACACCGTTTAACTGCCTGCACCTGTTCGCTTTGAAGGCGGCTTCTATGGGAATTGTTTTTATTTGTGCATGGCAGGCTTTACAGGGGCAGATGAATATGTCCTTCTTCCTGATGTTTGTTCTATTCTCTTTCGTTATTTTTGGAAGCGTTGAAAACATCAATGACGCAGCCCATACTCTTGGAATTGTAGACTCTGCTATGAACAAGTTGGAAGCATTAGAGAATGTAAACTATATCGACCAGGATGGCACCGATATAAAACCGGCAACCTATGATATTGAGTTTAGGGATGTTTCTTTCGGATATGACAGCCGGATTGTTCTGCATGACCTGAACTTCAAAATTCCGCAAAATAGCACAACGGCCATCGTGGGGCCATCTGGCAGCGGAAAATCTACGCTGTGTAACCTGATTGCCCGTTTCTATGATGTGAACAGCGGAACGATTACCGTTGGCGGAACAGATATTTGCCGATTTACCTGCGATAGCTTGCTAAAAAATATCAGTATGGTTTTTCAGAATGTCTATTTGTTCCGGGATACCATCAAGAATAACATTAAATTCGGCAGCCCGGACGCTACGGATGAACAGATTATCGCCGCCGCAAAAGCAGCCCGCTGTCACGACTTCATAATGGCTTTGCCGGACGGTTATGACACAGTGATTGGTGAAGGGGGTTCTTCGCTTTCCGGCGGTGAAAAGCAAAGAATTTCTATCGCCAGGGCGATGCTCAAGGATGCTCCCATTGTTATCTTGGATGAGGCAACCGCAAGTATTGATCCAGAGAATGAGCATTTGATCCAAGAAGCGATTTCTGCTCTAACACACGGTAAAACTATTATTACGATTGCCCATCGTCTGGCCACGATTGAGAACGCCGACCAAATCCTTGTGATTGATGGCGGAACTGTGGCTCAGAGGGGTACGCATAAGGAACTGCTGCAACAGGAAGGGACTTATAAAAAGTTCATCCAGATCCGCGAACAAGCCGAAGGCTGGCGAATACAGTAAGGGAGGTCTTGATGAAACTTCATGCGTCCGGGGAGGACTACCTGGAAACCATCCTTGTTCTCCAAAAGAAACTCGGTATGGTACGCTCCGTAGATGTGGCCCGGCACATGGAGGTGTCAAAACCCAGTGTGTGCCATGCAGTGGCTACCTTGCGGGACGGCGGCTTTCTTATGATGGACGAAGATCACTTTCTCCATCTGACCGATGTGGGCCGCGAGGTAGCCGAAAAAATCTACGAGCGTCACTGCTTCTTTACCGAGCAGCTTATTGCCGCAGGCGTTGACCCCAAAACTGCGGAGGCCGACGCCTGCCGGATTGAACACATTATCAGCGATGAGAGTTTTGTCCGGCTGAAAGAGGCAGCCGAACAAGAGCAAAACTAAAACCGAATAAGCCAAGCGATCCTGCCCCGACCAACGGGGAAAAGAAAAAAACCGTTGCAGGGCAGGTAGCTTCGTGCGCCCATAATGGATTTTCAAGGACTGCGGCGGTTTTGAGTAACATCAAGGCCGCCGTTCCTTATGCCCTCGACAAAGGAGTGACGACTACACGCTGACACGGCGGCTTTAGGAGGGAGCCGCCGTGAAGCAAAGACCGCTTCGACATAATTCGGCAGGAATTTACCTGTCAAAAAAAGCCTGACCGTCAATCGGCCCCCATATGCTTATGAACAGGCACTATCGTGGCTGGTCCATAAGCGTCATAAGTCCTCTTTTAGCAGCGCCAGCCGCCGTTCTTCGGATGCTGGCGCTTTTGTTTGTCGTTTTTTCGGGAATTTCCCCGAAAGGTGTCGCTCACCGCCTTCATTTCGGTTCACCCGTCAACCCGTGAATCGAAATGGAGGTACATAATGCAGAAGATCAATCTTCGGGAACTGTATCCCGATGTGTATAAAACCGATGTCTTTGTAGACGTGGCCGAGGAAGTCGTGGCCGCGATCCGGGGTCAGGAGCAGGACGATGCCGCCTATGAACGCCGGAAGTTCCGGCACAAGGCTCACTACTCTCTGAACCGGGAGGATGGCATTGAAAACGATGCCCTCAACCGGCCACTCACCCCGGAGGAAGTCCTGGAGCAGAAGCTGCTGCGGGAGGAAGTGTATGCCGCGCTGATGCAGCTGACCGCCATCCAGGCCCGGCGTATCTACGCCAGGTTTTACCTGGGCATGACGGTGGCCGAGATCGCCCGGATCGAGGGTGCTGACCGCCGCCGCGTGTGGGAGAGCATCCGGCGCGGACTGAAGAAGCTGGCGCGGTTGCTGGATACGGCCCAATAACCTGACCGCCGCATAGCGGCAAAAAGAAAGCCGGTGGGGGTTTTTATTCCTCCACCGGCTTACTTATTCTCTAAATGTTCATCTGGGTCAACCCCAGCCGTCTGCACCATCTCTTTTAGCTCATCAGTCAACGCACGGGTCGAGTTTAACAGCACTTTTCTGGCAGCCGGAGGGCACGAAAGGTAAAGCTGCCGCATATCGTTGGCGGCTTGCTCATCTTCAGGCAGATCGAGATTCATCAGGGAATCTAAAGATAAATTCAAGACTTTGCAAAAAGCGCGCAGAACCTCAAAAGAAGGATTCTTCACCCCTCTTTCGCAGCCTTGAACGTGCTTTAGAGAAACGTGGCTCAGATCTGCGAGTTCCTGCTGCGTCAATCCTTTTTCCTTACGCGCTTTTTGTATCCTTCGTCCCAGCTCTTTTATCAGTTCCATAGGCACTATCGTCTCCTTAATCATATTTTATCGTGCCCATTTCATTGCAGGAAGAACCTCATAAAAGGCGTTTTTGAGTACGATAGTACCTATTTTATTATGCTTGTAAGGAGCTTGCGCTGTCCGCAGCTTCTATGAAGGGACAAGGCAAAATATTTTTTTCAAATAAATCGCAGTACAGACAGGACAAATCGCCTGTTTTTGTCATGGCTGTCAAGAAGGAGCTTTTCTTTCGCTGACCTTTGACAACTGAATACACGGCAGAACAGGTACATAACCCGCGTATGAGCGAGTGCAGGACGCCGCGAAGATGGAGCAGCCAGGAGGTGATGGACAAGCTGTTTCGGAGCGATCAACGTCCCTGTGACCCGGATGGTGGCACATCCGGCGCGATGACTGCGCGGGGGCTTAAAGATACTTCCTCACGGCCCGCCAAAGACTTGGGGGGAACCCTGCGGCACACTTACATTACCAATCTTCTCTATGCTGGTGTTGGTCCAAAGACCGTCCAATACGTTACTGTGAACGAAGTGAACAGTAACCAAAAGTTTGACTTGATTCGAAAAAGTATATTGAGTATATTGCAAACAAAAAATGCATATGATATAATGCCAGTAGGCAAAATGATAAGGTTAAATTCATTTATAACACAGCAAAAGCCCCAGAGTTGCGACCTCTGAGGCTTTTTTATTCCGTTTGGGCAGGGTGGCTTATTCCCCCAGGCTGGCTACCAGCTGCTATTTTCTATCCAACCATTTGCAGATGTAGTAGGCGATTACACTTGCCAAGATAGAAAGCATAAATGATAAGATAATATCCATTTACAACACACCCCCTTTCTGCACCTGTCTAGGGGTGGTAGCTCAACTATTATATCATAGAACAATGTGTACAGAAAGACTATACTTGAAATATATACTGGGATAGTGGTGTGTGAACAGTAACAAATATGTTACAATTAAGTCTGTGATTATTATTAATCTTTGACATTCCCGCATT
>ERZ772851.3266-NODE-3266-length-10593-cov-3.007497_pt1 | contig 10593 bp, 6 predicted proteins | sample MGYA00512137_ERZ772851 | MGnify/ENA primary metagenome ERZ772851 (study PRJEB29015, sample SAMEA2737663) | human gut metagenome | biome: human gut; feature: human-associated habitat; material: faeces | place: China | collected 2012 ... | reverse complement strand
CAGTCGCCAAGGTCTCGTGCAAGCACGGACTTTGGCTCGTTACACGCGTAAATTATATAACAACAAGCCGCAAAACATTATCTGTCCTGCGGCTTGTTGTTATGTATGTGTTATACAATTTTTTATTTAATTATTCATGAAATTGAATTATTCATAAAGAGGATACTTGTCTGTAAGTCCCTTAACAAGTTCCATAGCCTTTGCCTGATTCTTTTCAACATCATCAACAAGAAGAGCAATTGCTTCTGCAACAACGTCCATATCTTCTGTATTGAATCCTCTTGTTGTTACTGCTGCTGTACCAAGACGGATACCGCTTGTAACGAAAGGTGATGCAGGATCATTAGGAATTGTATTCTTGTTACATGTGATGTTTGCAGCATCAAGAAGCTTCTCAACTTCCTTACCTGTAACACCCTTATTAATAAGATTTACAAGCATAAGGTGATTGTCTGTTCCTCCTGAAACAATATCAAAACCTCTGTTCATAAGACCTTTGCAAAGTGCATCTGCATTATCAACAATATTCTTTGCATATACCTTGAAACTTGGATCTAATGCTTCTTTTAAGCATACAGCCTTACCAGCAATTACATGCATAAGAGGACCACCCTGTATACCAGGGAATACTGACTTATTGAACTTGAACTTATCTGCGTTTTCAGCTGAACTTAAAATCATGCCGCCTCTTGGTCCGCGAAGTGTCTTATGTGTTGTTGTTGTAACAACATCAGCATAAGGAATCGGGCTTGGATGCATACCACCTGCAACAAGACCTGCGATATGAGCCATATCAACCATAAGATAAGCACCAACTTCATCACAGATTTCTCTGAACTTCTTGAAATCGATTGTTCTTGCATATGCACTTGCACCTGCAATAATCATCTTAGGCTTACATTCCTTTGCAATTCTTAACACTTCATCATAATCTATAAAACCTTCAGAAGTTACACCATAAGGAACAATGTGAAAATATTTACCTGAAATATTAACAGGTGAACCGTGTGAAAGATGTCCACCACAGTCAAGGCTCATACCCATAACTGTGTCGCCCGGCTCTACCATTGCAAAGAATGCTGCAAGGTTAGCCTGTGCACCTGAGTGTGGCTGAACGTTTGCATACTCACAGCCAAAGAGCTTTTTAGCTCTCTCAATGGCAAGAGTTTCAACAACATCCACATATTCGCATCCGCCATAGTAACGTTTTCCCGGATAACCCTCTGCATATTTATTCGTAAGCGGGCTTCCCATAGCTGCCATAACGGCCTTACTTACAAGGTTTTCTGATGCAATAAGCTCAATGTGTGTTCTCTGTCTTGTGAGTTCGTCCTCCATAGCTCTCGCTACTTCAGGGTCGTAATTTAAAACTTCATCAAATGAATACATTGTGCAACCTCCGTATAATTATTAATTTTTTGTATATTCTATTATAATATAATCAAATCTTAAACAAGTCAATAGCATTTGCCAAAGCTGATGAATTCTGGTTAAGATTCTGTGCTGCCTCATTAAGTGCTTCAACCTGCTGAAGCTGACGGTTAGCTGTTTCTGTTACCTCTTCTGATGCCGCAGCAGTCTCCTGTGACACAGCTGAAATACTCTGAATTGCATCTATTGTCTGTGCCTTTGCATCCGCTATTGTATCAATACCGTTTGTAATTTCATCAAGATTACTTATGAGTTCTGTAAACTGTTCCTGAATCTTGTCAAATACATGCTCAGCATTCTGAAGCGATTCGCCCTGGATTTCAACAACATCTTCTGCTTTCTTTGCAATATTAACTGTATCATTAGTCTTTGCATTAATATCATCAACAATCTTACGGATTTCATTTACAGAATCCACAGACTGTTCTGCAAGCTTTCTGATTTCATCAGCAACTACAGCAAAGCCTCTTCCTGCTTCACCGGCTCTTGCAGCTTCTATTGAAGCATTGAGAGACAAAAGATTAGTCTGCTCTGCAATTTCATTAATTGCACCAATAATATGTGCAATTGACTTTGATGAATCTTTAAGTTTTGTAATTTCTTCGATAACCTGATTTGTTATCTGAACTGTACTTTCCGCATTGCCTTTAAGTTCCTGTATTGATGTCATTCCGCTTTCAACGATTTTTGATGTATCATCTGCAATGCGTGCAATCTTGTCTGAATTATCAGATACAAGATTAATCTTATCTGAAAGATTATCCATCTGTCTTAAACAATCCTCAGAATCTTCTGCCTGTTGGACAACACCATGTTCAATTTCCTGAATTGCAACAGTAATCTTTTGTGTATCATCAAGAAGCTGCTGTGCATTCTGTGCAACGGTTTCAACGGAATTATCAACCATGCCCGATATATTCTTTGTCTGTTCAATAAGACTCTTTACGTTGCTAATCATGCCGTTTGTACTCTTTCCGAGTATTGCAAATTCATCATGCCCCTTAACATCAACATTTATTGTAAGGTCACCAGCCGCAGCTTTTTCAAGCCTATCCATAATATGCTTGATTGCCTTGATAATATTTGTAGAAAGGAAACCGGCAATTATAATTGCAATTATAATTGATGCAATAACAACACCTACAGAAACATATTTTATTGTATTTGCCTGTGCAAGAATTGTACTCTGAGGAATCATTGCACATACCATAAATCCGTCATCTGTCACGCTATATACGAAAAGCTGGCGTTTCCCGTTATATTTAACAAACTTGCTTCCGCTCTTTTCCTCACCATTAACAGCTGTCTCATAAAACTCTTTGTCAGATATATACTTTGCATTACTGTCTGCATTATCCGTTGCACCTATCTCACCGCCATCCGGAGCAATAAGAAGTACCATGCTGTTCTTACCAAGATCAATATCTTTAAGTGTATCTGATACATAATCCGACTTTAAATCATAGAATATGTAACCTACACCCTTTCCTGAATTACCGGAAAGCTGACGTCCAAAGCTTACAGAATAATCTTTTGCACCCTTTTGGTCGAGGTAATCTCTTGATGTAAACCATGCTGATTTATTTTTATCAATTGTCTGTCCTTCTGATGCCGCCTTAACACTGTTATACTCACCAGTAGGATTCATTGATGTGGCACTTGTAAAAATATTCTTTCCGTTTTTACCAATTACATATACCGCCTTTACAGCCTTATTTCCAAGTGCTGTAGATGACAGATTAGTATTGAGATTATCATAAACATTTTTCTCATTAAGCGGGTCTGATGCAAGCGAACCTGAATAATACGATCTAACATCGGCATTATTAGCAAAATCATTTGCAAGTGCCTTAATATTAGAAAACATCAAAGTATAATAATCTGCTGTTTTCTGTATCGTTGACACTGAAGTTTCCATGAAGCTTGACTTTATGGCATTTGCTGCTGTCTCATACGAAACCACACCAAGAAGCACTATAAGAAGTACCGGAATTATAAATGCACTAATAAGCTTAAACTTTATGGATATTCCATTTTTAAAGCCAGTCGAAAGCTTGAATTTTCCAAGATTTTTCATTAAATCTTCTGTTTTTTTGCTTTCTGTTTTTGCTTTTTTGTTATTCTTGTTTTTTCTCTTCTTTTTCCTGCCGCCAGAAGTTTTATTATCTTCTTCAGACTGCAAATCATTTTCTGCAAATAAATCCTGCATGACATCGTTACTGTCAACAGTTAAATCATTACTACTGTCTTCTGTTAAATCATCCTGCAAAATATCATCATCAATATTATCTTCTGGTTCAGAAGATTGAGATGATTCAGACTCATCTGACTGAACATCTTCAGATATAACATCATCGCTAACATTTACATCATTACCTGACTCATCATACTGTTCAACAGCGGTCTCTGCGTCAATCACGTCGATGTCATTGTTGTAATTCTCATTAGCTGTTTCTTCTGATGATACGTCTGTTATTAAATTTTCGCTTTCCTGATTTTTTTCTTCAAAATCTCCCATACACGTATACCTCTTTCTAATGCTCTTTCCTTTTGCAACAGCAACACAGCACTTTTAGTATCTCTTTTTATTTATCGTCTTCTTCAACATCTATATTTATTGAAAGTTCCCTTAACTGTTTCTCATCAACCACATCAGGTGCATTTGTAAGAAGACATGATGCATCTTTAACCTTTGGAAATGCTATTACATCACGGATGCTGTCTCTCTTTGCCATAATCATTACAAGTCTGTCAAGACCATATGCAAGACCTGCGTGTGGTGGTACACCATACTTAAACGCATCAAGAAGGAATCCGAACTTTTCATATGCCGCTTCATTTGTAAACCCAAGTGCATTAAACATTCTCTGCTGTACATCTGCCTGATGAATTCTTACTGAACCACCACCGATTTCTGTACCGTTAAGTACAATATCATATGCCTTTGCACGTACTGCACCAGGGTTAGTCTCAAGCATATCAAGATCTTCATCCATAGGCATTGTAAACGGATGATGCATTGCCACAAATCTGTTCTCTTCATCAGACCATTCAAACTGAGGAAATTCTGTTACCCATAAGAATCTGAATTCATTCTTGTCAAGAAGTCCAAGCTGGTCTGCAAGTTCAACTCTGAGTGCACCAAGAACATTCCATACAATCTTATTCTTATCTGCCGCAAAGAGAAGTAAATCACCATTTTCTCCATCCATTGCCTTGATAAGTGACTGCATTTCTTCTTCTGTCATAAACTTCGCAAATGATGATTTAACTGTTCCATCTTCATGAATAGCAATATAGGCAAGTCCTTTTGCACCATAACCCTTTGCAAAATCAACAAGTGCATCAATCTTTTTACGAGGCATTGCACCCTGACCCTTAACATTAATACCACGTACTGAACCGCCATTTTCAATAGCTCCTGTAAATACTCCAAATCCACAGTTCTTAACTATATCTGTAACATTTTTGAGTTCCATGCCAAATCTCAAATCAGGCTTATCTGAACCGAATCTGTCCATGGCCTCCTGCCATGTCATTCTCTGGATTGGAAGCTTAACTTCAACTCCAAGAACCTCTTTAAAAAGATGTGCAAGAAGTCTTTCATTTACATCAATAACATCATCTACATCAACAAAAGAAAGCTCCATATCTATCTGTGTAAATTCAGGCTGTCTGTCTGCACGTAAATCCTCATCACGGAAACATCTTGCAATCTGCATATATCTGTCATAACCTGAACACATGAGCATCTGCTTAAAAAGCTGTGGTGACTGCGGAAGTGCATAGAACTTACCAGGATGAATACGGCTAGGTACAAGATAATCTCTTGCTCCTTCCGGTGTACTCTTTGTAAGCATTGGTGTCTCTATCTCAAGGAATCCTTCATTGGCAAGGAATGCTCTTGTAAGCGTGGCAACCTTGCTTCTCATAATAATATTTGACTGGATATCTGGTCTTCTTAAATCCAGACATCTGTACTTTAATCTCAAATCTTCCTTCGTATTGATATTAGCTTCGATTGGAAATGGTGGTGTCTCTGATTCTGAAAGAATTCGGAGCTGTGATGCAACAACTTCTATATCACCTGTTTTAAGATTTTCATTTACTGCACCTGAACGCTTCTCAACCTTTCCGACTACAGCTATAACATATTCATTTCTAAGTGTATATGCTTTATCAAATCCTTCTTTTCCAACTGAATTTTCATCAAATACAATCTGCAAAAGGCCGCTTCTGTCCCTCAAATCCACAAATATAAGCGAGCCAAGATTTCTTCTTGTCTGAACCCAGCCCATAACTGTTACAGTCTCGCCTACATTGGCAGCTGATACCTCCGTACATCTATGTGTTCTTTTTAAGCCTACCATTGCTTCAGCCATTACTAACTTTCCTCCTGTAAATAACATAATTATTATTTATTATAACATGTTATTTAATTATAACATATTATTGTCAAAAAATAATCTTTTTCTTTCAATCATTTCATCAATTCTTGAAATATAGCTTGTCAGGTCTTTTACATTCTCGACACGCTCTATCCGCGGATTCGGTTGATCCGCATCAAATACAGCTTTTGTTGATGCACCTGCACCCATGGCTATTATTGTCTGTTTTTCCTCCATAATAAGAATATTATAAATACATTCTTTTCCAAGAACAGAATAACCTACATTTTCAAGATTCCCTGCCATATTTTTCTGACGATACATATAATATGGCATACAGCCGATATCACCGGCATACTTTTGTGCAAGACTCACAGTTTCATCGCTGTTTTCAAACTTCAGGTCTTCATATTTTTCACGCCATATATTGAGAGCGGCTGCCCTCTTTATCGCAAGTGAATGAACAGTCAGACTCTCCGGCTTTAATTCTTTTATTTTGTCAAGTGTATACCGCAGTTCATTAATTCCTTCACCCGGAAGTCCAAGAATAATATCCATATTAATATTATCAAAGCCAACGCTTCTTGCAAGTTTAAAGGCTTCCTCAACCTGCGTGGCACTATGTCTTCTCCCAATAATTTCAAGAGTCTTGTCATTCATCGTCTGCGGATTTATCGAAATCCTGTCAACGCCATGTTTTTTTAACACTTCAAGCTTCTGTGCCGTCACACTGTCAGGTCTTCCCGCCTCTACAGTCAGCTCTTTTACGGTACTCATGTCAAAGTCTGCTTCAAGCTCATTAAGCAGCCTGTCAAGCTGTTCAGGTTCAAGCGTGGTCGGCGTTCCGCCTCCAAAATATACTGTATCGAGACGTCTGCCTTTCATTCTGTCCGCAACAAATCTCATTTCTTTGACAAGTGCATCAAGATACAAATCAACTTTGGACCTGTTAGCTGCAAGTGAATACGATGTAAATGAACAATACAGGCATGTTGTCGGGCAAAACGGAATTCCTATGTAAATACTGTAACCATTTGTATAATCAATGTCTTCAAGAATCTTTTTCTCTGTCTTTGCGACCTGCATTGCAAGTTCTGCTTTATCATGAGACACAAAATGCTTTTCTTCAAATTCTGACATGATCTCCTCATCAGAATTACCAGCTTCTAACATTGAATATGCAATTTTACTTGGTCTTACACCTGTAAGATATCCCCAGGGGAGATTTTTTCCCGTATCACCCTGAAGCTTTAAATACAGATTTTTCTTAAATCTGTCATGTGCCTCTTTCTTTGAAACACCTTCACACATTGAAGTATCTGCATATATAACCGTATCCTCATCCGTAAGCCGGGAGTCGTCTTTTAGAAGCGATGTCTGCATTCTAGGATAAAACGACTTTATAAGCACTTGTGCATCATCATAAAAATCAGAATTCCGCAAATCTACATAAATCATATTTTTCTCATTTCTGTTATTAATTTTTTATATTGCAGCCAGACAGATATTTTACTGGCAATATGGATTATATTTCTTTTCATGGGCAATTGATGTGCTCTCACCATGCCCCGGAAATACAACTGTATCATCAGGCAGTAAAAACAATTTATCTTTTATGCTTGAAACAATATCTGAAAAACTTCCCGTTGCAAAATCTGTCCTTCCAACTGATTCAGCAAACAAAGTATCACCTGAAAAAAGCACAGATGCATCTTTAACATAATATGACACACCGCCTGATGTATGTCCCGGCGTATGGATTACTTCTATATCTATTCCGGCTGGATTAATATGTTGTTTATCTTTAATCCAGACATCTGCCTCAAGTGTTATCTTAGCTCCCATATGAGCTGAAAGATTCTTGTATGCATCTGCCAGAAGTTCCTTTTCATGCTCACCCGCGTACACTTTTATTCCATATTTAACGGCAAGCTGCCTTGCTGCACCTATATGGTCATAATGGCCATGAGTTATAAGTATTGCACATGGATGACATTTGTTTTTTTCAATCAAAGCACTAATCTGTGGCTCATTGCCAGCCGGGTCAATTATAACTGCTTCGTCTGTATCTTTGTTTATCAGGAGATAACAGTTTGTTGAAACTCCCGGTATTACAGTATAATCAATTTTTATATTCATATTATTTCTCCAGTTTTTAATCAGCCTGCTGTTCTTGCTATATCTGTAACGCCTTCGATATTTCTAAGCTTTTCTACAAGCCTGTTAAGCTCATCTTTCCCATGTATGTCAAATCCAAGATTAATTGTTGCAATACCTTTCTTATTAACACGGCTGTTCATAAATTTAACATCTATGTTAGCTTCTGTAAATATTCTTGATATATCTACAATAAGTCCGGTTCTGTTAGCTGCAAAAATATTAATCTCAGTGCTGTATTTATCAGCAGATGAATCAACCTGCTCCCATTCAGCCTCAATGAGACGTTCTCTCTCATTTTCAGGAAAATTAATAACATTTACACAGTCTGTACGATGTATTGTAACACCTCTTCCTCTTGTTACAAATCCGACAATCTCATCACCCGGCACCGGATTGCAGCACTTTGAAAATCTTACGGCTACATCATGTATGCCTTTGACTACTATACCACCACGCGTTTTTTTATATTTATCTTTATTCTTTGCTTCCTGCTGTACAATGCCTTCCAGTACATCATTGTCAGTAACTTCGGCTTTCTTGCGTTTTTCATTTTCCTCAACAAGCTTATTGACAACCTGACCTTCCTTTAATCCGCCATGTCCGACAGATGCCAGAAGTGAATTCCAGTCTTTAAAGCCATACTTGTTAAGTGTCTTTTCCTGATTTTCAGGTTTCATAATATCAGAAAGAACAATACCTTTTGTCTTACAGTAATTAGTTATAAGTTCCTTGCCCTTTAAAATATTATCTTCTTTTAACTCCTGCTTAAACCATTGATTAATCTTGTTTCTTGCCTGCGTGCTCTTGACAATATTAAGCCAGTCACGGCTCGGTCCTTTTGAATTCTGCGATGTGATAATCTCAACTCTGTCACCGCTCTTTAATTCATAATCTATGGTTACAAGTTTGCCGTTGACTCTTGCACCTACCATCTTATTGCCGACTGCACTGTGAATGCTGTATGCAAAATCAACAGGGCATGAACCGGCCGGAAGATTCTTGACATCACCTGTAGGTGTAAAACAATATATATTATCTGAAAAAAGATTCAAATCACTCTTAATAGAAGAAAGAAATTCTTTGTTATCAGACATCTCTGTCTGCCATTCAAGCATCTGGCGAAGCCAGCTAAGCTTTGCCTCTTCATTGGAAGGTGCACCGCTCTTGCCTTCTTTATATTTCCAGTGTGCCGCAATACCATACTCAGCAGTTCTGTGCATCTCATAAGTACGAATCTGCACCTCAAACGGCTGTCCGTTAGAAGCAATCAATGTTGTATGAAGCGACTGATACATATTAGGCTTAGGCATTGCTATATAATCCTTGAAACGTCCCGGGATTGGCTTATACATTTCATGTATTACACCGAGTGCGGCATAACAGTCCTTTACTGTGTCAACCTTGATTCTTACTGCAAAAATATCATAAATCTGATCCAGTGTCTTGTTCTGGTTCTTCATCTTCTTATAAATACTGAACAGATGCTTTACACGACCGTCGATCTCTGCATCCAGATGCGCATTGTCAATATGCTTCTTTACATCCGCAACGATACGTTTGATATAGGCTTCCCTTTCATGCATTCTCGCATCGATCTGTGCTGTCAGATCCTTATATACCTCCGGCATCAGATACTTCATGGACAAGTCATCCAGTTCTACCTTGATCTTGCTGATACCAAGACGATGTGCGATTGGTGCATAGATATCCATTGTTTCACGCGCTTTTTCCACCTGTTTCGCAGGAGACTGATACTGTAATGTTCTTAAGTTATGCAGTCTGTCTGCCAGCTTGATCAGGATAACGCGAATATCTTTTGCCATCGATAAGAACATTTTTCTCAGGTTTTCTGCCTGTACCTCAATCTTATCCGTTGTCATCTTCAACTGGGTCAGTTTGGTAACACCTTCCACCAGAAATGCCACTTCTTCCGAGAACTCTGCTGCAATCTCCTCTGAAGTCATGACTGTATCTTCTACTACATCATGAAGGATTCCGGCAACGATCGTCTCCTTATCCAGCTCCAGTTCTGCAAGAATAATAGCAACACAGAGTGGATGCATGATATATGGCTCTCCCGACTTACGAAGCTGTCCTTCATGCGCCTTGGATGCCACCTTATATGCCTTCTCAATCATCGAAATATCTGTTGATGGATGATAGGTCAGGATCTTTTTGATCAGTTCCTTATACAGATCCTCCGGCGGAGTAAAATCCGCAGGTGTAGACAGATCGATATCCCGTTTTTCCCGCATTGGTTTATTCTCCATTGCACCCGCCTTTGCCGCAAGCTCTTTTAATTCATCCATGCTTCCTGCTTTATCTTTTACGTTTTCCATGATCTTCACCACTTTTCCCAATTCGAATTTTTCTATTTCAGACCCATCTGAAGACCAGATGATCATTTTTATTTGCCATCATAGCAAATAACAGAAGCTACATCATATTTGGCAAGCTTCTCTCTGCCCTTTAAACCTGCAAGTTCGATCAAGAATATGATCTTTACCACTTTACCGCCAAGTTCTTCAACCAGCCTTGCAGCGGCTTCCATGGTTCCTCCGGTTGCGATCAGATCATCTACAAGGACAACCTTCTGTCCCGGTTTGACCGCATC
>ERZ772851.3264-NODE-3264-length-10602-cov-5.585000_pt1 | contig 10602 bp, 8 predicted proteins | sample MGYA00512137_ERZ772851 | MGnify/ENA primary metagenome ERZ772851 (study PRJEB29015, sample SAMEA2737663) | human gut metagenome | biome: human gut; feature: human-associated habitat; material: faeces | place: China | collected 2012 ... | reverse complement strand
GCCATGGCGCGGGCGACCTCGAGCATCTCCCTGGTGATGTGCGGGATAATTAAGGTCTCGGAGCGCTCCTCGCCCCGGCGCTTATTCGGGTTTTGTTGAATTGGCAAGGCGCTGCTCCTCCTCTCTCATAAAGCGGATGCGTTCAGTGCGGTGGCTGATGAGGTCGAGCCATTCGGGGATGGAGCTGACGATCAGCAGCGCACAGCAGGCCGCGCACTCATACGGGCTGAACACGCGGAACACATAGGTCATGATGCCCAGCGCCGCGCCGTAGATGATGCGGCTCATGCGGCGGTCCGGCATCGTGACCGGCTCACAGATCAGGAACAGGCCGGTGAACAGTGCCGTGCCGGACAGGACGACATATTTTTCCAGATAGAAGCGCTGGCGGATATATTCCCACGGCAGGCTGAAGGTCGGCAGCTCGTTCAGATTCGGGAAGAACCACGGCAGGCCGATGACAAAGATAAAGAACGGAATAACGACAGAAAGCTTGATGTGCCCGCGCACAAGCAGGAACAACCCGCAGGCCATCACGACCAGCGCTGCGCTGGTGCCCATGGCGGCGGAGACGTTGCCGGTGAGCAGGTTCATCGTGCTGGCACTGGGCAGACCGCCATCCCGCAGAGTGGCGTTCATGCCCTCGACGAGAGTGGTGTTCACGCTGCCGAACAGCGGCAGCTGCGTGCCGGGAATGGGGTACGAAAAGACGTCCTGCGGCCACGAGATACCGGCCACGACGACGCCGACGGCGGCGGGATGGAACGGATAGTGGCCCTCGCCGCCGAACGCCTCCTTGACGAGCACGGCGACGATGACGGCGGAAATGACGATGGGATACGAGATGCTGGCAGGCATCAGCAGCACGATGAGCGCAGCAAAGCACTCACTGGACGGCTCATGGGACTGGTAGCCTGTGCCGTGCAGCGGGGCCAAGGCACAGTCGCACAGGTAGGAGGTCAGCAGTGCGGCCAGCAACAAAAGCACCGGGCGCGCACCGTAGTAATACCACGACATACCGATCAGCGGGACTGTGCACCACAGCAGGTCACTGTAGTAGCTGTAGTTCGCGCTGCGTTCAACTTTTTTACGATTGGGCATAGGGAAAAAGCTCCTTTACTTGCTGTGCAGGACGTTTACCACAGCGGCAGGATCCATGGCATGGAACAGCGAGCTTCCGGCCACGAGCCAGTCGACTCCGGCAGCGATGCACAGGGGGCCGGTCTCGGTGTTGATGCCGCCGTCCACCTCGATCAGGGTATCACAGCCGCGGCGGGTGCGCTCGGCACAGATGGCGGCAATGCGCGTGGGGGTGGTGGGGAGGAACTTCTGCCCGCCGAAACCGGGCTCCACGCTCATGACCAGGATCAGATCGACAACGCCCAGATACGGGAAAACAGCTTCCACCGGCGTGCCGGGGCGGATGCTGATGCCGACCTGGCAGCCCGCAGCGCGGATAGCGGCGATGACCTCCTCTGCCGTGTCCGGCACAGCTTCGAGGTGGAAGGTGATGAGGCTGGCCCCTGCCCTGGCAAAGTCGGCGGCGTAGCGGGCCGGGTCACTGATCATCAGGTGGACGTCGTAGTAGACGTCGGGCATAGCGGCATGCAGGCATTTCAGCACCGGCGCGCCGTAGCTGATATTGGGTACAAAGTGCCCGTCCATCACGTCAAAGTGCATCAGGTCGACACCGGCCTCCAACAGGCGGGTGCAGTCATGTTTCAGGTTGGCAAAATCAGCCGACAGGATCGATGCGGCAATTTTCGTCATAATGTATATACTCCCTTGATAGTCCCTCTTTGTTGTACGTAGTATGTGCAGTGCGCACATATAAAACTATTATAGCCTATTGCGCCCCAAAAAGCAAGAAGCCCGCAGACCGGGTGTCCCGGTTTGCGGGCTGGGGCAAAAGGGCTTCCCTTGTGGGGGAAGCTGTCACCGCAGGTGACTGATGCGGGGAGAGCTTACGGAGAAAGCCCGTAAACGGGCGGCTGCCGCAGGCTTGCCCCTCATCCGGCCTCGGGCGGGGCCTCGGCCATCTTCCCCCGAGGGGGAAGGCTTATTTCTTTTCACTGTGCCAATGATGCACGGTCTGCAGCTGGAACTCAAAGTCGCGGGCATCCTTGGCAAGCTGGCTCGAGAGGATGATACCCGAGATAAACAGCAGCAGCGCCGCCACCAGCACAAAGCAGCAGACGATCAAAGTCGGGAAGCGCGGCACAAGGCCGGTGCGGAAATACTCGCCCAGCACCGGGATCATAAAGCCGATACCGAACACGGCCAGGATCGCGGCCAGAATGCCGAAAAAGCTGAACGGGCGGTAGTTCTTGAACAGCCGCGCAATCGTGCCCAATACTTTAAAGCCGTCGGAGTAGGTGTTCAGCTTGCTCTCCGACCCTTCCGGACGGTCACGGTAGTCAATGACAACGTTCTCGACCTGCATATTGCGCTGCAGGGCGTGGATCGTCATCTCGGTCTCGATCTCAAACCCGCGGGACAGCACGGGATAGGTCTTGACGAACTGGTAACTGAACGCGCGGTAGCCGGTCATAATGTCCTTGATCTTGCCACCAAACAGATGATTCGTGCAGAACCGCACCAGATCGTTGCCGAAGTTGTGGAACGGGCGCTTGTTCTGGGTGTAGTAGGTGCTGGACAGGCGGTCACCGACGACCATGTCGGCCTGGCGCCCGGTCACGGCAGCGACCATCTCGGGCGCGGCCTCCGCAGGGTAGGTGTCATCGCCGTCCACAAGAATGTACGCCTCTGCGTCGATCTCGCGGAACATGCGGCGCATGACATTGCCCTTGCCCTGCTGGTACTCATGGCGGACAACGGCCCCGGCTCCGGCGGCCAGCTCGGCAGTGCCGTCGGTGGAATTGTTGTCGTAGACGTAGACGGTGGCGTCGGGCAGGACGCGGCGGAAATCCGAGACGACCTTCTCGACAGTCTTGGATTCGTTGTAGCAGGGGATCAGAACGGCGATTTTATCCATAATAACAGGACCTCCGGGCGGATTTTACATCCAGAATTGAACAAGGCGGCTGACGGTGTAGTAAAGGGAAGGATTCATGCCCTGCAGATATGGCTCCATGGCGAAGAGCGTGCAGAAGCGGTAGACGGCGGTATATGCCACAGCGGCGGCCATGACGGTGCGCAGTGCGGGCAGCGCCGCAGCGGCAGTGCCCTCCCCCAGCGCTGCGCGGCGGGAGAGCGCAGCCTCGGCGCAGAACCAGCACAGCGCCGCGCCAAGCAGCAGCACGGGACTGTAATCCATCAAATAGCGGTAGAGCACCCCGGCCATCTCGCAGTCAACAACGGTCATGACGACCATGACGGCCGGGCTGCCGTAGACCACACAGGCGGCGACACGGCGGCGGTGCAGACAGCGGCGGAACGCGGGAAGCAGCGGCAGCGCCAGCACCCACAGGTACGGCGTGGCGGCCAGAATGCCGCCCGTGAACTTCTCGCTGATCGTGCGGATGACGGCGTTCGTCTGGACGTCGGTCTCCCGCAGGAACGGGAAAACACCCTGCCAGCTGGGCAGCTCGAACAGACTCGTGAACACAGCCGGGCCGATGCGCACGGCGTTGAAGCCGCGCTGGGTCATATCGTTGCCGGTCAGGTTGTAGTTGGCGCCAAAGTCAAAGGGCGAGCCGAACCGCGCAGCGTTGTACCACATGAGCCCGGCAGCGACCAGCACCACCGGCAGCAGAAACGCGGCGGCCTCCCCTGCCCCGGCGCGGCTGCGCAGCCGCTTCTGCCCGATATACCGCGGCCAGAAGATGGGCACGGCCAAAAACGCAAACAGCTCCATCTGGGGGCGGCACCCGGCGACGAGCGCCACGCAGAGGCTGCCGAAGACGAGCTTGACGACCAGTGCACCGCGCTTTTCCACCGGCGTGCTGGCAGCGGAGAGCCAGAGCCAAAGCCCCAGCATCAGCAGCGCCGCACCGCAGAGGATGGCATATTCATAAATGTAGGGGCGCAGCAACAGATAGTAGAACTGACTGCCCAGCGCTACGGCGGCCACGGCCAGCAGGTACGCTGCGGCGGACGCCTGCGGGAACCACCGGCGCACGGCCTGCCCGACGACGCCGAAGCAGGCGGCGAGGAAGGTCAGCCCCAGCAGGACCATGCAGGGCGCATAGGCCAGGTTCTGGATGCCGGTCAGTGCCTCAAACGGCAGCTGGAACAAAAGACACGGTACAATGCCAAAATAGACGTAGTAGCGCCCATTGTAAAAGGCGTGGTCCCAGTGGATGTCGTTGATCTGCGCGGCGTCGCGCGCCCCGGCATCGTAGGGGTTGTCCAGCGCCAGCAGCTCGGCGGGCGGGTCGGCCTCCAGGTCAAGGCGCCCGTTCAGCAGGCTGTGCGCCAGTGCGCCGTACTGCTGGTAGACGAAGCTGACCGTGCTCTCCCCGTCCCAGAACGCGGTGTTGTAATCTTTTGTGGCAAGGCCGGTGTTGCTCGGCTCCCAGAACGGGATGACCACGACGAAGGCAGCCAGCACAAGGCCCAGCACGGCGGCTGCGGCGCGGTCACAGACGTTGCCCGCCAGCCAGCGGCGGTGCCACAGCCCGCTGGCCGGGCGCAGGCCGTAGACGGCCAGCAGCGCCAGAAATACCGCGCAGAAGCGCAAAATCGAGAAATCCAGCGAGCGCGGCGCGTTGGCCGTGATGCCGCGGAAGGTCAGCGCCACCGGGAACTGCGCGTAGGTGGAGCTGTACCCGGCAGCGGTCAGCGTCAGCATCCCGACGGAGCCGGTCAGGTCCAGGCTGATGACCTGGGTGCGCGGGGCCTGCAGCCCCACCTGCCAGCTGCCGAAGCGGGTCAGCTCGGTGTTGGCGGCGTCGGTGCCCTCAATGGTGAAGATCACGGCGCTGTCGGCGTGTAGCGGCTCGGTGTCGTCGCTGACCAGACCGTCAAACCGCAGGTTGTAGATGGGCTGGTCAATGTCGAGGAACCGCAGATAGGTGCGGCCCTCGTCGAGCGAGATCGTGCCGACGCCGCGCCCGACGTTGATGTTGTCGTCAAGGTAATCGACGAGCTGAAACGGCGTGTAGCTGTGGGTGTTGAAGTAGGCCACATTGCCGACGAACACCTCCAGCCCCAGCGCCGTGACGGCCAGCAGCGGGACGACGGCCTTTAACCCTTTGCGCCCGAGGCTGCGCAGCCCGGCGGTGACAAGCCCCGCCCAGCCGGTCATGGCGGTGAGGGCGACGAGCCGGAACGCGTGGAAGCCGACGGTCAGCCCGGGGCGGTGGTAGGCGCACAGAGCGAACACCCAGACGGCCAGCCAGAGCCCGGCGGCCCAGGCAGCGTCGCGGCGGGAAACCCTGCGGTGGGATACTACCGCAGGAACCGCACCGAAGATGCCGGAGACGAGCACGGTGAGGAGCAGGGTGATTATAATAAACATAAGAATAATGCTCCTCCTTTTGTGGGATGGGTGATGTGGCAGCGGGAAATGGCCAGAGCCCTTCCGGTCATCGCTGGCGCTCGACCACCTCCCCTGAAAGGGCAGGCTTTTTTCGGGCGTATGCCCGTGAAAGGCGCCCCACAGGATGAGGAGCTGGCCGAGCTTGCGAGGCCTGAGGGGCCTTACCCTGCGGGAGCTGCCTCTTCACTGCTTTGCATACTTCTCCATCTCGTGCAGCCAGAACTCGGCGGTCTTGTCCCAGCTGTACTTTTTCAGGACCTCGTCGGGCGCGGCCACGGGCTGGGCAGCCAGCGCGTCAAGATCCACATCATAATCATACGGGTCAAAATACCGCGCCGTATCGCCGTACAGCTCGGGCAGGCAGGTGGCGTTGGCCAGCGCGACCGGCGCACCCAGGGCCAGCGCCTCCAGCGGCGGGATGCCAAAGCCCTCGAACACGGCGGGGTGCAAAAACAGCTTGCAGTGCTTCATCAGCGCGGCGTTCTCGGCATCGGACACATAGCCCGGGTAGAACACATTGTGGGTGTCCTTCGCCTCGGCGTCGTCGCCAAAGGCACGCAGGTCCTTGCCGCCCGCGACGACAAACGTCTTGTCGGGGCTGCGGCGGGCGACCTCTCGGATCCACTTGAAGTTTTTATGCTTTGCCAAACTGCCGAGGGCGTAGAAGTACTCCCCTTTTTTGACGCCGGGCATCTTGTCAAAAATGCTCTCGTCGGGGGTGACGTTCTTCATGTGCTCCCAGCCGTTGTAGGTGATGCCGATCTTGTCGAGCGGGATGCCGAGCTTCTCGCTGATGAGGTGCCGCTGGTTGTCGCTGACCGTGAACACCCGCTGGGCGAACCATTTGGTGGACAGGCAGTGTACCCAGAACTTGAAGCGGAAAAAGCCCTTGTCGGTATCCAGGACCAGCGGGCGGATGTCGTGCAGCACCACGACGCTGCGGCGGGTCAGCAGCATATCGCTGGCAAGGCCCACGTAAAACGCATGGGTGCGGCGCAGGTAGGCGGGCAGCACGGCCAGATTGTAAAAATACGGGATGGACTTGAGCGGCACCAGCCGGATGTTTTTCAGCTCCGGCAGATGGATGGGCCGCCCGTCGTCGCGGTAGGCAATGCGGACATCCAGGCCGGTGCCCTCGATCAGCTTGTCCAGCCGGACGACATTCTCATAGACATAGCGCGGGATGCCGGTGATATTGTCACACAGTACCGTGCCGTTGATGACGATAGGGTTCAATCCAGTTCCTCCTTCTCCCAGTGGGAGCAGTCGAGCAGCTCCTGCTGCCAGTCGGCCATGCGGCGCAGGCAGTATTCCTTCAGCTCGCGCTCAAAGCGTTCCTCGCTGAAGGAGCGGCTGTGCTCACGGATTTCCTCTTTGGAACAGGCCACGCCGTCGCGCTCAAACCGTTCGATGCAGTCGGCCAGGCTCTCGACGGTCTGCTCTTTAAACCAGTAGCCGGTCCTGCCGGGCAGCACGCTCTCGCACGCGCCGCCGCGGCCATAGGCCAGCACCGGCGTGCCCGCGCTCTGGGCTTCGACGGGGGTGATGCCAAAGTCCTCTTCACCCGGGAAAAGGAAGCCCTTCGCGCGCAGGTAGTAGCTGCGCACTTCTTCGTCGGACAGACCGCCGCCCTTGAACTCGATGGTCGGCCCGGCCATGGCCCTGAGCTTGTCCAGCTCTCCCCCGCCGCCGATGACGACGAGGCGCTTGTTAAGGCGCGTGCAGGCCTGCACGGCCAGATCCACGCGCTTGTACCAGGTCAGACGGCCCACGGTCAGGTAGAAGTCCTCCTTTTCGACAAAAGGCGACTCGTTGATGTGGCAGCAGGGGTAAATGACATCGCTGTCACGCCGGTAATATTTTTTGATGCGCTGGGCGATATAATGCGAGTTGGCGATGAAATAATCCACGCGGTCCGCGGCGCACTTGTCCCAGATGCGCATTTTGTGCATCTGGCCGGGCATGACGAGCTTCGCCAGCCAGTTGGCGTTGGCGCGGTAGGTGTAGTAAAAATCCCACACATAACGGATCGGCGTGTGGCAGTAGCAGATGTGTACGGCATCCGGGCGGGTGATGACACCTTTGGAACAGGAGGAGGACGACGACAGCACCAGATCGTACTCGGTCAGGTCGAACGCCTCAAACGCGCGGGGCATCAGCGGCAGCATGGCCTTGTACAGCCTGTTGGAGAAGGGCACCTTCTGGAACCAGCTCGTGCGGATGTCATAGCTTTTAAAGTGCTCGGGCATGTTTTTGGGGTCGTACACAAGGGTGTAGATGACGGCATCGGGGAAAACGCGCTTCATGGCGTCCACAACGCGGTCCCCGCCGGCGTAGCCGACAAGCCAGTCGTGAACGATGGCGACCTTGGGCTCCTTTTTGCTCATTACAGACACTCCCGTCCGGTAACGCACAGGGCGTTATTGTAGTTTTTCGTCGTTGACCATCTTGCCGCCGAACACGGTGCGGAAGATGATCTTGATGTCCAGCGCCACGGTCCAGTTTTCGATGTACCAGATGTCGTAGCGGATGCGCTCGGCAATGTCGGTGTCGCCGCGCAGGCCGTGGATCTGCGCCCAGCCCGTGCAGCCGGGGCGGACCTGCTGGCGCACAAGGTAGCGCGGGATCTCCTCTTTAAAATGCTCCACATGGTAGGGCACCTCGGGCCGCGGCCCGACGAGGGACATATCCCCTTTCAGCACGTTGAAGAACTGGGGCAGCTCGTCCAGGCTGAACTTGCGGATAAAGCTGCCGAAGTGGGTCTTGCGCGGGTCGCAGTCGGTGGACCAGCCGGTCTCCTGCTGCACATTGACCCGCATCGAGCGGAACTTGTACATCATGAAGGGCTTTTTGTTCAGGCCGATGCGCTCCTGCCTGAAAATGACCGGCCCGGGGCTGGACAGCTTGACGCCGATGGCTGTGACCAGCATGACCGGGCTGGTCAGAATGATCAGGATCAGGCTGCCGATAATATCAAGCCCGCGCTTGACAGCGGCGTTGAGCAGATTGTCAAACGGCGTCTGCCGCACATTGATGAGCTTGCACTCGTCCAGCACGTCAATGGTGGGCCGGGCGGGCAGATAGTCGCTGTAGAACGGTACCATCGTGATGCGCACGCCGTTTTTGTCGCAGGCGGCAAAAACGTGGGGCAGCAATTCGATCTCGTCAGCCTCCAGCGCTACGACGACCTCATCGACGGCAACCTCGTCGAGCCGGGTGGACAGCGCATCATAGTTGCCCATGTAGCGCACACCAAGACCCGGTTCTTCGATTCCGGCCAGATAGCCGTCCACGACAAAGCCGTAGTAGGGGTTGTGCTCGAGCGCGCGCAGATAGAGCGCGGCGGATTTACCGCCGCCCACCAGCAGGATATGACGCAGACCCAGCCCCTTGCGGCGGCGGGCGCGGTCTACCCAGCGCAGGATCATACGCTCAATCACGACGCCTGCCGTGCCGAGGATGTAGAACAGCGCCAGTACGATACGGGAGTAGTCGTCCAGGTGCATCAGATACAAAGCACCAATGAAGATCAGCAGTCCCGCCGCGTTGATGACGGCAATCTTGGTGCAGCGCTCGGCCAGGCCGCGCAGCCGCGTGGTGCTGTAGATACCGGCGACCCAGTAGATGAGCACGAGCACCAGCGACGTGGCCAGCCCGGCAATGATGTTGCGCGGGTCCCGGGCCACGGCCAGCGCAGGCCCTGCGCCGCCCGGCTCAAAGTAGCGGACGTAATTGAAACGGATATAGTTGGCAAGCAAAAAGCCGATGAAAAGCAGTGCCGCGTCCGCCAGCACATACAAAAGGCTTTTGAAGCGTTGGTTCTTTTCCAGCAAGAGGTGATGCCCTCCCTACGGTGATAGATTTAAACAATCTATTTTACCATATTTACGCCGGTATTGCAAATCAGCGGTAAAGCTCCTGCAGCTGATCCAGCGTTTTCTTCATTTCGGCGCGGACCTCCGGCGGGCCGGAGACGACGACGCCGGTGCCGAACCCGGCCACCCAGCCGAAGAACTGCGGGCTGACCTGAATCTCGGCGGTCATCGTAAAGTGCTCGCCGTCGGCGCAGGGCGTCAGGATCGGCGCGGTGCCGAACCGGTCGATCATCGCCCCGGCAAAGCGGTTCTCGCATTGCAGCGTTACCCGCTTGAGCGGGCCGTTGAACATGCCGAACATCTGCTGCATATACGTATTGACGTCGAAATTGGCGTATTCCCCGGCACCCTCGCGGGTCGTGTCGGGCAGCTGGTGAACGTTCTGCATCTTGTCGACACGGTAGTGCTTGAGCCGCCCCTCGGTGTAGGCGATCAAATAATAGTTGCCGTTCTCCCACACGAGCACCCACGGGCTGACGCGGTAGAGCTGGCCGTCGTGGCGCGGGGCCATCCGCTTTTGCAGGTTCCAGTCGCAGTATTTGAAGGTGACCTGCTCCCCTGCCGTGATGGCGGCGTGCAGCGCATCGACGGTGTACAGGATTTTCTCGTCGGTGCTCTTGATACGCCCGCTGACCAGTACCTTACGGTCCAGCTCCTCCTGCCGGTATGTGGAGGTGAACTGGCCGAGCTTGTCGATCAGGATTTTGGATTTGCGCGCCGTGATAAATTTGCTGGCGTAGACGGCATCGACGAGCAGCTTGAGCTCGGCAAGCTCAAACGGAGCCTCGGTCATATAGTAACCGCCGCCGCGCCCGCGCTGCTGCACGATCTCATATTTGGTGTCGGGCAGGTTGTTTAAGGTGTTCAGGTCATCGTAGACGCTTTTGCGCTCGGCGACGACGCCGTGCTCCTGCAATTTTTCCACCAGCTGGGGAACACTCAAGGGGTGCTTCTCGTCGGTTTCCCGGGCGAGGATCTCCAAAAGAACAAGCAGTTTGCGTTTCTGGCCTTCTTTGCGCGACATAAAAGCGGCTCCTTTCCTGAGTCTGGCAGATATAGTCCTATTATACACCCTATAGGGGCGGGTGGCAAGACCGGGAACGGCTGCCTCCCGGGAGGTTGTTCTTTCTTTTGCCAACAAAAGAAAGAACCAAAGAAAATTGCCGCTGTTTCGACGCAGCGGACCCGCGACTTGGGGGCTGCACGCCCCCAAGACCCCCAAAGCGGAAGTCGGAAGGGGCGGGGGCTAAACGAAAGCAGTATTACTTTTCGTTCTTAACGCCC
>ERZ772851.3262-NODE-3262-length-10607-cov-2.585576_pt1 | contig 10607 bp, 8 predicted proteins | sample MGYA00512137_ERZ772851 | MGnify/ENA primary metagenome ERZ772851 (study PRJEB29015, sample SAMEA2737663) | human gut metagenome | biome: human gut; feature: human-associated habitat; material: faeces | place: China | collected 2012 ... | reverse complement strand
TCAATTGCTGCTTCTTGCACCGTATTATCCGTTTTGATAAATCTCAAGATCAACTTTATATCGCCTACACCACGGGAAGTTGCGCTCCTTGATTCTGATATTCGTGTCGGGACTGACATTTCCTTTGCCTGCTTGAAAGCTGTGAAATACGCCACTACCTTATTACCATCTTTCTTTACCTCAAAATAGATAGGCTGCGAGGAAGATGCTCCATAACCTTTACCAATGTGGTAACAATCAGATAGTCCGTTAATACACCCTACGATTGCTGTTACGTACTCCAAACCCTTGACCTCTATCGCAAAAGAATACTTCTTCACTACCGATTCCAGTTTCCAATCCAAAGAAAGCACCTCTTCACTCTTATCTATTTTCAGTTCATCAATATTCAGCACATACAGTGAGTCCGGTGACCAAACCATCTTTTCCGTTCCTGTAATCCCTAAACCATTGCAGTTTCCTGTATAAGCCTCTATCGTTTCATAGGACTCTTCTCCTCGGATACGTATGGACTCCGTATTATAGTTGTAAGCTACAACCGAATATCGTCCCGGAGGAACTTTCATTTCTCCACCTCGTACCGAAAGGTACCTGTCCACTTTTTTACCCTCACCATCTTTCGGATAAAATATAACCCGGATACCTTCTGGTAATTTATCTGTTACTCCATCCCAGTTTAATGAAATTTCTACCCCACTTACAGGATAATCATCCAATATATCGCGACGGCTACACCCGTTTAGCACCAGCAGCGAGGACAGAAGCACAAGAAGCATGAATCTTGCATTTCGCATAACGCCCTCCTATCTCTTTGTTGTTATCAACCATACCAAAGAAACTTTTGCTTTGGTAGGACCAATAAAGTTATAACGCCCACTATTTGTCCATACAATATCCCCCTCATAAGGAGTATATTTCTTATATTCTGTTGTCAAATACCCTATGCCAAGACTGAATTCAAGGGAAAAATGCCGTGCCAATTGCCGTGCATATCCATAAGTCACTCCCGCAGCTCCGTAATACTTACCTTGATAGCCGTCTCCACGCAGCTGGAAGTCATATATCCCGCCTTCAGCATAAAGTCCGATAAAATGTCCGGTCAATCGGTCGCGTTTCTGACGGTTTCCCAGCCAACAACGTCCTTCCATCCCTCCCGAAAGGAGCTGATAGCAGAAATCATGTTTGCTATTCAGCCACCACGGACATTTATATTCAGTATTCAAAGACCACCTCTTGCCTATCGGAATTTCCACTTCTATATTTGGCGCCAATGCCAAATCATATAACAGATTATTCTTCACTGCAAGTACAGTTTGGCTTTTCACCGGCCCTTCTGCCTCCGATATATCGACCTCACAGGCCTGTTTTTCTTCACTTTCTCCCACAGGCTTATCAGGTTGATCTTTCGGAAGCGCCTCTTCCTGCTTTGAAACAAACAACCCGGAGACAGAAGATACCGGTTCAAAAGCCTCTTTACCTAATTTCGAAGTTTCTCCGACAATCGTAATAACCGATCTTCGCAGCTCCGGAAAGATATTGCGAACAATGTATCGGTAAGCAATTCCCCGATTCAATTTTCGCAACAGTTGTTTCCGTTTATTGACATCATTCTTATGATAATCAATCAATATCAGCACTTCTTCCCGATCTGGCAAGTTGGAGTCGGATGCCACCAACTTACGAAACTCCGACCAATCCTCTCCCTCTGAAAAAAAATGAATCTTATCAACACTAACATCCGAATTATACCGTTGTAAGAATTCCTTTATCGAATCATTTCTTCGGGCAGCCAAACCTCTATTATAAGACTCATTGCCATCAGGAGAAACAAAAGTTTTCACATTAAGCGCAGTTACATATTTCGTACCCAAATTCCCGGAAAGCAAAGAATCCAAAGTTGCAATTGCCTGATTATTACTTTTATAACATGAATTCACTCCCGCATCATTCGCATCAAAATATATCATTACCCGCCGGATTGTATCATTCGCAACAGCGAAAAATGGAATCGAAGCATACCCACTTTCTGGAAGGCTTAATAAAGCCATAAGAATAGTCAATATATAGATACCATGGTTCATTGTCGTTCGTTTCTGATGACAAATATAGAAGTTAGAAAACAAACCGAATCATACTTTTAGAACAAAAATCAAGACATGAAAGATTCTGTGAAACGATTGAAACGATTTTGCAAGTTTTGAGAGTTTAAGGTCAATAATAAACAGAAAGAATGTCCTTGGTAACTCATCTGCGTGATAACACCGTACTTCTGTTCCGCCTGCATCAGCAGTTCACATTCATAGGAAGTTCTGACAAACGGCTTTTCCACATACACATGGATGCCAAGCTTCATCGCCTCTATACAAATCGGGAAATAACTATGATCGGGAGTCGCCAGGAATTTTCTACGAGATATTTTATCCCCACCCAAAAATTTCATTAAAGAAATCATGTATCAAAGTGGGTTTATGAATAGATCACATTTCTATAAGAAGTTTACAAAGCGGATAGGAGTGGCACCTAAAGACTACCGTTTGCATAATAAAAAATAGAAAAGCTACAAAGGTCTCATATACTAGCAGCAATATCATTCCTGATCTGCTGAATTGCAAGAAGCAATCCAGGCAGATGCACTTTTACTATTTTAAAAATTTCTTCGGAGTCAATAGATAAATATTCATGAGAAATAATATTGCGCAGTCCAATGATGCTCCTCCATGGAGTACCGGCATAATTTATCTAAAATTCATGATTAGTCAGATCATCAATATTCTTAACAGTCTCACCTATGGTTTGCAAACGCATACAAGTTGCATCAAAAATATCCATCTTATCAGGAGAAGCTAAGAAATCATTTACAGAAATGACACTACCACATCTTTCTATAGTTGTATTAATACGCTCTTCTACAAAAAGAAGCATATCCAATATGTCAGCATTAGATATAGATTGCATCTTTCTCTATATGATTGCGAAATAAACTACGCATAATTGCGGTTAAAGACACGACATCCACTTTTGCATTAAAACGCTCTTCTAATGACTCTTTTATTTCCATTCGAGTAAAATAATCCGGTTCTTGAAGCTTTACACAAATATCAATATCACTATCCTCTTTCTGCTCACCACGAGCCACAGAACCAAAAAGTCCTAACTTTTCAATTCCATATCTCTCCCCAAATTCTTCCTTAAAATTCCGGAGAATAGCGATTATTTCATCTTTTGTTTTCAACTGACACTATTGTTATAATGCAAATATTAAAATTAATATTGGAATTAGCAAATTCTTAATCATATTTTGTGGTATCACTAATTAAAATAAGATGCACAGGTCATCGAATTTTCATCGATCCCCTGTACACCTACTACTCTAAATTCTACTTCAAAACATAAATAGCCTAATTATGCTGCCGAATCCATTATTAACAACCATGTTAGTTTTATCCATCAAAAGTACAGGACATAATTACGTAAATAGTTCAGAAGTGCCCAGAACGCCATCATCATTGCCAATACAAACAAAACGACAAGTCCGATTGCCAAAGCAATCCAATGTTGTGAATGATCATCAGAATATTCTTTATGACCATCATTAAACTTGTATATTGTCCGCACTGTCTGCGCTCCTGCCAATAACCCGAACACTCCGGCAAAAATACCATTATGAATGTTTCCACCGCCACGAAGTGCCCGCTTATCAATTAAGAATTGAGGCGTCCTGCTCGCTACCACATACAAACCGGTAGCTATTAAAGTAGAAAACATCATACCGACTCCCATCATCCAATACATCAAGATACCCACAATGACACCTAACCAGATTAATTTCCTGGAACCATCAAAATGACGTTCTTCACCACTATTAATCACATCAGTCAATGAGTTTAAGCGTTCTATGACATCAGCGTCAGTAGGACACATACCGATAACCTGATCAATCAAAAGAACAGATTTCTTAATTTGCTTCATCTTTGTCGGCTTTCTGAATTCATCATCATCTGTTTTTTCAATCACCGTCCAAGTAGCGAATGCCTCATCCATCAGTTTCCACGCCTCCGTTATCTCTTCATCCGTCATTTTCTCCGGCATTCCGGCTGCAAGGCGTTTATTCAACATTCCTTCTACCGTAAAAACCTCTTTATAACGTGCGCCCTTATACCATACAAAAAACATATGCCCCACAATAAATAAAACAACGGCAATATACAAAATCAGTTGGAGAACAGCCAATATCTTTACTCCCAAAGGAACTCCGTCATCCGCCGCAGCATCAGCTATTGCATCAGCTCCACTACCGCTTTTTACAAGTGTCAATCCATTAAAGGCAGCATCTTTTCCGCCTTTATCAAGTCCGGAAAACGACAACTTATCATCTTTATAAACGACTTTGCATTGACCGGAAATCCCGGCATCAACCTCCGGACGTCCGCCTACAAAAGAAAGAGTCAGTTCATTCCCGTTCATACTCTCGACGTAAAACTCATAAGTTGCCATCAAAGATTCCCTTCCACCGGGTTCCAGCATATTCACTTCCATAAATCCATTACATCTGGCATTCTCATTATAAGGATTCAATTGCCAATTACCATCACAATTCAATGTGAACGCAACCTTTAAATCGCCTTCTTTATTTGCTCCTAGCCAGTCACCGCTAAAAACATCTTCCTGCGCAAATGCAGTCATCGAAATAACCATCATTACAATGGCACACAAATACTTTTTAATATTCTTCATAATATAATAAAATTAATATTTCAACACTTTGGCTGCCACGTTCTTAAATTGCGACATGGCAAGCCCGATAGAAGCTCCAATATAAGTAGGATCACAAATAATGTACTTCTTTCCGCTTACAGTTATATAATCTCCGTCAATGTTTTCATCAAAACAGACCGCTGTTGCCATGTGATTGGGATATTCCAACAATACAACATCAAGCCCCATAAGAGTACGTACCAAATAAGAGTATAACACAGCACGGTCTTCGCAATCGGAATAAGGATAGTAGAACAGCTCATCCACAAAGAAAGGCTTTTCATAACCAAATTGGTCACCATCTGTCTTATAATCAAAAGCTGTCTGCACGAAATTAATCAGTATATTAGCAGCTTCCGATTGTTTTTTCCCTTGTATGGCAGCTTGCAATGATGGAAGCACCGTCTGTTGTACTTCCTGACTGACAGGAGCTCCCACATAGACAGAAAAGTCACATTGCGGATAATCCTTATAGAAGGAAATAAGTCCCGAATTTACTTTCGAGCAGACTTTGACGGATGGATAAGCTTTCGCTTGCAACGTTTTCTCCACGTAAGTTCCTGAAAAGGGTTGAGGAGCAGTGATATTCATATTTACCGGGTTCTTCGCATTGGCGAAATCACGGTTGTAAGTGTAAATAGAATTAGTTTTATCCGGGGTAGTATCAAACCTGTAATAGTTTACTCCATTCAAAGTTATAAAACAGGTAGCATAAATCATGTTACCCGAAGCATAGAATAAAGTAAGGCGGTTATCCATACGCGCCACCTTAACCCTATATCCCGATTGAGAAAGGAGAAACATTTGCATAAGAGCTATTTCATCGGAATGAGTACTTCCACATAGTTCAGTAGCAACTTTCCTCGTCAACAGCAGATAACCATAGTCATTCAGGGCATTATCCTTTTTAAAAGCCAGACAGTCGTCTATCAAAGGCTGATAGTTGCTACGCGATAACGTCTCCCATCCGGCAGAAATATCTTTCTCTGCAATCCCTTTTAAAGTGAGCCGGTTCTTCAATGAAGCATTGACAACACAATCTTTACTGTAGAACGAAAACTCTACACCGGAAAGTGAGCGTTTGGCCGGAACGGTTTCTTCAGGCTTCACTTCCGGTTTTATTTCAGGGAGCACCGCAAAATCCTTTTCCGGTTCTACAGCCACATCTTTACCTCCCGGTACAACCGGAACCTGTGTTTTCCCCTTTGAAGGAGAAAATGTCGCACTTGGAGTCACTGTCGGAATGGGGAGTCGTGTCACCTCCCCTACTTTAACCTCTTGCGGTTTTGTTGCCGGCTTCTTATGGTCAAAGCTGACCGGTTTTACAGGCTCTGGTCTTTGAGGACGTGCCACCGGCTTCTGCAAGTCATACTTTTTCCAGGTTTCTTTCAGAAATTCGGCAAATTCCTTATTCTGTTCGCTCACAAAATCATCAAACTCTTTTTGCTGCTGCTTCACAAAATCGTCAAACTCCTTCATGTCTTTATCTATTTGCGCAAAAAGACTAAACGGTAAACACAATGAAAAAACTACCATAGATAGTATTCGTATCCTATTTTTCCTCATTTCCTTATTATATTTTGTTGTTCTGTTATCTGCCAATCCACATACAGCTTATTATTCCGTATATCTTTGATAAAGGGGGAAATAGACAAGACGGCGACAACCTTCTCCCGATACAAACCACAACCGAAATCAGTGCCGCCATTGAAACGATCGTCCACCTGCTTGACATTTACATTAGAAAACGGATATAACAACAGTGCCTTCACCAAAGAAGACATATAGGCATTCCAAAAGGCATTCCTCATATCCATCTTCTCCAATCCGTCCTGACCTCCAAAACCGGCATCTTCATACCAACAGCCTTCCTGTGAAGAACAAATTTCAACTCCGTTCATATATGAAATTATTTGAGGAGATGACTGTGTTCCCTTAAGCTGAAACCATGACTGGTCTGATTGCTCCCTACAACTATCCGATTCCAACAATAAATTGAATTTCACCTCTTCTTCCTCAACCCTTTCTTTCGTAAACAAAAGCATCAACTCACTAACGAAATGATAAGAAAAATCGCAACTATCATTCGATGGAGTAAAAGATACCTCCAGAAATTTCTCTCCAAATATAGAAGTATATTCATGCTCAATCCGGTAGGAAACATGTTGAACGGGATGTTCGATCACTCCCAGTACAAGCATTTTGTTTCTTTGGTCTTCGTATGTATTACTGGCAGTCTCCATGGTGGAAAAAACGTCCGAGAGAAGTCTCAATTGTACCCCTTGCTGCAATGAATACAGATAAGCCGCTCTTTGCAAAGCAAGCATCCTTGCAGCTTCGGATTTCATACAAGGATCAGATATACCAACTACCCGGCCTTTCCGTTGAGAAGCAAACACCCATTCCGGCAAAGTCTCCCGCTGTCCCGGTCTCCAGTCATAAGATTGGTTATAAACTGTATCAACAGGCATTGCCTGTGAAAACACATCAATACCGGGAGACAAAAGCAACTGGATAATAAAAATAACTACCCAATTATATCTTATATCCGACAAATTAAGCTTCATCATTCAATCTTCAAATAGTTGGGTAGTTATTAAAGAGATCATTACTATCCGCAATGTTTTAAACAAGCTGCTTATTGGGCGTTTTTACTCATTTCTTCTTCAAATACCTTTTTGAACTTTTCATATTCAAAGTCAATGCGCAATTTGTCATCATTCTTAATACGATTTGCCATAGCATTCATGATTTCCTCTCCTGCCAGTTCAAGAGAGACATATACTTTGTATTTACCATCAGGAGTCTTCATGGTTTTTTCACAAATTACACGCGTACCGCTCAATTCCTGTTCCACTACCGTACGGGTCAATGATTGATAACGACTTTTGCTTTCATCATTTTCATCTTGCTGATAAGAGGAAACATAACTATCGGTTACCGATTTCACTTTTGCATTGATAGCAGTAGCAATTTCAGCCCGGGCCTCCGTCATCGCTTTTTTCTTTGCAATAGACATATCCGTAGAAAGTCCCATCGAACTAGCTCTAAAATACTCTTTGTTCGTTTGAAATTCCGGTCCCGAACAAGGAACATTAATTTCTACGTCCTGTTGCACTGCCGGTTGCTGCACTGTTTGTGTTACAGGTTTTGAACTACCGCAACTTGTCATAACAGCAATGATTAGCAATGCTGTTCCCAATAAATTAATTCTTTTCATTTCAAGTCTTTTTTAATGTTAATATATGATTCATTTCAAGCCTCTCAACTTCACTATATTATTTTTGAAATCCTTCAATTGCAGCAGTGCCACAGATTGCAACTTACTTACCTCAATAACCATCTCCGTAGGCAGATCAGGCACAATGAGCGCAGTGACTCTGCGGTCATTGAACTTAGACCCCAGTTTGAGACTGACAATCGGAGATTCTTCACCTTTTTCGTTTATAACCGTCAGATTTCCACTATATAAGTCCACTTCGCAATCGTCAGCATTTGTATTCACAATCTTAAGATGTATCCTCGATTTGTCTCCCAAAGTTGCAAGTTTGTCAAATTCAACAAAGACACCATCCAACCATTCAACCCGAATTGCCTTTTGATTCTCTGGTTTGGCGGACTTAACCGGAACCAAAGGAGCAGGAATAACTTCCGGCACCACAACAGGGACAGATATAACCGGATCAGCTTCTTTTTCCGGTACGGAAGGACCGACTACCGGAACAGGAACATCCGGCAACATCTTCTGTCTTTCCGGAATCTTTCCGGTTCTGTCGAATGTTATTTTCTTCAATTCACGTGCAAACTCCCGGTTCAGCCGTTTTATCAATTCACGCGCCGCCATATTCTTGCCTTGAGAAGCGGACTTATTTTCAGGTACTAATGTCCGTTCATCATTAATAGAATAATTCAACATGGTTTGCCCCGTCCGGTTATTTTCTATTTTAATCCCCAACGTAGAAAAGAATTCGATGAAGTTATACAGTTCACCCGGAACGGTATTGCCTTTACGACACTTATTATCCAATGTAACGATAATGTCGGCTTCAGAAGGAGATGCAACTACGTTAAAGAAATGATTGTTCAGCAAACTCTTCACAGTTCGTTCCACCGCCTCTATATCGCTCTGCGCACTTCTAACATAAGCAGAAGTCTGTGTCTGCACCGTGTTGATAGTCAACGTTGCTCCGGGAAGAGAAGAAAGCATTTGTTTGAATAAAGCTGCATAACTTCCCTTCCGGAACAAGCTGAACACATCATCAATTAATGAAATTCCAATTTCCTGCTGTGCCTGTTTAGAAGTAATATTGCGCACATAAAGAGCGGCAACTCCCGATTCGTCGGTGGGAGACATGGAAGACAAATCTCCCGACCCGGAAACAAACTCGGCTTTCAACCGGATATTCCTTAACGGATTTCCATTACGGTAAACACCTATAGCAATAGGCTCCCTTATACCTTGAAACGGCGTGACTGAAACGGTTGCCGGATTCAGAACAATCGTTATTCCATCAAATACTCCAGCCAAAGCCGCATATAGTTCGGTCGCCAGATTAATTGTCTTTCCTTCGTAAGAGCAGAACAACTCCTGATTAAGCACCGGGCGTATAGCCTCCATCCCATTTGAGAATAATTCAATGGCAGTCATTAAATCTCCCTGTTGTAAAGTAATGTGTCCCTTATACCAAAAATCGAAGCCGTTACGGATTGCCTTCTGACGACGTGCTTCCACCAAGGCCGCATAATCATCCTTATTCAGTTCATAATAAACCCAATACTCATTGTCACTTCGCCAGGAATCCACCAGACGAAAGTTCTCTATTTCCGCCCGGGCTTCTGTACGAATACTTTCTGCGAAGGTTTGTTTCACATTACCATCGTCCTCCAACGTATTCAACAAAGAATTGGCGGCAATCACCACTTGAATTTCAGATACAAGGTCAGACAAAGCGTTTTGCTTTGCCTTTTGCTGATAATCTCCTTCCGATATTTCAGCCATTCCTATTCCGATGTAACTTAAACCACTAACAGGATGCTGTTTCACCCAGTCAGGACGGTTCGTTTGTTGACCGGAAAGCGGAAAGCAAAACCATGAAATCACAAGAATAAATAAAAGCCAATGTTTCATACGTCCTTGATTTATTGAATAGTCAAATAGATGGTACTTCCATCCACTCTGTGTTCACTATCTATTCCGGAATCATTCAGATAATTAACCAGATTATCCGCAAACGTGATGCAATCCATCGGCAAGCCGTCGCTGTCCTTTGCAGGAATCTGTATCGAATCAAATATCAGACTATCGTCCACAGCACCTTGAATATGGTAGCGTCCTCCCTGGGCATTCTTCCTCACCCAGTTGCGTATATGCGCCGAAAGAGTAGTACTACCGTTTATCCGGCTATTCATCGTATTGATAGCATTATCTGAGAGACTAACCCGAAGAACAACCGTATTCCCCTGTTGAACTTTCCGGGCAAACTCTTTCGAGATATCTTTCAGAAAACCATCCAGAACATCTTGTGCCGCGTATGCGCATAACTTATCCACGTCCGTCGTCCTAAAGCGGTTCGTCCAGCTTTTCCGGCTGGCTAAATCAATTCCTGTAGCGGTCTCACGAGCAGTCATAATCAACGATACCCTACTACCTGAGGTTGCCGATATATCTTTCTTCAAATCAACAATCACATATACATCTGCCCCCGAATTCATCAACAACTGTTTATCATTGGAATCAGCATTCTTACTCTCCCATTCAGAAGCACGCAGAGTACCTGCCTGTTTTCCTTCGGCAGCTACCGTCTTCACACCAAGTTTGACGAATCCTTCTTTTACCGTACTTACCGCTACGC
>ERZ772851.3250-NODE-3250-length-10656-cov-32.280634_pt1 | contig 10656 bp, 9 predicted proteins | sample MGYA00512137_ERZ772851 | MGnify/ENA primary metagenome ERZ772851 (study PRJEB29015, sample SAMEA2737663) | human gut metagenome | biome: human gut; feature: human-associated habitat; material: faeces | place: China | collected 2012 ... | reverse complement strand
GCCGCCGGAGCGGTGCTTAAGCCGTCAGGCGGGAATTGTGCGGTGTTGCCTTAGGAGTGAGGAAGTAGGAGTTAGGAGTTAAAGCAGGGCCTAAGGTTTTGCTCTGTAGGGAACGGTCTTGACCGTTCCGAAACATTGCCATATATGCCATAATGGAATTTGCAATCATGCGCCCCTACGGGGGGCATCGTAATTTCTAATTGCTCATTGCTAATTCCTAATTGAGATAACTCCTAACTCCTCACTCCTAACTCACCCCAACGTACTATGGAACAAAAAATCGTCAAATATTCCGTTCTTTCCCCGCTGGCTAAGGTGCCGGCATATGCAACGGCGGGGGCGGCGGCGGCTGATTTGTGCGCCGCGCTGGAAGAGCCGTTGACCATTGCCCCCATGCAGCGGGTGCTGGTGCCCACCGGCCTTGCCATTGAGCTGCCGGATGCCGGGTGCGTGGCATTGGTGTATGCCCGCAGCGGGCTTTCCATCAAGCACGGGCTGTGCATGGCCAACGGCGTTGGCGTTGTGGACAGCGATTACCGCGGCGAGCTGAAAGTGCCCATGATCAACCTTGGCACCGAGCCTTACACCATCGCCCCCGGTGAGCGCGTAGCCCAACTGTGCATTGCCCCCGTGTGGCAAGCCGCCTTTGTGCCCGCCGCCACCCTGAACGAAACCGAACGCGGTGAAGGCGGGTTTGGATCGACAGGAAAATAGTTAGGAATTAGGAGGGAGAAGTTAGGAGTTAAGAGCTTTTGGGGCCGCAGATAACCTGTAAAGTCTGGCTGTGTGCAAAAAAGATACCTGTAGGGAACAGTCTTGACCGTTCCGCAGGTTTAGGATGATTGGCCTTTTGTCAGATAAATCCTTTGGTTTCGGAACGGCCAAGACCGTTCCCTACAATTTATTTTATTCTTTGTTGCAAACCTTCAAAAGCACATTTAACTCCTAACTCCTACTTCCTACCTCCTAACTTCCTCTTTTCCCTTTGTTTCGCCGCGGTGGTGCGGTAGAATCTGTTACGAAAGGAACATCCCATTATGTCCTTGATTTTAGCCTCCGGCAGCCCGCGGCGGCGGGAGCTGATGGCGCTGATCACGCCCAATTACACCGTTGCCCCCAGTGATGTGGACGAAAGCCGCATTACCGCCGCAACGCCTGCCCAACTGGCCCAGGCCCTGGCAGAAGCCAAAGCCCTGGCCGTGGCGCAGCAGCACCCCGATGATACCGTGATCGGCTGTGATACCGTGGTGGACTGTGATGGCGCTGTGTTCGGCAAACCTTCCGGCGAGGAAGACGCCGTGCGGATGCTGCACGCGCTCTCTGGCCGGGAGCACAAAGTACATACCGGGCTGTGCGTGGTGCACGGCGGCAAGGCGTACCTTGCCACTGAAACCACCCGCGTGCAGTTTGCGCCCATTGAGGAAAGCGATCTGCTTGCCTATGCGCGCACCCCGGAACCGTATGACAAAGCCGGGGCTTACGCCATCCAGGGCCATGCTGCGCTGTGGTGCAGCGGCATTGTGGGATGTTATTACAATATTATGGGTCTGCCCGTACACCGTCTGGCACAGGTACTGCGCCAGGCCGGAGCGCTGTAACGGCAGTGCCGCAGCAGCCTGGCTGCTGCGGCGTGTCGTGCGCATTCTTTGTGCGGCCCACCCGCACAAACACATGATGGGGAGATAAAAATGGCAAATCCGATTTTGCAGCTGCTTGAAGCTCTGCGCAATATGTTTACCTGTGATATTGGCATTGACCTTGGCACCGCCAACACGCTGGTGTATATGAAAGGCCGCGGCATTATCATCCGCGAGCCCAGCGTTGTGGCGGTGGATGCCCGCACCGACGAACTGCGTGTGCGCTGCGTAGGCCACGAGGCCAAAGCCATCATCGGCGCAGCGCCCAACTCAATTTTGGCGGTACGCCCGCTGAAAGACGGCGTGATTGCCGACTTTGACATCACCGCCGCCATGCTGCAAAGTTTTATCCGCCAGGCATGCGGCAGCCGCCTGTTCGTGCGGCCGCGCGTGGTCATCTGCGTGCCGTCCGGCGTGACCGAAGTGGAACGCCGCGCCGTGCGCCAGGCCGCCACCAAAGCCGGTGCCCGCCAGGTAACGGTGATCGAAGAGCCGATGGCCGCTGCCATTGGTGCCGGGCTGCCGACCGCTGAACCGGTGGGCAGCATGATTGTGGATATCGGCGGCGGCACGGCGGAAGTGGCGGTTATCAGCCTTTCTGGCATTGTGGCATCCCGCAGCGTGCGCTGTGCGGGCGATGCGCTGGACCAGAGCATTACCAGCTTTATCAAGCGCAAATACAACCTGCTGGTGGGCGAACGCACTGCTGAGCAGATTAAACTGGAAATCGGCTCCGCCTGCCCGCCAGACCCCACCGACACCGAGCATGGCGAAACCACAATGGAGATCAAGGGCCGTAACCTGGTGGATGGCCTGCCGAAAGATATCCTGATCCGCTCCGAAGAAGTGCGCGAGGCAATGAACGAAAACCTGATGCGCATTGTGGAAGCCATCAAGGACACGCTGGAATGCACTCCGCCGGAGCTTTCCAGCGATATCATTGACCGCGGCATCATGCTTTCGGGCGGCGGTGCCCTGCTGCGCGGGCTGGATACTCTGATCCAGAACGAAACCGGCATTGAGGTACACATTGCCGAAGCCCCGCTGGACTGCGTTGCCCTCGGCGCCGGCGCCGTCCTCGACCACCCCGATCTGGCAGGAACCAGACGGGAGGAACTGAGCTACCTGTAAAGGTAGGAGTTAGGGGTTAAGTGGCGGTTTGAAAGTTTGCCACAACCCCATAAAATAAATGTAGGGAACGGTCAAGACCGTTCCCTACATTTTTGTTTTAATATTCAGACAGAATTTTTGGGTACCTGCAGCCCCAAAAACTCCTAACTCCTACTTTCTAACTCCTAACTTTCCCTCGTCGCTCCCACTGTGTTACCAGGTCCTTGGTCTGAGCTTGCAGGGCTTCACGGGCGGCGTTCAGGGCCTGGGTGTCCTGGGGGGTCATTTTTTCGGGCTTTTTGTGGCGGGTCAGGCGTTCCAGGTTCTTTTCTGCTTCTTTAATGCGGTTTTTGGTGTCCTTATCCAGCTCCTTGCCCTCTTTACTGCCAAGGGCGGAATTGACGCGGTAGATGGCGGCTTCCGCGGCATTCAGGGCCTCGATGGCGGCTTTGCGCTCCTGATCCTGCCCGGCAAAGGCAGCGGCATCGTCCATGGCGCGGCGGATCTCCTGCTCGCTCAGGTTGGAAGACCCGGTGATGGTAATGCTCTGCTGTTTGCCGGTGCCAAGGTCACGGGCGCTCACCGTCACAATGCCGTTGGCGTCAATATCAAAGGTCACTTCGATCTGCGGCACACCGGCCCAGGCGCGTTTGATGCCCTTGAGGGTAAAGTTGCCGATAAGCTTATTATCCTTGGCGAACTCCCGCTCACCCTGCAGCACCTTGATTTCAACTGTGCTCTGGAACGGCGCAGCGGTGGTAAAGATTTTGGAATACCGGGTGGGAATGGTGGAGTTGCGGTCGATCAGATGGGTTGCCACACCGCCCACCGTCTCAATCGAAAGGGTCAGCGGGGTAACGTCCATCAGCAGCAGGTCCTGCCCGCCAGCAGCCAGGCCTTCGCCGCCAAGGCGTCCGCCCTGCACCGCAGCGCCAAGGGCCACACACTCGTCCGGGTTCAGCGTTTTGGACGGTTCCAGATCGATCATCCGCATGACCTTGGCCTGCACCGCCGGGATGCGGGTGGAACCACCTACCAGCAGCACCTGATCCAGGTCGTTGGCGGCCAGGTGGGCATCCCGCAGGGCGTTGCGCACCGGCAGTGCCGTGCGCTCCACCAGGTCGGCGGTCAGCTCATCAAACTTGGCGCGGGTCAGTTCCGCCTGCAAATGCAGCGGGCCGTTGGGGCCAACGGTGATGAACGGCAGGTTGATTTCAGTATGGGTGGCAGCGGAAAGCTCTTTTTTGGCTTTCTCGGCTTCCTCCCGCACGCGCTGCATGGCAACGGGATCACGGGTCAGGTCCACCTGGTTTTCATCGGCAAAGTTCCGCACCAGCCAGTCAGCCACACGAGCATCAAAGTCATCGCCGCCCAGATGGTTATCACCGCAGGTGGCCAACACCTGCACAATGCCATCCCCGATCTGGATCAGCGAAACATCGAACGTGCCGCCGCCCAGATCATACACCATCACTTTCTGGGTCTTGCCGTTATCCAGGCCATAGGCCAGGGCGGCTGCAGTAGGTTCGTTGATAATGCGCTTTACATTCAGGCCCGCAATGCGCCCGGCATCTTTGGTAGCCTGGCGCTGGGCATCGTTAAAATAAGCCGGCACGGTGATAACGGCTTCTGTCACCGGTTCACCAAGATAAGCTTCTGCATCCGCTTTCAGCTTTTGCAGGATCATGGCGCTGATCTCCTGCGGGGAGAAGCACTTGCCGTCAATGGGAATGCGCTCATCACTGCCCATTTTGCGCTTAACGCTGGCAATGGTGCGCGGTGCGTTGGTGACAGCCTGGCGTTTGGCCGGATCGCCCACAAGGCGTTCGCCGCTTTTTGCAAAAGCAACGACCGACGGGGTGGTGCGCTGGCCTTCGGCATTTGGGATAACGGTTGGGCGTCCGCCTTCCACCACAGCCACGCAGCTGTTGGTTGTTCCTAAATCAATTCCGATGATTTTACCCATGTTGCTTTTGGTCCTTTCACACAAGCCGGCAACAGATACAGGGGTTCGCCAGCTTTTGTCACACAGGGAGCACCGCTAAGGCGCAAAACTCCGCCTTAGAGTGTAGCTGAAAGCAAAGAAAATGACAATTATTCCGCAAACACAAGCGGGATTTAAGGCAAAAGCCGCAGGAATCCTTTATGGATTCCAAGGTTTTTAACGCAAAATCCAGCTGTGGTTGTAGAAACAGGCTGAATTTTCGACTTTTCAGGTACACCTTATGGTTTGTTAACATTATTGTAGCGCGCAAAGTGCCGGAATGTGTTGCAAAATCGTAAACTCTTATCAGACAATCATCCAAATGTTGGGGTGTATCGTTGACGGACGGGGGCAACGGTGCTATATTCTTTAGTATACTAAAGAGAAGGAGGTTCCCGGACATGCAGGCATTTTCCAGCCATGACATTTTCCAAACGCTGTACCAGCAGATCATGTTGCTGGAATTAAAGCCCGGCTCCACCCTGCGGGAAAACGCATTGTGCGAGCAGTTCGGGGTTTCCCGCACGCCGGTGCGCAGCGTTTTGCAGGAGCTGCGCATTGCCGGGCTGATTGAAGTCACCCCCTACAAATCCACGCGGGTCACCCAGCTGGATTTTGACACTATCAGCCAGCAGATCTACCTGCGCAACGCGGTGGAGTCCGCCGTGATGACAGACTTTGCCGCTGCCTGCACCCCCGAACAGCTGGCCCAGCTGAAAACCCGCAACGATGCTTTGCGCCGCCTGGCGGCCCAACCCCACCCGAACCCGCGGATGTTTTATGAGCTGGACAGCCGCCTGCACGAAAGCTGGTTTCTTGCCACCGGCAAAGACCAGCTGTGGCAGCTGATCCAGACTTCGCAGAACAGCTATTCGCGGTTCCGCATGCTGGACCTTGTGGCCGTTGGCAATTTTGGCGATATTGTGGCGGAACATGATGTTCTGCTGGATGCCATTGCCCGCAATGATACCGCCGCCATCCGGGCGCAGTGTTCCCGCCATTTGTACGGCGGCGTAATGCGGCTGGGGGAAGAACTTTCGACCAAATATGCGGATTATTTTGTTTCCGGCACCCACTGGCCGGACCATGCAAAGGAGATGCAACCGTGAGCCGCACTGCTACCGTGACCCGCAAAACGCGGGAAACCAACATTACCGTCACCCTGGACCTGGACGGCAGCGGAAAAGCCGACCTGCACACCGGCATCGGCTTTTTTGACCACATGCTGGACGGCTTTGCCCGCCACGGCCTGTTTGATTTGACATTACACTGTGATGGCGACCTGAACGTGGACTGTCACCACACAATTGAAGACTGCGGCATCGCGCTTGGCACGGCCATCCGTGAGGCCCTTGGCGACAAAGCCGGCATTGTGCGTTACGGCAGCTGCATGCTGCCCATGGACGAAACGCTGGCCCTGTGCGCTGTGGACCTTGGCGGACGGCCGTATTTTGTTTATGATGCCAGCTTTGCCGGGCAGAGCTGCGGCGGCATGGATGTGCAGATGGCACGGGAATTCTTTTACGCTGTCAGCTACAGCGCCATGATGAACCTGCACCTGAAGGTGCTGTACGGCGAAAACGACCACCACAAGCTGGAAGCCATGTACAAAGCATTCGCCAAAGCCCTTTCCGCCGCCGCCCGCCATGACGACCGCATTGTGGGCGTGCTTTCCACGAAAGGAAGCATCTAACTCTCTCCTAACTTAATTTCGTTTTCCTGGGGCGGGGCCCCGTTTTCAGTATATAAGGGTAACACTGAAAGGAGTAAGTATTATGTACAAGGACATGATGGACACCATTGGTTTTGTTTCGGGGTATGACCCGGAGCTGGGTGCGGCCATGCAGCGTGAGCTGGGCCGCCAGCAGGCAAACATTGAGCTGATTGCCAGCGAAAACATTGTTTCCCCTGCCGTCATGGCTGCCATGGGCAGCGTGCTGACCAACAAATATGCCGAGGGCTACCCTGGCCACCGCTATTACGGCGGCTGCCAGTTTGTGGATCAGGTTGAGCAGATTGCGATTGACCGTGCCTGCAAGCTGTTTGGTGCCAAATATGCCAACGTGCAGCCCCATTCCGGCGCACAGGCCAACCTGGCCGTTTACTTTGCCCTGCTCAACCTGGGCGATACCGTCATGGGCATGGATCTTTCCCAGGGCGGCCATCTGACCCATGGTTCCCCCGCCAACATGAGCGGCAAGAACTACAACTTTGTCTCCTACGGCGTTTCTGCCGAGGATGGCCGCATTGATTACGATGCCCTGGCCAAGCAGGTTGCCAAGGTTCGCCCCAAGCTGCTGGTTGCCGGTGCTTCCGCTTACCCGCGCGCTATCGATTTTGAAAAGCTGGCCGAGATCGCCCACGGTTACGGCGCAATGCTGATGGTGGACATGGCTCACATTGCCGGCCTGGTTGCCGGCGGCATGCACCAGAACCCGGTGCCCTATGCTGATGTTGTGACCACCACCACCCACAAGACCCTGCGCGGTCCCCGCGGCGGCCTGATCCTGACCAACAACGCTTATCTGATCAAGCGCATCAACTCCGCCATCTTCCCCGGCACCCAGGGCGGACCGCTGGAGCACGTGATTGCTGCAAAGGCTGTCTGCTTTGGCGAGGCACTGAAGCCGGAGTTCAAGGATTATGCCCGTAAGATTGTGGAGAACGCCGCTGCTATGGCCGACGAGCTGACCGCCCGTGGCGTGAAGCTGGTTTCCGGCGGCACCGACAACCACCTGCTGCTGGTTGACCTGACCGATTCCGAGATGACCGGCAAGGAGCTGGAGCACAACCTGGACGAAGTACACATTACTGCCAACAAGAACACCGTTCCCGGTGAAAAGCGCAGCCCGTTTGTGACCAGCGGTGTCCGCCTTGGCACCCCTGCTGTGACCACCCGCGGCATGGGCCCCGCCGAGATGAAAGAGATTGCCGACTGCATCGCAGACTGCATCTTTGACTTTGAAGGCAAGAAAGACGACATCGCTGCCCGCGTTGCCAGCCTGACCGCTCGCTTCCCCCTGTACGAATAATTCCCGCTTTTCCCGCCTTTTTGAAAAAGAGCGGGGCGAAAAGCTTTAATGGGCATCGCACAAATTGATAAAGACACCCCGCAGTGAATCTCTTGCTGCGGGGTGTTTTTTATGGCAGTCTAGTAGGGCTGGGAGCCGAAACCAGCGCGGCATTTCTCATTTTTTTCGCGGGCCTTCTCATTCCTTGCGGACTTTTGCGCAGGCCTTAAAAAATGTTTCCATTTTATAGAATATTGTGATATAATGCAAAGGACAAATAAAATGCCACATAAAAGGAGGCAAAATCATGAAGTTTTTTATTGATACTGCGAATGTAGATGAGATTCGTAAAGCCAATGACATGGGCATTATTGCCGGTGTTACCACCAACCCCAGTCTGATTGCCAAGGAAGGCCGCGATTATGCCGAGACCCTGGCAGAGATCGCCACCATCGTGGACGGCCCCATTTCCGGCGAAGTAAAGGCCACCACCGTGGACGCTGAAACCATGGTTGCTGAGGGCGAAGCCATCTATGCCCTGGACCCCAAGCACATGGTCGTCAAGATCCCCATGACCGCTGAAGGCCTGAAGGCCATCAAGGCACTGTCCGCCAAGGGCATTCCCACCAACTGCACGCTGGTGTTCTCCGCCAACCAGGCGCTGTTGGCTGCCCGCGCAGGCGCTACTTACGTCAGCCCGTTCCTGGGCCGTCTGGACGACATTGGCCAGCCCGGCATTGAACTGATTGAAACCATTCATGACATGTTCCTGAACTACCCCGACATTGACACCCAGATCATTGCCGCTTCCGTCCGCAACCCCATCCATGTAACGGACTGCGCTCTGGCTGGTGCTGATATCGCCACCGTTCCTTACAAGGTCATTGAACAGATGCTGCATCACCCGCTGACCGATGCCGGCATTGAAAAGTTCAAGGCTGACTACATCAAGGTATTTGGCGAATAATTTCTGTCGCTCTGCCCGGTACCGGCTGTCTGCCGGGCCGGGTTTTGTTTTTGCTTAGTTTCTTGCAGATTGCTTTTTTATCCACTATACTTAGTGATGTAATTAAAAGAAAATAAAGAATAATGAATAATGGTTGTGTGACGCCCACGGCGTCACATTTTAGTTAGGTCAACTGCTCCGGCAAAAAGCACTCCGACCAAAGCAGTCAACCTATTTTATTCGCGCCGCCGCGGGCGGCGCACTGACATTATTCTTTATTCATTATTATTTATTATTTTATGAAAAAATAACTAGGATGTAATGGGGGTTCCAACCATGGATCAGCAATGGCTCAACACTTACCGCGAAGAAATCGGCGGCTTTTCCAACACGATCCACTCCTTTGCCCAGGGCGAAATTGCCCGCAAGGACTACAAAGGCATTTCCGGCGGGTTTGGCAGTTATGCCCAGCGCGATGCCGCCAAGCATATGCTGCGGCTGCGCCTGCCGGGCGGCCGGGTCACGCCGGAGCGCCTGCACTTTATGGCACAGGCTGTTCAGCAGTACCATGTGCCATTCCTGAAGCTGACCACCTGCGAAGCGATCCAGATGCACGATTTGACCCCGGACGAGGTGCCTGCCATCATGGAGGCCGCCATCCCCTGCGGCATTATCACCCGCGGCGGCGGCGGTGATAACCCCCGCAACATTCAGGCCAGCCCCCTGACCGGCGTGCAGCCCGGCGAAGCTTTTGACGTTATGCCCTGGGCCGAGGCCGCAACGGAGTATCTGCTTTCCATCTGCCGTGACATCCACATGCCGCGCAAGCTGAAGGTTGCGTTCTGCAACGGCGTGGATGACTGTGTGCACACCGCGTTCCGCGATATGGGCTTTGTGGCGCAGCCGGACGGCACCTTTAAGCTGTACATTGCCGGCGGCCTGGGCGGCGGCTGGCGCATGGGCATTCTGGCGGCAGAATCTCTGCCCGCAGAGGATGTGCTGTACTATATCCGCGGCATGATCACCACCTTCTGCCAGCACGGCAATTACCAGAACCGCGCCAGGGCCCGCACCCGCTTTATGCAGGAGACCCTTGGCCCGGACGAGCTGCGCCGCGTCTTTTTGGAGAACGTTGCCGCTGCCAAGGCGGACGAAAGCCTGAAACTGCACCTGACCCCCGCCGCCATTACCAAAACCGGCACCGGCACGCTGGATGACCCGCGCGCCATTGCCCAAAAACAGCCGGGGCTGTACGCTGTGGCGTACCACCCCATCGGCGGCCGCCTGATCCCGGAAAAACTGGTGCAGCTGGACAGCCTGCTCAGCACCATCCCCGGCTGCGAATGCCGCGTTGCCCCCAATGAAACGCTGTACATCATCAACCTGACGGCAGACGAAGCTGCCGCTGTGCTGGATGCCACCGCAGATGGTGCCAAAACGCTGTTTGAGACCAGCGTTGCCTGCATCGGCGCTTCCATCTGCCAGCAGGGCGTGCGGGACAGCCAGTCCGTTTTGCAGCGCGCTGTGCAGGCCGTGCGGGAGGCTAACATTCCGGACGGTGCCCTGCCCAAAGTCTGCATTTCCGGCTGCATGTCCAGCTGCTCCGGCCACCAGGCCGCAGCCATCGGCTTCCAGGGCACGGTTAAAGCGGTGCCGGGCGGCAAGCCTTCCCCGGCGTTTGCCATCTTCCTGGGCGGGTCCGATGCTTTGGGCCATGCCCACTTTGGCGATACCATCGGCACCGTATATGAAGAGCAGCTCCCCGCCCTGCTGGTGGAGCTGGGCCAGGCTGCTGCAGCCGCAGGCCAGAACTGGCAGACCTGGAGCGCAGCTGACCCTGATGCGGTGAACTCCATTATTGCCAAGTACGTATAACCGCTGCTCCCGAAGCCTTTTGTTCTCCACAAGTTCCTTAAGGCAATACCGCACAATTCCCGCCTGACGGCTTAAGCACCGCTCCGGCGGCTG
>ERZ772851.3246-NODE-3246-length-10675-cov-2.414407_pt1 | contig 10675 bp, 8 predicted proteins | sample MGYA00512137_ERZ772851 | MGnify/ENA primary metagenome ERZ772851 (study PRJEB29015, sample SAMEA2737663) | human gut metagenome | biome: human gut; feature: human-associated habitat; material: faeces | place: China | collected 2012 ... | reverse complement strand
CCGCCGGAGGCACGTTCCTTACGCAAAAGGGACTGCTGAAAGAAAGTCACCCCCGTATCCCCCAAAAGAACACCCCCTTCCCCTCCCGCATACACTGTCACAGGAACATTCCGGAAAGGAGCCATTTCCATGCCCAAGATCTATCTCAGTCCCAGCACCCAGGAGTATAACCCCTACGTCACCGGCGCCGGGTCAGAGGAATACTTTATGAACCTGCTGGCCGATGCCATGGAGCCCATTCTGCTGCTCAACGGCATCCAGTTCTCCCGCAATACGCCGGACATGACCGCCGCCTCCTCCATCCGGCAGGCCAACGCCGGACAGTACGACTTCTATCTGGCCCTCCACTCCAACGCCTCCGGCCCCGGTGCCGGGGGCCGGAGCCGGGGCATTCTCGCCTTCTACTATCCCACCAGCGCCAACGGCCGCCGGGCGGCGGAGCTGTTCGTGGAAAACCTCCGGGACATCTACCCCCTGCCGGAGAAGGTGTCCACACGGGCCACCACCTCTCTGGGAGAGGTACGCCAGCCCCGGTTCCCCTCGGTGCTGTTGGAGCTGGGCTACCACGACAACCCCGACGACGCCCTGTGGATCCAGGAGAATCTCCCCCGCATCGCCGCCAACTTGGTGCTGAGCCTCACGGAGTACTTTGGCCTGCCCTACACCGCCCCCACTCCCCAGCCGGGTCAGGTATCCACCGTCTCCGGCGGCCCGGTGAACCTCCGCTCCGCCCCCTCCCTCCAGTCCCCGGTAACGGCCCGGCTCCCCGACGGCGACGGCGTGACGGTGTACGGCCGCTATCAGGACTGGTACGTGGTGTCCCACGGGGAGCATCTGGGCTACGTCAGCGCCCCCTTTATCCGCCTGTCGTAAAACGTCGGCAGAGCCTCCCCGGCGACCTGCGAAAATAATAAACAGAATGTGGTTTTTCTCTTGACAGTTTTGCACAATTCGATTAAACTATTAGGAAGATTATCATCGGAGATTCAAGGGGGATCTTCGGTTATTTTCTGCCCTGAACGGAGCTATCCGTTTTCATACGTTAAAACAACATAGGAGGAATATCTGTCATGACGACAATCGGCTGGATCGTATCCATTGCTGCCTTCGTCGTTGCGGCGGTGATCTTTTTCCTCCTCGGTATTCGCTATCGCAAAAACGTAGCGGAAAGAGAAATCTCCAGTGCGGAGGAAGAAGCCACCCGCATCATCAACGAAGCCATCAAGAGTTCCGAAAATAAAAAGAGAGAAGCACTTCTTGAAGCCAAAGAAGAGATTTTGAAAAGCCGCAGCGAGTACGAGAGAGAGGTCAAGGAGCGCCGCGCTGACCTGCAGAAGCAGGAGCGCCGACTGCAGCAAAAGGAGGAAAACCTCGATCACAAGATGGATTCCATCGAGAAGAAAGAGGAAGCCCTCACCGCAAAACACGCCGCCGCCGATAAGGCTGCGGAGGAGATCAAAAACATCAAGCACAGCCAGATGGAGATGCTGGAGCGCATCTCCGGCTTCACCGCCGATGAGGCCAAGGATTACCTGATCGCTCAGGTGGAGTCGGATGTCACCCACGAGACTGCCATCAAGATCAAGGAGATCGAGGCCCGCGCCAAGGAAGAGGCCGATCAGCGGGCCCGTGAGATCGTGGCCACCGCCATCCAGCGGTGCGCCGCCGACCATGTGGCCGAGATCACCGTCAGTGTGGTTCCCCTGCCCAATGACGAGATGAAGGGCCGCATCATCGGCCGCGAGGGCCGCAACATCCGCACCATCGAGACCCTGACGGGTGTGGATCTCATCATCGACGACACGCCGGAGGCCATCACTGTCTCCTGCTTCGAGCCGGTGCGGCGTGAGGTCGCCCGTCTGGCTCTGGAGAAGCTCATTGCCGACGGCCGCATCCATCCCACCCACATCGAGGAGATGGTGGAGAAGGCCCGCCGTGAGGTGGATGCCGTCATCCGCTCCGAGGGTGAGCGGGCCGTGCTGGAGACCGGTGTCCGGGGCATCCACCCGGAGCTGCAAAAGCTGCTGGGCCGCCTGCACTACCGCACCAGCTACGGTCAGAACGTACTACAGCACTCCATCGAGGTCAGCCACATCGCCGGTATGATGGCGGCGGAGCTGGGCGCCGACGTCCAGACCGCCAAGCGTGCCGGTCTGCTGCACGATATCGGCAAGGCCGTGGACCATGAGATGGAGGGTACCCACGTCTCCTTGGGCGTGGAATTCTGCCGGAAGTATCGGGAGAAGGAGGACGTCCTCCACGCCATTCAGGCCCACCACGGCGACGTGGAGTGCAAGACGCTGGTGGCCTGTCTGGTGCAGGCAGCCGATGCCATTTCCGCCGCCCGACCCGGCGCACGCCGTGAGAATCTGGAGAACTATATCAAGCGTCTGGAGAAGCTGGAGGAGATCACCAGCAGCTATCCCGGCGTGGAGAAGAGTTACGCCATTCAGGCGGGCCGTGAGGTTCGTGTCATGGTGAAGCCCGAACAGGTCTCTGAGGATCAGATGGTGATCCTGGCCCGTGAGCTGGCCCACCGCATCGAAAACGAGCTGGAGTATCCCGGCCAGATCAAGGTCCACGTGCTGCGTGAGACCAAGGCTGTGGAATACGCCAAGTAAACATCCTTCCCAATACGCATCGTCCCCAACGGCGCACCGCAGCAGTGGTGCGCCGTTTCTTTATGTCCTTTAACTTTGCTTTAGGAAGCGGTGATATCCTGTCCTCAAAACCCGAAAAATCGAGGACTCTGCCATGAAACGCATTCCACTCATTCTTTCGCTGGCCCTGCTGCTGTTGCTGCCGGCCATCGCCCTGTATCCAATGCTCCATGCCTCCGCCGAAAAGGATGGTGTCGATAGCAGCACAGCCATTCAGGAGGCCGCCCCATCGGAAGCCGCCCCATCGGAAGCCGCCCCATCGGAAGCCGCCCCGTTAGACAGCGCCGTCGCTGCCCCCGCCGCTCCCGCCGCTCCCGTCGCCGTCAGCGGTTCTATCGACACCGATGATTTTCCCCTCACCGACGGCCAGCAGCAGGCGCTTCACCGCTATATGACCGCCTACTATACCACGCTGGGGGATCTGACGGAGGCGAGCACCGACGGCGTATTCTGCGCCGACGACATCGCCGCCTATGAGCAGGCGGTTGGGAATGATCCTTCGCAGTCTCGGCCGGGGATGGTCCTCTGCATCCTTGGCTGGAAATAAGCCCTATCATCTCCGGCCGGGAATAAGACGTTGCGCCCTGACAGTTTTGTGGTATAATAGGACTGTCAGCGGACAGAGCCATGTCCAGTTACCATGTCCACCTTTGTCCGCAGAATGTACCAATTCACCGGGAGGATACCCTATGGAATTTCGTGTGCTGGCACTGGGAGATGTTACCAGCGAGGATGGCACCCGCCATCTGGCCCGTACCCTGCGTCCCTTTCAGAAGGTCCACGGCGTGGACTTCACCGTGGTCAACGGTGAGAACGTCTCCGGCGTAGGGCTGACCCCGGATCAGGCGGAGGATCTCTTCGCCGCCGGCGCCGATGTCATCACGCTGGGCAACCATACGTGGGGCAAAATGCAGATCGCTGACTATTTGGAGGACAGTCCCTACATCCTGCGGCCTGCCAACTTTTCCCCCCGCACGCCGGGCCGTGGTGTGGGAGTCTACGACTGCGGCCGCTTCCGCATCCGGGTCATCTCCCTCATCGGCCGCTGTGACCTGTCATGGGGCAGCGACAACCCCTTTACCACAGCGGACCGCCTGCTGGCGGAGCCGGACGCTCCCACCTTCACGGTGGTGGATTTTCACGCTCAGGCCACCAGCGAAAAGCTGGCCATGGCCTACTATCTGGACGGCCGGGTCTCCGCCCTGTGGGGGACCCACACCCACGTCCCCACCGCCGATGAGCGGGTGTTCCCCAAGGGCACCGGCTACCTGACGGATCTGGGCATGACCGGCGCCGTGGAGTCGGTGCTGGGCATCCAGCCCCAACAGTCGGTGGAGATGTTCTTAGGCGGTCTGCCGGGCCGTTTCCGCCCTGCCTCCGGCCCCTGCAAGGCTCAGGGGGCGCTCTTCACGCTGGACAGCGCCACGGGCCTGTGTACGGCAGTGGAGCGGGTGGATATCCGCTGAGCACAACATTTGCCACATAAAATTTGTCACATAGGACCCGTCACGCAGGTTCTATCACATAGGAGAAATGAGCCATGTCTGTTGAAAAGGTCCGGGCGTACCTGACGCCCTATGGGGTGGCCCAGCGCATCCGGGAACTGGAGGTCTCCAGCGCCACGGTGGAGCTGGCTGCCGCCGCTCTGGGGGTGGCCCCCGCCCGCATCGCCAAGACTCTCAGCTTCAAGGTGGGAGAGCGTCCCATCTTAGTGGTGGCCGCCGGGGACGCCCGCATCGATAACAGCAAATACAAGCACTTTTTCGGCGTCAAGGCCAGGATGCTGACACCGGAGGAGGCCGTGGAGCGCATCGGCCACGCCGTGGGCGGCGTATGCCCCTTCGCCCTGCCGGAGAACGTGTCCGTGTATCTGGACGAGTCTCTGCGGCGGTTCGAGACGGTGTTCCCCGCTGTGGGCAGCGCCGCCTCCGCCATTGAGCTGACCTGCCCGGAGCTGGAGCGCTGCTGCGGAGAGCGGTTCTGCCGATGGGTAGACCTCTGCCGTGGCTGGCAGGAGGCATAAAAGGAGGACGCTATGGCAAAAATTCTACACACGGCGGACTTCCATCTGGACAGCGCCTTTACCGCCCTGCCGGAGGAGAAGGCCCGGCTGCGCCGCCAGGAGGCACGCCAGCTGACGGACCGGCTGGTGGACTACGCCAATGACCACGGCGTGGAGCTGCTGCTGCTGGCCGGGGATCTCTTTGACTCTGACCAGCTCTACGGCCAGACGGCACAGGAGCTGGCCCAGTCTCTGGCCCGCTTCCGGGGCCACGCCGTCATCGCCCCCGGCAACCACGACTTCTACGCCGCCTCCAGCCCCTACGCCCGGCTGCTGTGGCCGGAAAACGTCCACATCTTCCGGGAGGAGCGGCTCCAGCGACTCCCCTTCCCCCAATACGGCTGCGTGGTATACGGAGCCGCTTTCGCCTCCCCCGCCGCTCCCGCCGGGATCCCCGGCTCTCTTGACCCGGAGGATGAGGGGCTGGCCCGCATCCTGCTGCTCCACGGAGAGGTGGGCGTCCGGGACAGCCGCTACCGGGCCATGACCCTGAAGGATGTGGAGCAGAGCGGCGCCGACTATCTGGCGCTGGGCCACGTCCATGCCTTTGGCGGCGTGCAGCAGGCAGGACGCACCTTCTGGGCCTATCCCGGCTGCCCGGAGGGCCGAGGCTTCGACGAGCTGGGGGACAAGGGCTTCCTCACCGGCACCGTGGAACCGGGACAGGTGAAGCTCACCTTCGTTCCCTTTGCCCGCCGCCGGTATCAGTGGCTGACGGCGGATGTCACCGGCGTTGACCCGCTGGAGGCGCTGCGCCGGGAGCTGCCCCCACACCCGGAGACGGACATCTTCCGCATGGTCCTCACCGGCGAGACGGAGGAGCCGCCCCGGCTGGACGCCCTCTATGACGCCCTGTCCCCGGACTGCTTCTATCTGGAGCTACAGGACCGCACCACCCGCTGCCGGGATCTGTGGGAGCACTGCGGAGAGGACACCCTGCGGGGCCTGTTCCTCCGAGACCTGCGCCAGAGATACGACGCCGCACCGGCGGAGGAGAAGCCCCGACTGCTGCAGGCCGCCCGATTCGGCTTGGCGGCACTGGAAAACCGGGAGTTGTAAAGCACTTTTCATTTACTGCCCACGGCGTAGGCCGTGAGAGAGGAGCCATTCCTATGAAAAAGATCCTCATGATCGGCACCGGCGGCACCATCGCCTCGGAGATGACGCCGGAGGGCCTGACGCCGGAGCTGAACACCCACCAGCTGCTGTCCTATCTTCCCCGCATCGCCCAGCTGTGCCATGTGGACTGCATCCAGCTGTATAGTCTGGACAGCACCAGCATCCATCCCACCCACTGGCTGGGGACGGCCCAAGCCATCCGGGAGCACTACGACGACTACGACGGCTTCGTCATCAGCCACGGCACGGACACCATGGCCTATACGGCGGCGGCCCTGAGCTATCTGGTTCAGGACAGCCCCAAGCCCATCATCCTCACCGGCGCCCAGAAGCCCATCTGGTTCGACGGCACCGACTCCAAGCGCAATCTTACCGATGCCTTTCTCTACGCCTGCCGGGGCTGCGGCGGCGTGCAGATCGTCTTTAACGGCCGGGTCATTCTGGGGACCCGTGCCCGCAAGACCTACTCCAAGAGCTTCCGGGCCTTCTCCAGCGTCAATTACCCCGATCTGGCGGTGGTGCAGGACGAGCATCTGTTACAGTACATCCGTTGTGAGAGCCGGCCACGGCCGCTATTTTATGACCGCCTGGACCCCCATGTGGGGCTGCTGAAGCTGATCCCCGGCACGGAGGATGCGTTAGCGGAGTTCATGCTGGACCGCTACGACGGCCTCATCATCGAGAGCTTCGGCGTAGGCGGCCTGCCGGAATACGACGGCGGACACCTCTACGACGTGGTACGCCGTGGGGTGGAGCGGGGCAAGATCGTGGTCATGACCACGCAGGTCCCCAACGAGGGCAGCGACCTGACGGTATACCATGTGGGGGGACACCTGAAGAGCACCCTCCGGCTGCTGGAGGCCTACGACATGACCACCGAGGCCGCCGTGGCCAAGCTCATGTGGATCATGGGGCAGACCCGTGAATTTTCGGAGGTGGAGCGGCTGTTTTACCAGCCTGTGGCGCAGGATATCCTCCGCTTCGGGGACGAATAAGATGTTTGCTCCGGCGGGACACGCCTTGTGTCCCGCCGGAGTATTTTTTTGACCTGCGGCACAAGCTAACGGGGCAAAAAAGGGAGGCGGACAGTCAGCTGTCCGCCCCAAGTGAGGAGAAAAAATGGATAAAGCATTGAAAACGCCGTCCCTCAGACGAGGGCCAGCACCAGCCACAGCAGGCCGATGACACCGCCGCCCAGCAGCGCCGCCATCCATGTGGTAAGCCGTCTGCGCCGGGGCGGAGCCCCGTGGGTGCGGGCGTAGCTCTTGGCGATGCGGACCGCCTGCTCCACCACCTGCTGGGATGAGACGCCGCCGCCTGCGGCGTCGTTGCTGAGAATGAAGATCGCCTGCTCGAAAATATGGGGATCGGGGGACTCCACCACGATCACCCGTCTGGAAATACCTTTTACCAAGGCCACGCCCTCCTCTGTCCGGTGATGTTTGACAGATAGAGTATTTCCGGCGTCGGCGGCGGTTATACCTGCCGGGGGCGGTTTTCTCCCGGCAGGGGCAGGTGTACCGCCAGCACGGCGCAGTCGTCCTCCAGTCCCCTGCGGCTGCGGGATTCCGACAGGATCAGCGCCGTCAGGGCGTGGACGTCGGTGCCGTTCCACCCCGCCAGCAGATTTTGCAGCCACTCGTCGCTGTTCTCGTCGGCGATGCCGTCGGAGATCATGACAAAATAGCTGCCTGCCGGGAGGGCCAGCCGAGTGACCTCCGGCGGCTCCGCCGTGGCCTGCAGCCCCGCCGGAAGGGAATGGGCGGTGAAGCGGGTAACGTGGGCGGTGTGCTTGAGATAGGAGGGCGCAGCGCCGTATTTATAGAGGGTGGCCTCGCCGGTGGAGCGGCGCAGAGCCAAAAGATCGATGGTGGTGAAGGCTCCGCCGGTCTCTCCCCGCAGGGCCAGCGCCGAGTTCAGGGTCTTGAGGGCCGGAGCCGGTTCAATGCCCGCCCGCAGGAACTGCTCCAGCAGCCGCACCGTCAGCGCCGCCTCCCGGTGGGCCTCCGGGCCGCTGCCCATGCCGTCGGAGAGCAGGAGGTACAGCATCCCGCCTGTCTCCACCGTGGCCAGCTGGTCGCCGCACAGCTGCTGTCCCTCCTTGGGGCGCAGGGCCGAGGACACCCGATAGCCCATGGGGACGGTGGGCTCCTCCGCCGGGGCGTGGGCTGCTGCCGCCAGCAGATCCCCCATCTGGGCGTACTGCTCCTGAGCCTGACGGCGGGAGCAGCTCAGCTGGCGATGATATTGGCGGCGCAGGAGGAAAAGCCGCAGTTCCTCGTTGACGGCGGCGATAAACTCCCGCAGATGGACGCACCGGGCGGTGAAGTACAGGGGGAAATCCTCCGGTTGGGCCGTGCCACGGCGCAGCAGCGCCGGACAGGCATCATTGAAGGCGTTGTAGGTGGCGTTATAGTTCTGCTGCCAGCAGTTGGCGCACAGGACGCAGGAGCGGCACACCTGCTCCGCCGCCCGGTCGAAGATCACCGAGGGATTCTCCGGCGGGGCCGGGGCCGTGTCCCGGAAGAAGCTGTCGTACAGGGAGCGCAGAGCCGCAGCGGACTGCTCCAGCCGGCGGGGCTTTGCCGTCTCTCCGGGTGCATCCGCCCGGGCGGCACGCTCTGCGCAGGGAGGCAGCCAGCGCCGGGGCAGCAGCAGATAGGCCGCACCGCCCGCCAGACATGACAGCAGCAGCTGTCGGGGAGGACCGACATCCAGCAGCACTGCAAAGGCGATGGTGGGCAGAGAAAAGGCCGCCGCCGGGAGGATGCGGGGCAGGCGGCCATAGAAGGCGGCCAGCGCTCCGCCGCAGCCGTAGGCCACCGTCAGCAGCAGCGCCGGGGTCTCCGGCACCAAATCCGCCGCAAGGCCCGCACAGGCCCCCGCCAGTCCCGCCGTCAGGGGCGGCAGGCGGCGGGAGAGGAGCAGCAGCTCCGTCATCAGCAGGGCTTTCCCCACGGAGAACAGGCCCTCTACCGTCACCGGCACCAGTGCCAGCGACAGGGCGGCGGCGTATAGCAGTCCCTTTTGCCGGAGGGTCGTTCCGTGGGCGGTCAGCAGGGCCGTGGCAGCTGCCAGCAGCGCAGAGGCCGTCAGACACAGTACCCACTGGCTCAGGGGGCGGTACAGCAGGTACACCGACTGGATCAGCAGTTGAGACAGAGCCGCCGTCAGGGGCCGGAAGGCGGGGCGGCGGTAGAGCTTCGTATCACAGAAGGCCGTCTGGGCGGCGAAAAGCAGCACGGCAGCGGCGGCATGGCGCAGCCCCGGTTGAAAATCCAGAAACAGCAGCGCTCCGCCGGTAACACCCAACAGGGAAAGCAGACCCGGCAGGCCCGGCCCTGCGGCGGCGGCCGCCGCCAGACTGAAGGGGGCGTACAGTCCTCCCAGCCGGGCAGCGGTGAGGACGCAGCAGAGCGCCGCCTGCCCCAGCAGCGTCAGGATGCGGCGGAGCCGTCTGCCGGGCGGCGGGAGGTGAAACTTCATGGACAAGCCCTCCTTTTTCCCCTATTGTAGTCACCGGCGGCGGGAAAAGCTGTCGGGAAATGGAGTCCGGCGGATTTTTCCGTGGACGGCGGTGTTTACGGAGGCAGAAAGCTGTGATATAATGAAGAAACCTTGACAGAAAGCAGGTGGCCGCTATGAAAGCGCAGCGTCCCTATCCGCAGATCACCATCACCCCCAAGGGGGAGGCCGCTCTGGTGGGCGGACACCCCTGGGTCTATGAGGGGGAGGTCACGGGACTCAGCGGCCCCGTGTCCGACGGACAGCTGGTGGACGTCATCAGCCGCCGGGGCAGTTGGCTGGGCTGCGGCTTTTTCAACAGCCGCTCCCGCATCCGGGTACGGGTGCTGTCCCGGAACCCCAACGACCGGTTCGACCAGGCCTTCTGGCGGCGCATCCAGTACGCATGGGACTATCGCAAGACCGTCATGGGGCCGGAGGATAGCCGCTGCTGCCGGGTGATCTTCGGAGAGGCCGACGGCTTCCCCGGTCTGACGGTGGACCGGTTCGAGAGTGTGCTGGTGGCGCAGGTGCTGTGTCTGGGCATGGAGCTCATCAAGGAGGAGCTGTTCTCCCTGCTGCTGGAGGTGCTGCGCTCCGACGGGCAGGACGTAGTGGGCGTATATGAGCGCAACGACGTGGCCATCCGTGGTCTGGAGGGCATGGAGCAGGGCAAGGGCTGGCATCCCGTGGGCGGTGAAAAGGCTCCGGACTTTACAGCGGTGGATATTGAGGAAAACGGCATCCGCTACACCGTGGACTTTGAAAACGGGCAAAAAACCGGCTTCTTTCTGGATCAGAAGTACAACCGGCAGGCGGTGGCCAAGCTGGCCCGTGGCCGGACGGTGCTGGACTGCTTCACCCACACCGGCTCTTTTGCCCTGAACGCCGCACGGGGCGGAGCCAAGCACGTCACGGCGGTGGACGTGTCGGAGTTCGCCGTGGCGTGTGCCAGAGAAAACGCACGGCGCAACGGACTTTCCGACGTGATGGAGTGCGTGGCGGCCAATGTGTTCGACCTGCTGCCCCAGCTGGAGCAGCAGCCCAAGCGGTACGACTTCATCATTCTGGATCCCCCGGCCTTCACCAAGAGCCGCAAGACCACCCAGCGGGCCATGACCGGCTATAAGGAGATCAACTACCGGGCCATGCGGCTGCTGCCACGGGGCGGCTATCTGGCCACCTGCTCTTGCAGCCACTTCGCCACGGAGGAGCTGTTTTTGAAGATGCTGCGCTCGGCGGCCAAGGATGCCGGGGTGCAGTTGCGGCAGATCGAGGCCCGGCAGCAGTGCTGCGACCACCCCATTCTGTGGGGCGTGGAGGAGACCAA
>ERZ772851.3245-NODE-3245-length-10678-cov-4.415419_pt1 | contig 10678 bp, 9 predicted proteins | sample MGYA00512137_ERZ772851 | MGnify/ENA primary metagenome ERZ772851 (study PRJEB29015, sample SAMEA2737663) | human gut metagenome | biome: human gut; feature: human-associated habitat; material: faeces | place: China | collected 2012 ... | reverse complement strand
TTAAGTATGTCGATTGAAAACCTCGACGATGGCATTGAGCGCGACTGAGCGCATTGCGTCCTTTTCAAAAAGGATCTCATGATATGCCCCTTCAATGACGAGCGGCTTACCGCCCTCACAGGGATGGCCGGCAGCGGCCCGTAATTCGCAATAGCGGTCGTGCATCAGATTATCGACCACCCGCTCCTCTTCCGCCTGTAAAAGCAGCGTCGGGGCCGTATCTTTTTCCACATTCGCCAGCACTTCGTCGCCGGCCAGCATGCCCTCACGCACCCAGTGCCAGGTCGGACCGCCGACCTGCAGCCGCGGCTCATCGGCATAGAAGCGCAGGTTGCGACGATAGCGTTGCCGACTGTGCGTCAGCACGTTAACGGCAAAAGGCAGCGCCCGCCAGCGCCCGGTGCCGATGGCATACTCTTCGCGAATGCGCTGATGGCCCTCAGCCCAGTCGAGAATATGGCGCACCATCCAGTCCGGCAGCCGAATGATAATCCCGAACATCGGCGCGCAGAGCGCTATTGCATCGCAATGCGCCCGGTAACGTTGCAGAAAAAGCGTGGCAATCGCTCCGCCCATAGAATGAGCAAGGATAAACCGTTTTCGCCAGTGTCCAGGAACCACCTGCTGCTGCCAGAGCGCGGCCAGGTCATCAACATAGTCGCTGAAGTTAACCACGTGTCCGCGGTGGGTATCTGAGAGCAGGCGGCCCGAGCGTCCCTGCCCGCGATGGTCAATGATCATCACGTCAAAGCCGCAGTGAAAGAGATCGTAGGCCACTTCAGCATACTTCACGTAGCTTTCAATGCGCCCGGGGCAAATCAACACCAGACGATCGTTATGTTGCGCGCAAAAGCGGACAAAGCGTACCGGTACATCGTCGACGCCTTTAAATTCAGCTTCTTCGCGCTGTCGCCAGAAATCCGTCAGCGGCCCCATGCTAAAGGCCGCAAACGCGTTTTCTCGTGTTTCCCAGTCCTTTTTCTGCCCAAACATCGGGTTTACACCCCTGTTAACCGCTGAAAATCGTTTTTTTACCGTGTATCACACAATACTGACACAATAGCGTATTGTGGCATAAAAACAGACAATCAGGGAGTTTCTCATGACCATTGAGTGGTGGTTCGCCTACCTGCTGACATCAATTATTCTCAGCCTGTCGCCGGGTTCCGGAGCGATTAATACCATGACCACCTCCATTAACCACGGATACCGCGGCGCGGCGGCGTCGATTGCCGGTTTGCAGACCGGGCTGGCCATTCATATCGTGCTGGTTGGCGTTGGTCTCGGCACTCTCTTCTCCCGCTCGGTGCTGGCCTTTGAGGTGCTAAAATGGGCCGGCGCCGCCTACCTGATCTGGCTGGGTATCCAGCAATGGCGGGCGGCAGGGGCGATCGACCTGAATACGCTGGCGAAGGCGCAGACGCGCGGCAAACTGTTCCAGCGCGCGGTGTTCGTAAATCTCACCAATCCCAAAAGCATTGTTTTTCTGGCCGCCCTGTTTCCGCAGTTTATCCTGCCGCACCAGCCGCAGGTGATGCAATATCTCGTTCTGGGCGTCACCACCATCGTCGTCGATATCATTGTGATGATTGGCTATGCGACCCTGGCGCAGCGCATTTCCGCATGGATCAAAGGGCCAAAGCAGATGAAGGCGTTGAACAAAGTCTTTGGTTCACTGTTTATGCTGGTCGGGGCGCTGCTCGCCTCCGCCCGCCATGCCTGAATCATGGAATCTCGCTCGCAAAGAGAGGTTCGCGAGGTGAACGACGCTTTCTCTCTGCGCGAGCCGGCGCGCAAAGTGGGTAATTAATTTTTTTTGCCCGCTGTCGGCGCTGAACCCGCCGTGCCAGGATGCCGCCAGATACGTGATTCACGGATGAACGGCAATGGCGGAAACGGCGACCCCTCATGATGCGGTATTTAAAACTTTTCTCTCACGGGTAGAGACGGCGCGCGATTTTATCGAGCTCCACCTGCCTCCGTCGTTAACACAGATCTGCAAACTGGACACCCTGCGTCTGGAATCCGGCAGCTTTCTCGAAGACGATCTCAGGCCTTACTACAGCGATATCCTATATTTGCTGGAAACCACCCGCGGTGCGGGCTATGTCCATGTTCTGATCGAGCACCAGAGCGCACCCGATAAGCTGATGGCCTTTCGCTTAATGCGCTATGCCATCGCCGCCATGCAGCGGCACCTGGAGAGCGGCCATAAAACGCTGCCTCTGGTTATCCCTATTCTCTTCTATCAGGGACGACGCAGCCCCTATCCCTGGTCGATGCGCTGGCTGGATAATTTTGCCGATCCTGAGACCGCCAGCCAGCTCTATAGCGGGGCGTTTCCGCTGGTCGATATCACGGTGATCCCCGACGACGACATCATGCAGCACCGCAGCATGGCAGCCCTGACGCTGGTGCAAAAGCACATCCGCCAGCGCGATATGGCGCAATTGCTGGATAAGTTGACCCACCTCTTAATGCTGGAGCAGATGAGCGGACAACAAATCACCGTATTGGTAAACTATATGGCTCAGGCAGGGGATGCCGAAGATACTCGGACACTCTTGTACGGGCTGGCACAGCGCGTGCCGCAGCATGGAGGATTACTGATGACGCTGGCGGAAACATGGCTTGCAGAAGGTATGGAGAAAGGTATCAGGGAAGGCGTACAGCAAGGCATAAAAGAAGGGAAACACCAGGCTCTGGTGCAGGTTGCCGAAGCGATGCGCAGTCGCGGTATTGATGACCAGGCGATTATGGAAATGACCGGTCTGTCTGAAGACGAGCTGCAGCGGCTTCGCCACTGATACTTTCCCACCCGGAAACAACCGGGTGGGAAACAGCATGCCGGTTAACGCGAGATAATCAGGTGGATGCCGAAGCCCGCAAACAGCGTACCGGCGATACCGTCGATCCACTTCGCCATCCGCTGATAGCCGCGGCGCATCCCCGGCAGGGCGAACAGGCTGGCAACCACCATAAACCAGGCCAGCGTCTCAACGATAATCAGCAGGAAAATGCCCCAGCGCGCGCCGGCGCCGACGCTGTCACCCACGAACAGCGAAAACACCGAGCCGAAGTAGATAATCGCTTTCGGATTCGCCAGATTGGTCAGCAATCCCTTCACGAAGCTGCGTCCGCTGCGGGCCAGCTCCACCTGCGGCTCCGCCGAGGCCACCTTCTCTTTTTTCAGCGCGCCACGCAGCATCTGGTAGCCCATCCAGCATAGATACAGGCCCCCGCCGACCATTATAATGTTATGCAGCCACGCCATACGGGCGAGGATCAGGTTCAGGCCGAGCAGCGCCACTCCCGCCCAGACCATGACGCCGCAGGTGATCCCCAGCACACCCATCATCGCCTCTCTTCGCGAGCGGCTGATGGCCGTTTGTGAGACAAAGAAAAAGTCCGGCCCCGGGCTCATCAGCGCAATGATATGCACCAGCGCCACGGTGAGGAAAAGCATCAGCATAGTTAACTCGCAGGAAAATAATGAAGAGAGAAACTATTCTGGCACTTTTTCAGCCAGCTGACTACTCATCGTCGCCATCAACATGCGCCCGAATCAGCGCCATAAACGGCTTCCCGAAACGCTCGAGCTTGCGTGTCCCCACGCCGTTGACGCTGAGCATTTCGCCGGCGGTCAGCGGCGATTGTTCGGCCATCTCGATAAGCGTCGCGTCGTTGAAGACCACATATGGCGGGATGTTCTCTTCGTCGGCGATCGCTTTACGTAATTTGCGCAGCTTGGCGAACAGTTTACGGTCGTAATTGCCGCCAAAGGATTTCTGCATCGCCTTTGGCTTCAGCGCCACGATACGCGGCACGGCGAGCTGCAGCGGCACTTCGCCACGCAGCACCGGTCGCGCGGCTTCGGTCAGCTGCAGCGCGGAGTGCTGGGCGATATTCTGCGTCACCAGCCCAAGGTGGATCAGCTGGCGGATCACGCTCACCCAGTGCTCGTGACTTTGCTCCCGGCCGATACCGTAAACCGGCAGCTTATCATGGCCCATCTCTCGGATGCGCTGGTTGTTGGCCCCGCGCAGGACCTCCACCACGTAACCCATTCCGAAGCGTTGATTGACCCGGTAAATCGTTGAAAGCGCCTTGCGGGCGTCCATTAAGCCATCGTACTGCTTTGGCGGGTCAAGACAGATATCGCAGTTGCCGCACGGCTCCTGACGCCCTTCGCCAAAATAGTTCAGCAGCACCAGACGGCGACAGGTCTGCGCTTCGGCAAACGCCCCCATCGCATTCAGCTTATGCCGTTCGATATCCTGTAGCGGCCCGGCGGGTTTTTCTTCCAGACAGCGGCGCAGCCACGCCATATCCGCCGGATCGTAAAACAGCATCGCTTCCGCCGGCAGGCCATCACGCCCGGCGCGGCCGGTCTCCTGATAGTAGGATTCAATATTGCGCGGAATATCAAAATGCACCACAAAGCGGACGTTCGGCTTGTTAATGCCCATCCCGAAGGCCACCGTCGCCACCACGATCTGCAGATCGTCGCGCTGGAATTTCTCCTGCACCTCGGCGCGCACGTCGTTTTCCAGACCGGCATGGTAAGCCGCCGCGCTAATACCGCGGCTTTGCAGCCTGGCGGCGGTGTCTTCCACTTTCGAACGGCTGTTGCAGTAGATAATGCCCGATTTGCCGCGCTGATCCTGAACGTAGCGCATCAGCTGATCGAGCGGCTTGAATTTCTCCATCAGCATATAGCGGATGTTTGGCCGGTCGAAGCTGCTGACCTGAATCAGCGGATCGTTAAGCCCCAGCAGGCGGACGATATCGCGGCGGGTGGTATCATCGGCGGTGGCGGTCAACGCCATAAACGGGATCTGCGGCATCCGCTGACGCAGCTGGCCCAGCGCGGCATATTCCGGACGGAAGTCATGGCCCCACTGCGAGATACAGTGCGCCTCGTCTACCGCCAGCATCGCCAGGTTCCAGTTCGCCAGATGCTCAAGAAAGTTATCCAGCATCAGCCGTTCCGGCGCGATATACAGCAGACGAACCTGCCCGCTGCGGCAGCCGGCCATCACCTCCTGCTGCTGCTCACGGCTTTGCGTCGAGTTCAGACAAGCCGCCGCCACGCCGTTGGCCAGCAGCTGATCGACCTGGTCCTTCATCAGCGAGATCAGCGGTGAGACCACGACCGTCAGACCGCCCATGACCAGCGCCGGCACCTGATAGCACAGCGACTTGCCGCCACCGGTCGGCATGACCACCAGGCAGTCCCGGCCTTCGAGCGCCGTCTCGATAATCGTTTCCTGGCCAGGACGGAACTGCTGGTAGCCGAAGGTCTCTTGTAAAACCTGCTTAGCCAGCGATTCCTGATTTAATACTTCCGCCTGTGCCACGTTGACCCCATTTGCCTGAAAAGAAAACAGGCGCTATTTTCAGCGCCTGCGAGCCAGAGTGCAACGATTAAAACAGATCGTTGAGCATTAGCCCGACGCCGACGCGCGTTTGGTTAAAGTTATAGTCGATAAGCGACTCGCCATAGCCGCTGTAGATCTGCGTATAGGCGCGAACATGTTTGGTAATGGGATAGCTCACGCCAAGTTCCGCCCCGCCGTAGCCGGTGTTCCAGTTGTATTGCCCCTGCGCGCTGAGGATCGCCTCTCCCAGCTGGTAGCCCACCTTCAGCCGGTAATAGCCCATATATTTGGTGATATCCGGGTTATCATCGGTGTTGCCCACCACATACCAGGGCTTCACTTCCACCAGCCAGTTACCGTTTTGCGCCATCAGGCGGGCATAAAGCCGATTCCAGCTGCGCGAGGTGGGGTCGGAACGCCCATTCGAGTCGTGGTTATACCCCATCTCGATATCGCGCAGCGTCCAGCCGGCAAACTGGTAGTCGGTCGCAAAGCCCAAAAACAGCTGGGGTTCATAATTGGTTTCGCGAAACGGCGCCGACTCTTTGCTGTTAGAGAGCTGCCACCAGGATTTCTGGGTATAGGACGCGCCCAGCAGCGAATTATCGCCCAGGATACCGCGCCACAGCGGGAACGCCAGGCTTAGCTGAAACTTCACTTCATCTTTACGGGCATTTTCGGCCCAGTCATAGCTGCGGATCGCCTCTTTATTGAGGTCGCTGGTCCACGTATAGAGCAGATAGTTGCTCTCATAAGGGTAGAGCAGGAAAGGATTATCATGGTCCTGGAGCAGGTTGGCGATAATGCTGCCGCGCACTGCCGGTTTGTCGTGTACCGACGCGTCCTGCGCCATAACACCGGCCGGTAGCGCGCACAGCGCCACCAGGCAGGCCAAAGAGATACGCATGCTGGTCTCCTGAAAAATAGTTTTTATTTTTGTTTAACCTGAAGCCATTCTACCTGTTTATTAATCACCTGCCCCCTAATCCGCTCCGAAAGTGGAAATCAATATTTTAGAAGCATAAAATCAACATTTTATTAACGAATGGAACCGGTGTTATGTCTGAACTTACTGCCGAAGCAGCCCTGAAACTGGTAGGGGAGATTTTCGTCTATCACATGCCGTTTAACCGCGCCCTCGGTCTCGAACTGGAACGCTACGAAAAAGCGTTTGCCCAGCTTAGCTTTAATAATCAGCCGATGATGGTCGGCAACTGGGCGCAAAGCATTCTGCATGGCGGGGTGATCGCCTCCGCGCTGGACGTTGCCGCTGGCCTGGTCTGCGTCGGCAGTACCCTTACCCGCCATGACACCATCAACGAAGAAGAGTTGCGCCAACGGCTTTCCCGTATGGGAACCATCGACCTGCGCGTGGACTACCTGCGTCCGGGCCGCGGCGAACGTTTTACCGCCACCAGCACCCTGCTGCGCGCCGGCAATAAAGTGGCGGTTGCCCGCGTGGAACTGCATAACGAAGCTCAGGTCTATATTGCCAGCGCAACGGCCACCTATATGGTGGGTTGATTGGCCAAAATCGAGTAACATCACTCTCTTTGGCAATGGATTTTACCGATGGATGCGAAACAGACGCGGTTGGGGATCATTCTGGCCCTCGCCGCCTACTTTATCTGGGGTATCGCGCCAGCGTACTTCAAACTTATCTACTATGTTCCCGCCGATGAAATTTTGACCCATCGCGTGATCTGGTCTTTCTTCTTCATGGTGGCGCTCATCAGCGTCAGCCGCCAGTGGCCACAGGTGAAAAAGCTGCTGAAAACGCCGCGCAAGATCTTCCTGCTGGCGCTCTCGGCAGTGCTGGTCGGCGGTAACTGGCTGTTGTTCATCTGGGCGGTGAATAACCACCATATGCTGGAAGCCAGCCTCGGCTACTTTATCAACCCGCTGGTGAATATTTTGTTGGGGATGATTTTCCTCGGCGAACGCTTCCGTCGTCTGCAGTGGCTGGCGGTGCTCCTCGCCTTTTGCGGCGTGCTGGTCCAGCTGTGGACCTTTGGTTCGCTGCCGATAATCGGTCTTGGGCTGGCTTTCAGTTTTGCCTTTTACGGCCTGGTGCGAAAGAAAATTGCTGTCGATGCGCAAACCGGCATGCTGGTGGAAACGCTGTGGCTGCTGCCGGTGGCGGCAATCTGGTTGTTCGGCATCACCGACAGCCCGACCAGCCATATGGGCGAGAACCCCTGGTCGCTCAATCTGCTGCTGATGGCCGCGGGCGTGGTGACCACCATCCCTTTGCTGTGCTTTACCGGGGCGGCAACGCGTCTGCGGCTCTCCACGCTGGGCTTTTTCCAGTACATCGGCCCAACGCTGATGTTCCTGCTGGCGGTGACGTTCTACGGCGAAGTGCCGGGCAAGGATAAAATGGTGACCTTTGGCTTTATCTGGGTCGCGCTGGCGGTGTTTATCGTCGATGCGCTGTATACCCAACGCCGGTTGCGCAGAGGCTAAGCCTGCATCAGCCAGTAAAGAAGGGAGCCGACGCTCCCTTTTTTTACAGCCAGTTTTTACGCTTGAAGTAGAGATATGGCGCCAGGCCGGCCAGCATCATAAACACGATGGCTCCCGGATAACCAAAGCTCCAGTGTAGTTCGGGCATAAATTCAAAGTTCATCCCGTAACTGGAGGCCACCAGAGTTGGCGGCAGGAATACCACCGAGACCACCGAGAAGATCTTGATGATGCGGTTCTGCTCGATATTGATAAAACCCATCGCCGCCTGCATCAGGAAGTTCACCTTCTGGAACAGCGATTCGTTGTGCGGCAGCAGAGATTCGATATCGCGCAGGATCTCCCGCGCCTGCTCCAGCTGGCCCGCCGGCAGGCGCGCCTTGCGCACGAGGAAGTTCAGCGCGCGCTGGGTATCCATCAGACAGAGTCGCACCTTCCAGCCGATATCTTCCAGTTCCGCCAGCGTCGACAGCGCTTCGTCGTACTCGTCGCCCTGATGGCCTTCCATAATGACGCGGCTCAGCTTTTCCAGGTCGCTGTAGATGTTTTCAATTTCATCCGCCAGCTGCTCGATTTTGGTCTCGAACAGGTCGAGCAGCAGTTCGTAGGCGTTGCCGTCGACCAGCGTCTGGTTACGCACGCGCATACGGTAGAGGCGGAAAGCGGGTAGTTCGCGCTCGCGCAGTGTGAACAGGCGGCCTTCGCGGATGGTAAACGCCACGGTAGAGTTGCCGGCGTGATCGTCGGCATCTTCAAAAAAGAAGAACGAGTGGATGTGTAACCCGTCTTCATCTTCAAAGAAACGCGCGGAGGCTTCGATATCTTCCAGTTCCGGGCGCGTCGCCAGGTTTTGACCCAGTTCCGTCTGCACGCGGCTTCGCTCATCGTCGTCAGGCTCGACCAGATCGACCCACACCGAGCTGGCGAGGTGTTTGATCTCATCGGCTTCCAGGCGCGTTAAACGATTGTTTTCCAGTTGAAATGCGCTCAGCATGACCGGGACTCCCAATGCAAAAAAATTATCGGACAGTTCGGTGGGCACACAGAAACAAATTGGGTTTCAGACCATTAAGCCTGACTCAGCGCGACGGGAATGGGGCAGGTCGCTGACAACCGCTAAGGCTATCAGCATAAGAGGATAGCCTTAGGAGTTGTTCCTGAATGACAGGAAGTTGAGCCAGCATCTACTGGGTGTGTCCAAGGCGAATGTCCTCTTAGCGTAATCGTGCGCGCATGTTACGCCAGCGCAAAATCGGCGTCAACACGCAACGGAACGCGAAAGCGCAAATCAGGCGCCTTAACGTATAAAGGTAGCAGAATATTACAAAATAATGATATTTTTCTTAAAGTTACACTGCCTCCAGCCGGGCGTAAGCCGCCACCAGCCATTTGATTCCCTGGCCCTGAAAAGCCACCTGCAGTCGGCAGTGCTCGCCGCTGCCTTCGAGGTTGACAATAGTGCCTTCGCCAAACTTCGGATGCCGTACGCGCTGGCCTAACTTGTAGCCGGTATCGCTCTCGGCAATCGGCGCGCCCAGTCGCTGATGGTTTACCGGGCGGCTCACCGTGGCTCGCAGACGCACTTCTTCTACGCACTCCTGCGGCAGCTCGCCGATAAAGCGCGACGGGCGGTGATAAACCTCTTTCCCGTACAGACGGCGGGTTTCCGCATAGGTCAGCGTCAGCTTCTGCATGGCGCGCGTTACGCCGACGTAGGCCAGGCGACGCTCCTCCTCCAGGCGGCCGCCTTCATCAAGGGCCATCTGGCTCGGGAACATCCCTTCTTCGACGCCGACGATGAACACCTGCGGGAACTCCAGCCCTTTCGCCGAGTGCAGGGTCATCAGCTGAACCGCGTCCTGCCAGGTGTCCGCCTGCCCCTCGCCCGCTTCCAGCGCGGCGTGGGAGAGGAACGCCTGCAGCGGCATCAGATCTTCATCTTCTTCGTTGTAGCTGAACTGGCGCGTCGCCGTCACCAGCTCCTCTAAGTTTTCAATACGGGTCTGGCCCTTCTCGCCTTTCTCCTGCTCGTACATCGCGCGCAGGCCGGAGTCTTTAATCACCCGATCGGTCTGAACGTGCAGCGGCATATCGGTGGTCTCCTGCGCCAGCGCGTCAATCAGCTCCATAAAGCGCTGCAGGGCGCTGGCGGCGCGACCGGCCAGCGCTTTTTCTTTCAATAGCTCGCGACTGGCCTGCCATAGCGTCAGCTGGCGATCGCGCGACGTCTGGCGCACCACGTCCAGCGTGCGGTCGCCAATGCCGCGGGTCGGCGTATTGACTACGCGCTCAAAGGCCGCGTCGTCGTTGCGGTTGGCGATAAGGCGCAGGTAAGAGAGCGCGTCTTTGATTTCCTGACGCTCGAAGAAGCGCATGCCGCCGTAGATACGGTACGGCATGCTGGCCTGCAGGAGGGCCTCTTCCAGCACGCGCGACTGGGCGTTACTGCGATAGAGAATGGCGCATTGCTCCAGCGCGCCGCCGTTCTCCTGCCAGGTTTTAATTCGGTTCACCACAAAGCGCGCTTCGTCGAGATCGTTGAAGGCGCAGTACAGCGAAATCGGCTCGCCGTCGGCGCCGTCGGTCCACAGCTTTTTGCCCAGCCGACCGTTGTTGTTTTCAATCAGGGCGTTGGCAGCGCTGAGAATATTGCTGGTCGAGCGATAGTTCTGCTCCAGGCGGATGGTTTCCGCGCCGGGGAAGTCGTTAAGGAAGCGCTGAATGTTCTCGACCTGCGCGCCGCGCCAGCCATAGATAGACTGATCGTCATCGCCGACGATCATCACCTTGCCGGTATCGCCCGCCAGCAGGCGGATCCACGCGTACTGAAT
>ERZ772851.3223-NODE-3223-length-10771-cov-3.527622_pt1 | contig 10771 bp, 7 predicted proteins | sample MGYA00512137_ERZ772851 | MGnify/ENA primary metagenome ERZ772851 (study PRJEB29015, sample SAMEA2737663) | human gut metagenome | biome: human gut; feature: human-associated habitat; material: faeces | place: China | collected 2012 ... | reverse complement strand
GTTTATTGATAGTAGTTTTCCCGCCATCACATTACCCACAATATTTGCCAAACCATATACGAGCAACACTGCACTTATCACATTATATGAGACCTCCGTTACTTTTTTCAGGTAATCCGACATATAGCTAAAGAATCCGAACATAGCTCCATTAATCAAGGTAACAGCAATAATTGAATACCACATCGTTGTTTTCTTCAATACGCTAAGCTGTGCACCATAAGATACTTTTTCTTTTACAGGCATGGAAGGGATAAACAGAATCGTAGCAACAAAGACTAATGCGTTTACAACAGTGAAAAACAACATCGCCATGGAGAACGAAACTTCGCTGGCAATAAAACTGGTCACCGGAACGCCCAGCACCATGCCGGCGGACACACCGACAAAGACTTTAGAAACAGCCTTGGGAGCCTGTTCCTTGCTGACAGACGCCGCGGCTACCGTAAAAGCCATAGAGACATATACCGGATGCAGGAAAGCGGGAAGTATCCGAGCAATCAACAATACTGTGAAATTAGAGGTGAACATGGATATTACATTACTTATTGTAAACAATCCCAATGCCAGCAACATTACTTTCTTCCGGTTAATCCCCGAAAATAATAAAGGCGTCACAGGGGCTGACGCAGCCACCACCAATGCAAAAACACTTACCGTCCAGCCGGCTTGAGGTACGGAAACATTAAAAGTTGTGGCTATCAAGGGCAGGATCCCCACTACTCCCATTTCGGTGTTTATAATTCCAAATACACCGACCGTAAGGATAAAGACGAGCAAACCGCCCGAATTGAGTTTTAATTTATTTTTTTGTTCCATAGTTACTATATGCTATTTATAATTCCAATCCCATTTTATAGGCGTTTTCAAGATGTACTTTATCAATCTGCCGTGCCAGTTTCTCGCATCCGGTACAACCACCGGCACAATATAATCCCACTTCATTCCAACCTAACGCCTGATTGAGAAGACGAAAATATCGTATGGGCTGTTCGAAGGTCGTATCATTATCATCACCGGCTGTCATCAGCAATACCGAATCTTTTTGAGGATATTTATCATCGACAGAAATGGCATAAAGTCTATCAATGAACGATTTCAGCTTTGCTGTAATTGTCCAAAAGTAAAGAGGAGAAGCCATAACCACTGTATCACATTCCGCAAACAAAGGATATATATCCTGCATGCCGTCGCGAACAGCACACTGATGTGCAAGACGCTGGCACACTCCACATCCCCGGCACCCTTCTATCCGCATACTACCCAGATAAACCTTCGTCACTGAATGTCCGCGCTCTACCAATCCTTTAATGTATGCATCGGTCAGTCGGTCTGTATTGCCGCGTTTTGTGCCCGCACTCATTATTACAAGTATCTTTTTCATATTTCCCTGATGTATTTTATCGATTAGCGAAGGAAGTGAAGTGTCTGTCGTTTCTTTACTATTCAAATACCGATAAATAGTCGTACCACCTAATAGTACGCCTCCGGTTGTTAGTAACACGCTTTTCAAAAAATGCTTTCTATCCATATTCTCTATTTTATTAATTTCCTCTGATTCATTAAGTTTTATTTAATATGGCAAAGGTCGGAAGAATATAAAGAAGCTGTTGTAGACGGATTACGGGTATGATAACCCCAATTACAGATTACAAAATTGGTAAGATTCCTTTCAGTATACAAATTACAGAATTCATAACCCCAATTACTGATTACTCATTTCCCCACTATGAAAACAGAGCATTTATCTGTATCTTTGTTACCGATCCCAAATACCAAAAGCCATGGATAAAGTTATAAAACTAGAGAATGTAAATCAGTATAACGAACTGTACGGGCTGGAAACATTGCATCCTTTGATTAGTGTCATCGACTTGACCAAAGCAACGAAAACAGTCAACCATATCCAGATGAACTATGGTCTTTATGCTCTTTTCCTAAAAGAGAGCAAGAGCTGTGACATTAAATATGGTCGTCAGTATTATGACTACCAAGAAGGAACCATTGTCTGTTTTGCCCCAGGTCAGACAGCCGGTGTAAGCACCATTGAAGATGAAATCAATCCGGCTGTTTATGGAATCGTTTTCCATCCGGACCTGATTCGCGGCACCTCACTTGGAAAAGATATTAAGAAATATACTTTCTTCTCTTATGCAGTAAACGAGGCTTTACATCTTTCAGATCAGGAAAAAGAAATAGTGATGGATTGCCTGAAGAAAATCAGTATCGAACTTGAGCATGGTATCGATAAACATAGCAAAGCATTAATCGCCATGAATATCGAACTGTTACTGAACTACTGTATGCGTTTTTATGAACGGCAGTTTATCACCCGGAACAGTGCCAATAAAGATGCTCTTACAAAGTTTGAACAACTTCTGGACGAATATTTCCAAGATCAACTTCCCATACAGAACGGTTTACCTTCCGTGAAGTACTTTGCTGATAAAGTCTATCTCTCCCCCAACTACTTTGGTGATATGGTAAAAAAAGAAACAGGAAAAACTCCACAGGAACATATTCAGACCAAAGTAATCGAACTAGCCAAAGAACGTATTGTCGATACGGAAGAAACCGTCAGCCAGATAGCTTATTCGTTAGGATTCCAATACCCGCAACATCTCTGCAGATTATTCAAAAGACGCGTCGGATGCACGCCTAATGAATACAGAAATCAGGCTTTAGCATAAAAATATAGTCCCTCAAATAAGGGAACTGTAATATAGGTAAAACAATCCGTAATTCATATACAAACAGATTTCAAATCCTGCTGTATCTTTGCAGTGTCATAAAGAAATAAGTAAAAACATTATTTAGAAAAACTGTTTGATATGTACTTAGAAAATATTTATTCTCCGGCAGATGTAAAGAAGCTGTCGGTAAAAGAGCTAAACGAGTTAAGTGATGAAATCCGTGTATCACTTCTACAAAAGTTAAGCGAACATGGCGGGCATTTCGGACCCAACTTCGGAATGGTGGAAGCAACTATTGCCTTGCACTATGTATTCAATTCTCCAAAAGATAAAATCGTATTCGATGTATCGCACCAAAGTTATGTACACAAGATGCTGACTGGCCGTAAAAACGCTTTTCTTCATCCGGAAGAATACGATCTCGTGTCCGGTTATACCGAACCACAAGAAAGCGAACACGACTTCTTTGTAATCGGTCATACTTCTACTTCTGTCAGTCTGGCCAGCGGATTGGCAAAAGGACGCGACCTCACAGGCGGCAATGAAAATATCATAGCTGTCATAGGCGACGGCTCCTTAAGCGGAGGGGAAGCTTTCGAAGGACTGGATTATGCAGCAGAGCTTGGCACCAACATGATTATTATCGTCAATGATAACCAAATGTCTATCGCTGAAAATCATGGAGGTCTATACAGGAATCTGAAAGAATTGCGTGACAGTAACGGTCAGTGCGAATGTAACTTCTTCAAGGCGATGGGACTGGACTATATATATGTAAATGACGGTAACGATGTACAGGCGTTGATTGAAGCATTCTCCAAAGTGAAAGATATTCAGCATCCGATAGTAGTACACATCAACACTTTGAAAGGTAAAGGTTATGAACGTGCCGAACAGGATAAAGAGACTTATCACTGGCGCACTCCATTCAATCCGGAAACCGGAGAAGCAAAAGTCAGTTATGAGGAAGAAGATTACAGCGAAGTAACCGCTCAATATCTGCTGAAAAAGATGAAAGAAGATTCTCGTGTGGTGACAATCACTTCGGGTACTCCTGCCGTTCTCGGATTCACTCCGGACCGCCGCAAGGAAGCTGGCAAACAGTTTGTAGATGTCGGCATTGCAGAAGAACACGCAGTAGCTCTTGCTTCGGGTATCGCAGCCAATGGCGGAAAACCTGTTTACGGAGTGTATAGTACATTTATCCAACGTTCATACGATCAACTTTCGCAAGACCTCTGTATCAATAATAACCCGGCTGTTTTGTTGGTATTCTGGGGAACACTGTCCGGAATGAATGATGTAACTCACCTCTGCTTCTTCGATATTCCGCTCATCAGCAATATTCCTAATATGGTTTATCTGGCACCGACTTGCAAAGAGGAATATCTTGCTATGCTAGAATGGAGTATCCGCCAAAATGAACACCCGGTTGCAATCCGTGTGCCGGCAACAGATGTAATTACTTGTGGGGAACCGGTGGAGACTGATTATAGTGTTCTCAATCGCTATAAAGTGACGCATCGTGGAGCGAAAGTAGCCATTCTTGCTTTAGGTTCGTTCTATGGATTGGGACAGTCGGTTGCATCACTTCTGAAAGAAAAAGCCAATATTGACGCAACACTCATCAATCCGCGTTACATCACCGGTGTAGACAACGAACTGATGGATGAACTGAAAGCAGATCACGAATTAGTGATTACGTTGGAAGACGGTGTATTGGATGGCGGTTTCGGTGAAAAGATTGCCCGTTATTATGGTGCTACAAACATGAAAGTTCTGAACTTTGGAGCTAAAAAAGAATTTGTTGACCGATATGATATACAGGAGTTTCTCCGTGCCAATCATCTGACGGATGAACAGATTGTAGAAGATATCACAGCAGTGATCGGTTAAAATCAAACCCATTCACTATATATTCAGGTAGGTTGATGTATACGGTCTTTAAGGACAGCTGCATCAACCTACTTCCATTTTCATTCAAATCAATCATTTTGTTATTTAAATTCATTATATTCCCTATTCAGTTCAGTAATCCTTTCCGTTCAAATCAATAATCCTTTCCGATAATTCAACGGAGTCTGTCCCGCATTTCTTTTAAAGAACTTACAAAAACCGGCTGCATCACTAAACCCCAGTTTAGCAGCAATCTCGCCAACCGTAAATTTGGTAGAACTCAATAAAGTACGCGCTTCCATTACTAACAATTCATTAATAAGGCTATTGATAGTCTTACCTGTTCCAAGACGTACAATGCGTGCCAGGTACTGTTCACTAATAGCCAGTTTATCCGCATAAAAGCTCACGAAATGTTCTTCCCTGAAATTACGGGTAACGAGTGCATGAAATTCTTGCAGAACGTGGTCTTTACGACTGATCTCTTTTTTGATAACGGTCTTTCGGGAAAGAAAATCTGCTATATCCAAAAACAGAGAATTGCACGCTGCCTGTATACGCCGGAAAAGGAAATGATGTTCAATATTCATCAGATGCATCAATACTTCCAGCTCCTTATGGATGATTTGAGCTTCATACTCTGTCAACTGAATCGTATATTGCTTATTCCGCCTCATGGTTGCCAACAGGATTGCCGTGATTTGTGTCAGATATGAATCGTCCGTCCGCATAGATTCGGAAAGGGCGAGAGTGATAAATTTAATATCCCGACTTGAATAAAGATGTTCCGTGAGATAATTTGCTCCGTGAATAAGTAACATATTCGGTTCTATCGCAATAAACTCTCCATTCAGTAGAATTTCCGAACGGCCTTCAAGAACGAATATCATATAAAGCTCCCGATTGAAATAACATTCATTTGCCGGATAACTTCTATCTTTATATTCACTCCGGAAACAGACTACCTCCTCTTTATAATGAGGAAGTTCAGGATGCTCCTTCAATAGTTGCGTATTATCAAATATACGAGATTTTACCATTTACACCTTTATTTTATGACGTAAAAATACGATTTGTTTCGGATATGACAAAAACTGTATGGAATTAGATAATCTATTTCAGAGTAAAAAACAAGACCTTTGCATATCCTTTTCAATAAATGAGAAAGGAATCAATAGAAAGAGGTTAAAAAGACATGGAAATGAAAGAGATTTTTAAGAGGTATTTAGTGTTTGTTATCGGACTCTATTTTTTAGCGGCAGGTATCGTGTTGATTATACGCTCGGCATTGGGAACTACTCCCATATCGAGCATCAATTATGTGTTAAGCCTGAATAGTCCTTTATCGTTGGGTACTTGCACATTTATCATCAACATGGTACTTATCCTGGGACAGTTCTGGTTAATCCGAAAGAATAGAACCCGACAGGATATTATTGAAATTCTTCTTCAACTACCGTTCTCTTTTATCTTTTCGGCATTCATTGATTTCAATATGATGCTGACAAGCGAACTGCATCCCGCTAATTATGGTATGTCGATTGCTTTATTACTTACAGGATGCATGGTGCAGTCTATCGGAGTAGTGCTTGAACTGAAACCAAAAGTAGCCATGATGAGCGCAGAAGCATTTGTGAAATATGCATCCCGCCATTATAACAAGGAATTTGGAAAGTTCAAAGTTTATTTTGATATTACTTTGGTTACATTAGCCGTGATTCTCTCGCTGCTGCTGACTCAAGGTATTCAGGGAGTACGAGAAGGATCACTCATTGCCGCTTGTATAACGGGGTATATCGTCAGCTTCCTGAATCAGAAGATAATGACTAGAAAAACCCTCCATAGATTACTGCCGGTCTGGAAGTAAGCCCTATATCTATTTAAAATAAACGCCTTATAAAAGGAGTCATATAAAAAGGTCAATATAAGAAAATCACTATAAAAGAAAGTCGCTTCTCTGTTAGAATCTGATTGATTCTTTCAAAGAAGCGACTCTTTATTTTAGATATAATTATACTCGTATTTACTTCTTCTGACTATCTATCTCTTTCAGAAGTTCATCCACAGCCACCTTTAGTTGGGTATCCTCTCCTTTGACTACTGTTTCCGGATTATTGGCAACCTTTACATCCGGTTCCAATTGGGTATTTTCCAAATAACTGCCGTCAGGCAAACGATAACCGACGATAGGAATACCAAAAACCAGTGAAGGATCTTGTAAAGTTTCCCAAGACACACTTGTCATAGTACCCGGAACAGGCATACCGACAAGTTTGCCAATCTTTTGATGTTTATATACCCACGGAGTTCCGTGTGCATTCGAGTAGTTGGCCTCACATTGCAACATAATGGAAGGTTTGTTCCAACGACGACTCGGCATATCACAGGCTTCACGTCCACGCACTACTTGTGTGAAGTATTTCTGACCGCTGAACAGTATTTCAATATCTTCATGCAGACGGCCACCACCGTTGAAACGGGTATCAATCACAATGCCTTCGCAGTTGTTATATTTTCCCAGAATGTCCGAGTATACAGTACGGAAGCTGTCATCTCCCATCGACTGAATATGAACATATCCCAAACGTCCTTTCGACCATTTTTCAACATCTGCCGCACGTTGTTTTACCCAACGTTTGTATAACAATCCATTCAGTTGCCCGTTGGTGACCGGCATCACCACTTCTTCCCAACGCTCTTTACTTTGTGGATTGTAGATTGAAATCAATGTTTTCTTCCCTGCTTTATTATTCAGCAAGCAGGTTATGTCATTATCGAGAGTTATCTCTTCTCCATTAATCTTTTCAATGATGCAACCAGCCTTTACTTTGGTACGTGAATGATCGAACGGACCTTTTTCTATTATTTCAGCAATCTGCATTCCTTTTCCCTGATAATTCCAGTCGAACAAGAGTCCGAGATTAGAAGTGACATCTCCTTTTCCTTTGGGAGAATAACGTCCTCCGGTATGTGAAACATTCAGCTCACCCAACCACTCACTCAATAATTCTGCAAAGTCATAATTGTTATCAATATGAGGCAAGAACTTACGATAAGCATTAGTCATAGCATCCCAGTCAACCCCATGCATATTGACATTGTAGAAACGTTTTTGATGTTGTTTGTACACATGGTCAAACATTGTTTCACGTTCGGCAGCCAAATCCATTTTCATTTCAGCCTGATAGCTGATGGACTTCAACGCATCCGACTTGGCATCCATCTTTTGCATAATCCGGCTTCCCAACAAAAAGATATCTCCTTTTTTGTCCAACATCAACGATGCCCAACCGGTATTGAGTTTGTGCAGACGCTTCGTATCTTTTTCACGGAGATTCATTTTCCAAAGGTCATATCCATCTTCGAACGCAGAGAAATAGTAAAGATCTTCCCCGTCTTTTGAAAGTATGGCACTACCCAAGTCGGATGAATTGGGAGTCAGACGCACGATACGGTCTTCAATGCCGTTCAGCTCGACAAGTATCTCTTTTTGGTCTGCCTTATCCTCGGCGGACTCTTCCTGATCGCTATCTTTGCTGCTATCTACTTTACTCTTTCCCTTGTCAGCATTTCCTTTATCTGCTTTTTCCGCCTTAGACTTCTTTCCGTCTTTCGTCTTCTCATCGTCTTTCTCCTTTGCCTTCTTCTGTTCCTTTTCAAATTCCTTGAGTAATTCGAAATCTTCCTTACTCAAACGGTAACGATCATAAGCATCCTGATTGAGAAACACCAACATCACATCTTGCTGCGATCCCCAGGAAGCGTGCGCACGCATACCATAGCGTTCGGTTTGGAAAAGAATAGCATTCCCATCGAGTACCCAACGCGGAGCACCACTGATATATCCACTATTTGTCAGATTAGTAATTGCCCCTCCCTGTGCGCTGACAATGCCTACATCCGAATAAGGATCGTGACGGTTGCCTATAAATTCAAGAGTGAACCATTTACCATCAGGCGACCATTCGTAATCGAATCCACCTCCGGTGTTATACCATGTAGAACCATCCGTTACCTGACGTACCTTTTTTGTTTTCAAATTGAGTACCATCAAACGATTACGGTCTTCGATAAAAGCCAATTCTTTACCGTCCGGTGAATATTGCGGATAAGTACGTTCTACCGTTTTAGACGGTAATAATACTTCCTCTTCAATAAGAGTGGCATTAGGGAAATTCGGGTCTTCCTTACGACTTATTTTGGCGGTATAAAGTTGCCAGTTACCGGTTCGCTCGCTGGCATAAACCAGTGTCCGGTTGTCCGGAGCAAAAGAAACGGCAGCTTCTTTTGCCGGAGTATTTGTGATTTGCTTGGTGGTAGCATAATCAGTTGAAGTCACAAACACATCACCACGTACAATAAAAGCAATTTGTTTACCGTCCGGAGATACAGAAGCGGAAGTTGCTCCCTGCGAGAATTTAAGTGTAGCAAGCTGCTGTTCATCATCACGAACAAGTTCTACTTTTACTTTTTCCGGACGTGCACCAGACTTCTGTGTGTATAACTCACCATCATAGGTATAACATAAGGTACCTTTATCGCTGACAGACAAAAAACGTACCGGGTGAGTTTTGAAAGTAGTCACAGCTTTCACTTCCTGTGGGGTATTCAAAGGGAAAGTATACACATTGAAGGAACCTCCATCACGCTCACTTAAAAAATAGACAGCATTACCATCAGGTGCATACACAGGATTACGGTCCTCTCCTCCCCGGTTTGTCAGGTTCGTATGTTTTCCCGTTTGGGTATTATATAACCAGATATCTCTCGTAATGGAAGAAGTATGATGCTTTCTCCATTCATCCTCAAACCCTTTACGATCCTGATAAAGAAAGTTCTTCCCTGTTTTATCAAAACAGACCAGTTCGGCAGGAGTGCCCAGCACTTGCTCGGTACGTCCGCCGGCAACAGGAACTTTATATAATTCCGTCATCGCTCCTGTAGGAAACAGGGCACTGCTTGCCGGATCCTGTATAGAGGCAGAGAAAAAGACATACTTTCCATCCGGAGTAAAAGCCGACGGTATTTCTGATGCAGAATGATAGGTCAGTCGCCGGGCGGCACCTCCGTCAGCAGGCATAATGAATAAGTCAAAATTTCCATTCCGGTCACTGGCAAACGCAATTTGCTTGCCATCGGGCGACCAAACTGGATTGGCTTCATAAGAGGTTTGTGTGGTGAGTTGAACAGCTGTTCCTCCTTGTGCAGGGACTTTATAAATGTCACCCTTGTAACAAAAAACAATTTCTGATCCATCCGGTGATATACGTGCATCACGCATCCACAAAGGAGTAATTGCATAGCTGGATAATGCTGATAGTACCAGCGCTAAAGAAGTTATTAGTTTCCTCATATCAAATTATTATAAATTTATTCCGATAAATCGGTTTGAATTAGTTTTCCCGTGTAATTATAAAATGTGCTGTCACCAAAGTCCTTGTAAAAGAAGGCATATTTATCCACTCCCGTACAATGACAAACGCCAATCTGTCGGGGAAGATATTCCTGTAAATAATCTGCAATGACCTGATATTTTTGTTTTTCCGCATTATGGATATGAAAACCTCCCAGAAGTAACTTACAAGGAGATTCGGGAAAGGCAGCCTGAACCGTACGCAAAATATTGGTTATTCCCCGATGAGAACAGGCACTTAATACAGAAAATCCTTCCGGTTCCACCAATACCACCGCCAATTCATCCTGAAAAGTATCCGGTATTTTGCATCCATCTTCTTGCTGAACCCAAAAACGTTCAAAATGGGTATCTGCCTGATTTATAATATCAATAGAGGGAAAAAGGAAAACTCCGGGAAGCAGTTCGGTCTGCTCTGTAATAAAGCGGAAACGGGAACGATCGAGGTTTTGTGTATGCATCATCCCGTTCTCACGTTCATCCTTGAATTTAGGAGAAAAAACCTCACGCTTACAGACAACGGTTGCCTGCGTATTCAATTCCAAAAAATAACGTAGTCCGCCCGTATGATCGCTATGACCATGAGATAATATCAAATAATCGACTTTTTGCAAGTCAATATGCAACAAGCGGGCGTTACGGATAAACAAGTCGGATGCTCCCGTATCGAAAAGTAATCTATGTTCTTGAGTCTCGATATATAGAGAAAGACCATGTTCTGCCTGCAATTTACGTCCATAGACACAATTCTCTACAAGAGTCGTTATTG
>ERZ772851.3216-NODE-3216-length-10789-cov-3.667132_pt1 | contig 10789 bp, 10 predicted proteins | sample MGYA00512137_ERZ772851 | MGnify/ENA primary metagenome ERZ772851 (study PRJEB29015, sample SAMEA2737663) | human gut metagenome | biome: human gut; feature: human-associated habitat; material: faeces | place: China | collected 2012 ... | reverse complement strand
AAATTAAAATAGTTCGGGATAGATTAAGGAGGAACAGAAATGCAGCCTGTTTATTTATCTATTCAACAAAAAGCAACTGGTGAAAGAATCAGGGAATTGTTAAAGAAAAATGGATATACCGTGAAAGATATTCAGAAATTTATGGGATTTGAAAATCCTCAAGCCATATATAAATGGATTTCAGGGCGGTCACTTCCAAGTATAGATAATTTTCTTATTCTAAGCAAAGTGTTACATACCAGTATTGAAGATATCCTCGTCGTTGACGGGGATATTTTTGCGTTAAAATTAAATTTATGGAAAATAACAATTGTGCATAAATTTGAAAAATATAGTAATGGTAATTGGATTGGAGGTGTAAAATGAGTAATAAAAAATATTATGTAAATAATGTCTGGGATAAAGAAGAATTTCGCCGTTGTGCTTTGGGTAAAAAATTTAAAATGCAGGAAATATTAAAGTATTTAAAAAGATGTATAAAATGGAGTTGTCAGCGTATAGTCAGAGGTTATGCGGAGTGTGACGTCTGGAATATGGATGGTTATCTGCAACGGTTGGTTCCTGATATGCTACAGGATTTAAAGGATAACAGAAATGGTTCGCCATCATATCTTGGGGAAAATTATACGAATGAAGAGGGAATTTTAGTTAATGATACATGCCATGATGAGTGGGATAAGATATTGGATAATATGATTTTTTTATGGAGAGAATCTAACGAAGAGACATGTAAAAGAATAAATCCATATTATGATGAGTATGACAAGGCATTTGAAGAATTTACAGAAAAATACGGCATATTGGGAGATAAATTAAGGACAGAAGCTGAGTTGGAAAATGATAAAAAGTTCAGGGTAAGGACGGGACATTTTATGGATGAACTATATAAGTTATTGAATTACAAGTCCAATGACAAATACTTGACTATTGTTTATAGTATATTTATAATAGTATTTATAAAAATAATGCAAAAAAAGTATTTAGGAAAGGAAGATGTGATATGGTACCTGTAATTGATAATATTGAAACCGGCAATAATATAAGAAGAATAATGCAAAACCAGGGATTGACTGTAAAAGATGTGAAAAAGTATCTTGGACTCGGATGTCTGCAGAGCATATACCGATGGATGAACGGTGCTAATGTGCCGTCGATTGACAATTTATATGCATTGAGTAATTTGTTTCAGATGCCAGTTGATGAGATAGTGCGTGGAAACAGACCTAAGATTGAGCCTCGCGATGAACATTATTATAGTATGAGAAAAAGAATGCTTGCGTATTGCAGACTAAGTAAAAAATATTTATCTTATGATTAGGTTTGGATTTGATGGTGTAAGCTGCTGAACATGACTGGTACATTAAGGTTAGAGCAGATAATGTGGTAAAGAGTAAAATGGATGCTCTATATAAGGATTTAGGTACTATAAGTGAACAGACTCATAAATAAAAATATAGTTTAAGTAAATATAGTTGTAATGATGAAATGATAATAACAAAATAAGGGAGGCGGGGATGAATAATATAAATAAGAAGAAACAGCAATTTTATCCTAAAATTTAAAGGAGCTATGACATATGACGGAGTTAAGACAGAGAACAATAATGGAACTCGAAAAAATACCAGAAGATAAGTTATTATTTGTAATTCAGATTATGTAAGGGTAAATGGATTATACAATGATTCTAGAGCAAAACCAAGATTACCACGAAATATTAGGAACTAAGACATACTAGGACAAAAAGGAGAAACAGATAATGACTCAATACAGTGAAAAATCTTATAAAATGGCGTCAGATAACACCAAGTATAGTGATGACGGAAAAGAAGTAATATCAGAAAATGATGAGTGGCGTGACGAGAAAGAATGGGATGAAGTATTTGAGCAGATGCAGAAGGAACGGCAAAACCTTTAGTAGTAACCATTTTCCTTTTACTACCAATTTTACTACTAACAGGTAGTAACAACTTGCAGGGGTCTGCTCTGATTTGCCATAATCTGTAATTTCAGAGCAAAAACCAAATCACAACAAAACAACCAGAAAACCTTGCAAAACAGGGTACTTCAGGGCAAAACAAGGAGAAATAAAATAATGATAAAAGTACTTTTTATTTGCCACGGCATTACCTTCCTTATTCCGTAAAGCCTTATAAATACTGAGTTTTTTGTATAGTGAATTTGCATTACGACAGGTTTACGACACCAATTACGGATGATTTTTTAAGTGAAAATGGAAGCCGGGCTATGATGAAAAAATCAAATGGCAGATAAACATTTGCCAAGTCAAAAAAGGAGCGGTGAAAATGGTGTATAACATATGCTTTTACGACAGCGAAAAAGATGCTGTTGTCGTAACGGACATGGATGGAAAGCAACTGGTAATAGATTGTAAAAAGGCAGAGACTCAGGTGGTATTTGATGAGCCTGAGGATGCAGGAATTCTTGCCAGGTTCGCAAGAGAAGAGCCAGCAGGATATGTAGGCATGGCGATGCGTCCGGGCGGATTGCAGGATTATGTGGATGTGTGGAATGAGTTAAATTAGAACAATAATAGAAATGTCGGTTGGAGCAATCTGACCGGCTTTTTTTGTGGGAGGATTATTGGCCAGGTGGGTTTGGTATAATGAAAATGTGGAAGTGTAGCTGATGTATATTTTGCAAATTGCAAACTTCAATTTCTAATTGAGAAACACGACAAAAAGTGCTATAATATTATGCAGTATAAAAGTCAGATTGTTCATCGAAATTGGAGGATTAAAATGGCGGTTAATTATGATAAATTATGGGGCATCTTAAATGAGCGCGGAATGATGAAAACAGAACTTATAAGAGAGGCTAAAATCAGTACAAATGCCATGGCGAAGCTTGGCAGAAATGAAGATGTACGTGTGGAGATTTTGGTTAAGATATGTAAAGCACTAGATTGTAAAATAGATGATGTTATAGAGTATTGATTTAGCAGTTACAAAAAGGGAATTCTTGTGTGTAAAACGATTATAAAGAGGGGAATAGGAAGTACGTCAAGAGATATAGCAAAAGGTTATATGTGGTGTTAATTGAATCTTTACAAAGGAGGTTTTGATAATGTTTAAAAAGTATGACAGAGAGACATTTGATGTGTTAAGGGAACAGCATAATATTATGGCTTTAGTTGGGAATGGGTTTGATGTTGCGATGTTGAATAAGTATAATACAGGCAGTTTGCCGGGGAAGACATCAACCTACAATGATTTTTATGAATACCTTAAATATTTTCGATTATGTGATGAGAATAATATTTTGTTTAAAAGAATGACAGAAGATTTATTAAATAGTAGAGAAAATTGGAGTGATTTTGAGGAAACAATTAGTAAGCTGTTAGAAGATAGAACTGTGGAAATAGCTGAGATAGAAAAATGTGTAGATGAATTTCAAGCGTATTTTACACGTTTTTTGAATGATTTAGTGGATTCTTCGGTATTGCTGAAAATGAATGCAGATGTAAAAGAGAAGGCATTGGCAATTCAAAGTTTATCTCACTTTATGAAAGATTTGCCAGATAATTGTGATATAAAGTTTCCAACAACAACGAACCACTATGATTTATACAACTTTCTTTTTGTAGATTTTTGTTATACATCGCTGCTGGATAATTACATGTATTTAGATAAGGGACAATTTGACCCTCATACATATAGAAATGCAGATCGACATTTTGAGTTTTATCCAGAAATGGTATTAACATCAAATCCTACGAGATATTCTTCTTATTTGGTGACAGATGTTATCCATCCACATGGAATTCAGGATGTTCCAAGGTCAATTTTATTTGGAGTAGATATACCTGATTTTAATAAAGGAACATCAAAAGAGAAACGATTAATTAAATCATATTGGTCAAGATATGATGTGAGATATAAATCATACTTTGAAGATACAAAGCTATTTATAATGTATGGTATGTCTGTCTCTAAAACTGATGGATGGTGGCTGGATCAGATATTCGAATGTATTAGCAAAAATGGAGCTGAATTGATAATATATAAATATGGTTGCGAGAATGAAGAAAGTATTAAAAAACAATTTGTTCAAGCATGCATAAGGCATAAAAATATAATAGAAGCAGATGTTGAAGAAGTTAAGAGACATATTTATGTTGTTACATTTGAGAAGAATGATACATATTTTCTGGGATTGGAAGAAAAGGAATGCAAGTTGATATAGAAGAAGGATGGTTACATATGACAGGCGAAAAGTTTACATTAATGCAATACTCAGTTAGTGCAATCCTTGGTTTGATTGATGCAGAGGATTTTGTTATTCCTGAAATTCAGAGACCATTTGTGTGGAAGAGAAGTCAGGTAAGAGATTTAATTGACTCATTGTACAATGGTTATCCAACCGGATATATTATCACTTGGAAAAATCCTGATGTTAAGACAAAGGATGGCGGTAAAGCAAACGGAAAAAAAGTGCTGATTGATGGTCAGCAAAGAGTTACTGCATTAATGGCTGCTATTGCCGGAAAAGAAGTTTTAGATGATGACTTTAACAAGGACAGAATAAAGATAGCATTTAATCCTTTGGCGGAGGATGAGACAAAGAGTTTTGCTGTGCAGGATGCGTCTCATTTAAAGGATAAGCGTTGGATACCGGATATTTCAGTTGTGTTTGATACTGAATTTGATTCTTTTGATTTTGCAATGAAATATTGCGAAGTGAATGAAGGTATAAAACCCAATGAAGTGAATAAGGCTGTAACTGCATTGAAGGGAATTGCCAATCGTCAGATAGGTGTTATTGAATTGGATGCGGCTTTGGATATTGACGAAGTTACAGAAATCTTTATCCGTATTAATTCTAAAGGTACAGCTCTTAGCCAGTCGGACTTCGTAATGTCTAAAATGGCAGCAGATACAATTCATGCAGGTAGCCTAATGAGAAAGACTGTGGATTATTTCTGCCATTTGGCTGTAAAACCGGATTTCTATTCACAGCTAACACATGATGCAGAATTTCAAGCATCGAAATATGCAGATAAAATTAAATGGTTGGCAAAAGACTATGATGATATTTATGATCCGGATTATGGCGATATGCTTAGAGTATCGTTTATGCATCAGTTCCGAAGAGGTAAATTGGCAGATTTGGTTAGTTTGCTTTCGGGACGTGATTTCGTTACGAAGGAATTCAGAGAAGATATTGTAGAAGAGTCTTATGGAAAATTGGACGCGGGTATTATGAATTTTATCAACCAGTACAATTTTTCTCAGTTTGTTATGGCAATTAAGGGTGCCGGGTATGTATCGAGCAAGCTCCTTAATTCAAGGATGACATTGGACTTTGTCTATACATTGTATCTGATGTTGTTAGATGACCCAGCAATTCCCAATGTACAGATAAAGAGATATGTGCAGAAATGGTTTGTTCTTTCAACCTTGACTTCAAGATATATTGGTTCACCGGAAACACAGATGGACCGTGATATGAGAACTATTGGTGAGAAAGGATTTATAACATTTTTAGCAGATGTTGAAGCATCAGCACTTTCAGAAACTTTCTGGACAGTTACATTGCCTCAGAATTTGGAAACATCATCTGTTAACAGTCCGGCGTTTAATACATTTTTAGCAGCACAGATTAATATGAATTGTAATTCTATGTTGATGAACGGTACGAAAGTTGCAGATTTAATTACTATTTCCGGGGATGTGCATCATATATTCCCGCGCAGTTATCTGAAAAATAATGGCGTGGATAATAAGACGAAATATAACCAGGTTGCGAATTACATATACCTTGATACACAGGTAAATAAAGCAATTAGTGATGATGCACCGAATGTATATTTTGGAAAGGTTTTGAATCAGTGTGACGGTGGAAATATTGTACTTGGAAATATTGCAGACAGAGATTTGCTTGCAACAAACCTTGAGGAGAACTGTATTCCACAAAATATTATGAATATGACAGTTGAGAACTATGATGAATTTTTAACTGAAAGACGTAAAATGATGGCAGCGTTGATACAGAAGTATTATGAGAGGCTGTAAATTTTTTGTATACTAACTTCCGATAACAAAAATTATCTGGAAGTAAGAAAGGAGACTTGTTGTATGGGCGGTTTAATTAGCAAAAAGGATATGACTGAAGAAGATATAAAGTTTCGATATATTACACCAGCTATAGTTGATAAATGGGATAAAGATAAAATCACTATGGAGACAAATGTAAAGATTACAGATGGTCGTATTAATTTAAAAGGTAATTTTGTGTCCAGAGAAAAGCCTAAAAAAGCTGATTATGTTTTGTATTTAAACACAAATAAACCAATTGCTATTGTTGAGGCGAAAGATAATAAGCATACAGTTTCACATGGATTGCAACAGGCAATGACATATGCTCGTATGATGGATGTGCCATTTGCGTTTAGTTCTAATGGTGACGGTTTTGTTGAACATGATTTTTTGACTGGACAAGAGAGACATTTGTCTATTGATGAATTCCCTACTGCTGATGAATTAATTTCTCGTTTTAAAGCGTATGCAAATGCTGGTAAAGCTATGAAACCGGAAGTGGAAAGAATTATTGAACAACCATATTATTCCAGCCAGAATACGTATCCGCCTCGTTATTATCAACGAGTTGCGGTTAATAGAACTGTTGAAGCAATTGCAAATGGACAAGATAGGGTTCTCCTTGTGATGGCAACAGGAACGGGTAAAACATATACAGCATTTCAGATTGTATATCGTTTGTTAAAGAGTGGAATGAAGAAAAAAGTATTATATCTTGCGGACAGAAATATTCTAGTGGATCAGTCTATACAGCAGGATTTTGCTCCGCTCGAAAAAACTATTCACAAAATAAATGTTGCAAAGGATGATAAGAGTACAATTACTTCGCATGAGGTATATTTTGCCTTGTATCAGCAGTTAGTTGGAGACGATGACAAAGAGCATTATAGCGAATTGTTTAATAAGGACTTTTTTGACCTTGTAATCGTAGATGAGTGTCACCGTGGTAGTGCCAAAGAAGAAAGTAGATGGAGAAGAATCTTAGAGTATTTTTCGTCGGCATCTCAAATTGGTATGACAGCTACGCCGAAGGAAACGGAATATGTATCTAATATCAACTATTTTGGTGAGCCTATATATACATATAGCCTGAAGGAAGGAATTGAAGATGGCTTTTTGGCTCCGTTCAAAGTAATAGGTATTACAACAAATATTTCTGATGGATGGCGTCCGGTTCAAGGACAAAGAGATTATTTTGGTAATGAAATTGAGGATAGAATTTATAACAACAGTGATTACGATAGAAATATTGTTATAGAAGATAGAATCAATCAGGTAGCAAAAGAAATTACCGAATATCTGAAAAGTACAGATAGGATGTCCAAAACGATTGTATTTTGTGCGACTGAAGATGCGGCAGAGCGTATGCGAATTGCAATCACAAATTATAATTCGGATATGTGTAAGGAAAATCCGGATTATGTAGTACGTATTACAGGTAGTGATGATTATGGAAAGAGCAAATTAGATTATTTTATATCTGTAGCATCTCCGTATCCAGTAATAGCTACGACATCAAAGTTGCTTACAACAGGTGCAGACTGTAAAATGACAAAACTAATTGCCATTGATTCTATGATTGATTCTATGACAGAGTTTAAGCAGATTATTGGCAGAGGAACAAGATTAAGAGAAAAAGAAGGAAAGACACATTTTGTTGTTATGGACTTTAGAGGTGTTTCTCGACTTTTTGCTGACCCTACATGGGATGGAGACATAGAGGTTGACGAGGGATATGAACCAGGTCGTACACAAGGTGGCAAAGGTGGTAAAAAAGGTGGCGATGAACCACCGAAAGAGAAGCCGTTCATTGATTCGAATGGTTGCGAGGTAAGGATAATCAATAAAACTGTTTCAGTATATGACCCAAGCGGTAAATTATTAAAGCAGGAGAATATAATTGACTACACCAAAACAAACATTTTAGGAGAATATGCTTCGTTAGATATCTTTATCCGTAAGTGGTCAGAGGAAGAAAAAAAGGAAAAGATTAGAGAGATGTTTAAAGAACAGGGAATCGACCTAGAAAGCTTAAAGATATCTCAAGGTATGGCAGATGTGGATGATTATGATTTTATTTGTCATGTTGCATTTGACAAAAAACCACTTACTCGCAAGGAACGTGCTAACAATGTAAAAAAGAGAGATTTCTTCAGTAAATATAGTGGTGTGGCAAAAGAGATCCTTGAAGCGTTGTTGGACAAGTATATGAATACTGGAATTTATGAGATAGAAAAAACGGAGGTATTAAAACTTACACCGTTTGACAAGTATGGCAAGCCTTCTAATATAGCAAAGTTATTTGGAGGCAAGGACGGTTATCTGAAAGCTGTAAAAGAACTTGAAGAAGAAATATATAAGGTAGGTTAAATAATATGAGTAATATTTCCAATTTTGTAAAGCGTTTTAGGGATATTATGCGTAATGATGCTGGTATCAATGGTGACGCTCAAAGAATTGAACAGATTGCATGGATGCTTTTTCTGAAAGTATATGATTCAAAGGAAGAAGATTGGGAATTTGATGATGATAATTATGAATCTATTATTCCTGAAGAATGCCGTTGGAGAAACTGGGCAGTAGATGATAAGACCGGCAATGCAATGACAGGTGATATGTTATTAGATTATGTAAATAACAAATTATTCCCAGCATTGAAGGGAATTAGTGTAACACCGGATACACCGATAAAAAAGGCGATTGTAAAAACAACATTTGAAGATGCAAATAACTATATGAAAGATGGAGTATTGCTCCGCCAAGTGCTGAATGTAATTGATGAAATTAATTTTGGTGATTATGAAGAAAGTCATGCATTTGGTGATATATATGAATCAATTCTTAAAGAATTGCAGAGTGCAGGTTCTTCGGGCGAGTTTTACACCCCAAGAGCAGTGACTGATTTCATGGCTAAGATGATTGAGCCTAAGATTGGTGAATCAGTGGCAGATTTTGCTTGCGGCACTGGTGGATTCTTGACAAGCTGGTTAAATGAATTAGAAAAGCAGATTGTATCAACAGAAGACAGAGAGAAATATAATACATCCATATATGGAATAGAAAAGAAACAGTTCCCATATATGTTATGTATTACTAATATGCTGTTGCATGGGATTGATTATCCAATGATAAATCACGATAATTCTTTGATTCATGATGTGCTGGACTATACGGATGATGACAAATTCGATGTTGTGCTTATGAATCCGCCTTATGGTGGAAATGAGAAGACAGAGGTCAAGAATCATTTTCCTTCTGATTTAGCAAGTAGTGAAACTGCAGATTTGTTTATGGCGGTTATTATGTACCGTTTAAAAAAGAATGGTAGGGCAGCAGTGATATTGCCAGATGGATTCCTTTTTGGTGCGGACAATGCAAAAGTATCTATCAAGAAAAAGTTGATGTCAGAGTTTAATTTGCACACCATAATAAGAATGCCGCATAGTGTATTCGCACCATATACATCAATAACAACAAATATTCTGTTTTTTGATAATACACATCCTACAGATAATACATGGTTTTATAGATTAGATATGCCAGATGGTTATAAGAATTTTTCAAAGACAAAACCGATGAAATTGGAACATTTTAGTCCTGTTATTGAATGGTGGAATCATAGAGAAGAAATTGCAATTGACGGAAATCCTAAGGCTAAGAAATATACGGCAGAGGAAATTGCCGGAAATTCTTATAATCTGGATTTATGTGGTTTCCCGCATGAAGAGGAAGAAATTCTTGAACCGCTGGAATTAATTGCAAAATATCAAAAGGAAAGAGCAGAACTCAATCAAAAAATAGATTCTGTTTTAGCTGAAATAACAAGAATGTTGGAGGAAAACTAATGACAGCACAAGAACTTAAAAATTCAATTTTGATGCGTGCTGTACAGGGAAAGTTGGTTCCACAAGACCCTGCTGATGAACCTGCGTCTGTTTTACTTGCAAAAATTCGAGCAGAGAAAGAGCAGATGATGAAAGATGGCAAGATGAAAAAAGAGCCAATTTCAGAAATTTATGTGGATTCTTCCGATAATCAGCATTATGAGAAAATAGGTAAGACAGTAAAATGTATTGAAGATGAGATACCATTTGAGATTCCGGAGAGTTGGGAATGGTGTAGGCTTTCGTCATTATCTTCTAATATACAATATGGATACACAGCATCTGCTCAAAATTTTGGCAATGCAAAATTGCTTAGAATAACCGATATCAAAGATAATATAGTTGATTGGAATTCTGTTCCGTACTGTGATATAAGTAACGAAAATCTTATAAAATATAAATTGAATATACGTGATATTGTTATTGCGCGAACTGGTGGGACTATTGGAAAAACTTACATAGTAAGAGATTTAGATGTACTTTCAGTATTTGCTTCTTACTTGATTAGAATAGTTCCTATTATAGGAGTCAATGAAGAATATTTGAAGATTTTTATGGAATCGCCAGAATACTGGAGACAATTAAAAGAAAAATCTATGGGTACTGGACAACCAAATATTAACGGAAAAGCTTTAGGAAATTTGTTAATACCATTGCCACCAGCCATAGAAAGCATAAGAATTTATCATAAATTGCATATTTTTTCAGAGCCAACAAAAAAATATACTGATTATTATGATAAAATTACTTCATTGGATAAAGAAATTAATGTCAAGTTAAAGCAATCTTTGTTGCAGTATGCCATCCAAGGGAAGTTAGTTCCTCAAGACCCTAATGATGAACCAGTAT
>ERZ772851.3215-NODE-3215-length-10791-cov-3.901080_pt1 | contig 10791 bp, 6 predicted proteins | sample MGYA00512137_ERZ772851 | MGnify/ENA primary metagenome ERZ772851 (study PRJEB29015, sample SAMEA2737663) | human gut metagenome | biome: human gut; feature: human-associated habitat; material: faeces | place: China | collected 2012 ... | reverse complement strand
GCAAAAGCAGGACGCTGGGTTGGTGTAAAGAGCGGTATGTTTGCATGCCATGATAACAGCATAAAAACAGAAGCAGGATATGTTACTGTTGACTATGTAGAATACAAATAATTTATAGAAGAGAGTTCCAGAACCCTGAAATGATTTTAAAATTGATAGGGTTTTGGAGCTTTTTTTCTGTATTATTTGCATTTTTGATTTTTATTTACGTAGACGAAGATAACTGACTGTGTTAATCTTTAAGTAAAGATTATCTTAATAACGGAGGAAAAAAATGGCTGAAAGTTGTTGTAACAAAGCATGTATTGTTCAGGGGGAAAAATATCGTTTTTCGGTGCTTACGCCGTTTATGATGAGAATGGAATATTCAGAGACTGGTGTGTTTGAAGATTTACAGACGCAGACTGTGCTTAACAGGGAATTTCCGGTACCGGAATATTCAGTGACACAAAGTGACGACCGCCTTGAGATAGAGACAGAAGCATTTCATATGATATACGATAAAAAGAAATTTAGTGAAGAAGGACTTTTTATAGATGTAAAATATGATTTTACTAATTACGGTGGAAGGTGGTATTTTGGTGCAAAGACGTATAGTTTTCCGCCTCGGGAGCATAATCTCAAAGGCACAATGAGAACTCTTGACAGGGCTGACGGGGAAGTTGAACTTGAATACGGGCTTATGGATAAGAGTGGAAGGACGTTTTTTGATGACAGCAAATCGTTTGTGTTTGATGAAGAAAATATGCCATCAAAAAGGAAACATGAAGAGATTGATGTTTATTATCTTGCATATGGGCGTGATTATTTTGCGTGTCTGCGTGATTTTTATAAATTATCGGGGGCTGTTCCGCTTCTTCCAAGATACGCTCTTGGAAACTGGTGGAGCAGGTATTGGAAATACAGTGAAGAAAGCTATATGGAGCTGCTGACGGAATTTGAAAAAAGAAATATACCATTTTCCGTTGCTGTTATGGATATGGACTGGCATATAGTCGATGTGCCGATGGAATCTGGCGGCGGATGGACAGGATATACATGGAATAATGATTTATTTCCGAATCCGGAAAGATTTTTGTCATGGCTGCATGAACATAATTATCATGTAACACTTAATGTCCATCCGGCATCAGGTATCCGTAATTTTGAAAAAATGTATAAAGATATGGCAGAGTATCTAGGAATTAATCCTGACAGTAAAAAAACTATAGAGTTTGATATGACTAACAAAGAGTTTGTTGAGGCGTATTTTAAGTTTGCACATCATCCACATGAAAATGCTGGAGTTGATTTCTGGTGGATAGACTGGCAACAGGGCAACAACGGAGGAGCAAGCGGAATTGACCCATTATGGATGCTTAATTATTTTCATTTTAAAGATATGGAAAAAAGAGGCAGAAGAGGACTTATTCTTTCGAGGTATGGCGGACTTGGAAGCCATAGGTATCCGATAGGATTTTCTGGAGATACGATAGTTACATGGAAATCGCTTGAATTTCAGCCTTATTTTACAGCAACGGCATCAAATGTGGGATATACGTGGTGGAGTCATGATATAGGCGGTCATATGAACGGATATAAAGACAACGAGCTTGCATTAAGATGGTATCAGTTTGGTGTGTTTTCACCGATAAACAGGCTTCACAGCAGCTCTAATCCGTTCTGTGGAAAAGAACCATGGAATTATCCTGAGCCATACTGCAGTGATATGGAAAAGATTTTAAGATTCAGGCATGCACTTATTCCATATATGTACACACTTAATTACAGGTGTCATTGCGAGCATATTCCTGTAATAATACCAATGTATTATTATTATCCATTTGAGGAGAAAGCATATAGTTATAAAAATCAATATTTTCTTGGTAGTGAAATGCTTGTGTGTCCTGTTACAACAAAGATTGATGAAGATTCACAAAAAAGCGGTGAGGAATGTTTTATACCAGCCGGAATATGGACAGATATATTTACCGGTGATGTATACAATGGCGGTAAAAATGGAAAAAGTCAGATTTTATGTAGAAATCTTCAAAGTATTCCTGTGCTTGGACGTGCAGGTGCAATAATACCGCTTGCTTCGGAATGTGGCAGTAATGATATTATTAATCCGAAAAAAGTTGATGTGGTTATATGTCCAGGTGCATCAAATACATTTGTTATGTACGAAGATTCTGGAGATGGATTTGACTACGAAAAAGGCGAATATGCTTTGACAGAGTTTGTGCTCGACTGGAATGAAGATAAGGCAAAAATAAGCATAGATGTAAGCGGTGACTTATCGGTAATTCCACGAAACAGAAAGTACCGTTTTATATTAAGAGGATTTGCACATGGTATAAGATTTGAAAATGCAGATAATGCCAAATACGATATAAAAACAAATACATGGACAGTTACATGTAACTGTGATGGTGCGTCAGAGCTTGAAATATTTGCTGATAATGAAGAAAATAATCTTGTATACAACGGTGAAAATGTTAATGATAAAATATATGATTTTCTTCTGCAGGCACAGATGGATAATAATGACAAGAGAAGTATTTACAGATTATTTACATCCGGTGAGGACAAAAATGTTATTATGTCCAATATCATGTCTATGAAACTTAATGATAAAGTTACAGATGCAATTATGGAATATCTTTTGTGATATTACATAATAATGCAAAAATAAAGTAAAATCTGAGTAAAATTTTATTTTTCTGTTGACATTAAAAAATGATATATTATAGTAAAAAAAGATTTGGATAAGAGTTATCCAACATGCAGACCACATGGTTATATTACATGTTAAGCCTTGCGGACGGGCGGGTCGGTTGCCGAGTGTGACAAGGACACACATTATTGATTGGGTTAGAAGCCCAAATTTTATAAGTTGATTTTTAAAATTATCATGCGAAGGTGCATATCATCTTGTGAAACGGTCAATAAGAGCGGTAACAGTGACTTACTTGGATAAACTCTGAAAGGTCAGAATCTCAGTGCTTTGTATATATGAAGTAATATGTATACGTACATGTACAGGGATTAATAAAAGAATGATTGAATATACTACAGGCGTGATTAATTTTAAATTAATCACGCCTTTTTGTGCCTTACGGCACACATTTTACGTTGGCAGCAAGCCAAAGTCCGTATTTTACGAAAATTTAGAATTTGTATTATACGGAAATCTGACGGCCGCTGCGATAATATAATGGCAGGGAGAGAGGAAATGGATTTAAAAAGACAGGCATCAGCTCCATTGTATGAGGCTATCGAAAGATTCAGGAAAAAAGAATAGTGCCGTTTGATGTTCCGGGACATAAACGTGGCAGAGGCAATCCCGAACTTGTCGATTTACTTGGTGAACGATGTGTGGGAATTGATGTAAATTCAATGAAACCGCTTGATAATCTTTGTCATCCGGTTTCGGTAATAAAAGAGGCAGAAGAGCTGACGGCAGATGCGTTTGGTGCAGAGCATGCTTTTTTTATGGTTGGTGGAACAACGCAGGCGGTACAGAATATGGTACTTTCAGTCTGTAAGGCAGGCGATGAGATTATTGTTCCGAGAAATGTTCATAAAAGTGTTATCAATGCGTTGATTTTGTGCGGTGCAATACCTGTTTATCTTAACACGGAGATTAATGCAAAGTTAGGAATCGTACTCGGAGTAACTGTAGAACAGGTTGAAAAGACGATTCAGGAGCACCCGCGGGCAGTAGCGGTTCTTGTAAATAATCCGACATATTACGGAATATGCTCTGACATAAAGGGAATATGTGACATAGCTCATTCATACGGATTGAAAGTGCTTGCCGATGAAGCACATGGAACACATCTTTATTTCGGGGATAATCTTCCAATGAATTCCATGAAAGCGGGAGCGGACATGGCAGCTATATCAATGCACAAATCCGGTGGTTCGCTTACACAGAGTTCAATTCTTCTGACGAATAACGGAATGAATGCGGATTATGTCCAGACAATTATCAATATCACGCAGACCACAAGTGCATCGTATCTTCTTATGACGAGCCTTGATATATCAAGGCGTAATCTTGCATTAAGGGGAAGGCAGTCATTTGCAAAAGTGAGCGAGTGGTCACAGTATGCAAGGGATGAAATTAATTCAATCGGCGGTTATTATGCTTACGGTAAAGAGCTTGTAAACGGAGGTACGGTATATGATTATGATGTCACAAAGCTGTGCGTGTATACAAGAGATATAGGACTTGACGGAATAGAGGTCTATGACATTTTAAGGGATGAATATGATATCCAGATTGAGTTTGGTGATATAGGAAATATTATGGCATACATTTCAATTGGAGACAGGATTCAGGATATTGAGCGTCTTGTCGGTGCACTCGCCGAAATAAGCCGTATTTACTCAAAAGAAGAGAAAAGATTTGAGGTAGACAGGCAGATGCTTCTTCCGAGGGTTCTTGCATCTCCGCAGGAAGCTTTTTACGCCGAAAAAATAAAAATGCCTATACGCGATACGAAAGGTCATATTTCAGGTGAATTTGTAATGGCATATCCGCCTGGAATACCGATACTGGCACCGGGTGAGGAAATTACGGAAGAAATTATTGATTACATACAATATTCCGTTGAAAAAGGATGTTCAATGCAGGGAATGGAAGATTCGGCTCTTGAATATCTGAATGTATTAAAAATATAAAAAATAATGAAATATAAAGAATAAACAATGTATAATTTGGAGGGCAATATGGAATTTTGGTTTTCGGAGCTGCACTCGCCGCATGTTAAGTTTGACATACGTGTGGAAAAGCAGTTATTTTCAGGAAAAAGCGATTATCAGAGGATAGATGTGTTTGAATCGCCTGAATTCGGTAAATTCCTGACACTTAACGGAAGCGTTATATTTTCGGAGCAGGATTGCTTTATTTATAATGAAATGGTTGTGCATGTGCCGATGGCAGTGCACCCTGATGTGAAAAATGTTCTTATCATTGGCGGTGGTGATGGCGGCGTATCAAAAGAATTATTGCAATATGACAATATCGAAAATATAGATATTGTCGAGCAGGACAGCATGTTTGTCGATGTGTGCAAGGAGTATTTCCCGGAGACCTCAATAGGTCTTGATGATGAAAGAGTGCATATATACAATTATGATGCGTTGAGATTTCTCCGCTCGAAAATGAATGAGTATGACCTTATCATAAATGATGCAACTGACCCGTTTGGAGCGTCTGAGGGACTGTTTACAAGAGAATTTTACGGAAGCTGTTACAAGGCGTTAAAAGATGACGGAATACTTGTGTATCAGCACGGAAGCCCATTTTATGACGAGGATGAGGATGCATGCAGGAGCATGCATAAAAAAGTATTTCACACATTTCCGATAAGCAGGGTATATCAGGCACACATACCTACAAGCCCGTCAGGTTACTGGCTTTTTGGTTTTGCTTCAAAGAAGTATCATCCGCTTAAAGATTTTAAGGCAGACGAGTGGAAAAAAAGAGACATATATACAGAATATTACACAACTAATCTTCATACAGGAGCATTTATGCTTCCAAAGTATGTTGAAGAATTATTAGAACAGGAGGAAAAATAATGAGCAGAGTATTAGTAATCGGATGTGGAGGCGTTGCCTCAGTTGCAATTCACAAAATATGTCAGGTGAGTGATGTATTTACTGATTTGTGTATTGCGAGCAGGACAGTGAGCAAGTGTGATGTGCTTGCAGAAGAATTAAAGGGAAATACAAAGACAAACATTACAACAGCAAAGGTTGATGCGGATAACACAGATGAGGTTATTGCATTGATAAATAAATTCAAGCCTGATGTTGTTCTTAATGTTGCACTTCCGTATCAGGATTTAACGATTATGGATGCATGTCTTGCATGCAAAGTTCCTTATGTTGACACTGCAAATTATGAGTGTGAGGATACGGATAATCCTGAGTGGAGAAAGGTGTATGAGGAAAGATGCAAACGCCTCGGTTTTACAGCATATTTTGACTATTCATGGCAGTGGGCTTACAGGGAAAAATATAAAGAGGCAGGAATTACGGGACTTTTGGGAACTGGTTTTGACCCGGGTGTTACAAGTGTATTTACAGCATATGCACAGAAACACTATTTCGATGAAATACATACAATAGATATTCTCGACTGCAACGGCGGCGACCATGGTTATCCTTTTGCAACAAACTTTAATCCTGAAATAAATCTGAGGGAAGTTTCTGCACCGGGTTCTTATTGGGAAGACGGACACTGGGTTGAGATTCCGCCTATGTCAATCAAGCGTGAATATGATTTTGAGGGCGTAGGAATGAAGGATATGTATCTTTTGCACCATGAAGAAATAGAAGCACTTGCCGCAAATATTCCTCATGTTAAGAGAATCCGTTTCTTTATGACATTCGGACAGAGTTATCTTACACACATGAAATGCCTCGAAAATGTAGGTATGTTAAGAACAGATCCTGTTGAATTTAACGGTCAGCAGATAGTTCCTATACAGTTTTTAAAAGCACTTCTTCCAGATCCTGCTTCTCTCGGTCCAAGAACAGTCGGAAAGACTAATATTGGCTGTATATTTACGGGAATTAAGGACGGAAAAGAAAGAAAAATATATATTTACAATGTATGCGACCATCAGGAGTGTTACAGAGAAGTCGGTTCACAGGCTATTTCTTATACGACAGGTGTTCCTGCGATGATTGGAACAATGCTTGTTGCAAAAGGAATATGGAATAAGCCGGGTGTATTTACGACAGACGAGTTTGATCCTGACCCATATATGGACGCACTTAACAAATACGGACTTCCGTGGAAAGTTGATGAAAATCCCGTACTGGTTAATTGATATTAAAGTGCCGTAAACGGATAATTTTTGCGGATTACAAGGAGAATTATTATGAAATTTGATGAGTTAAAGACACCCGCTTATGTTATTGATGAAAAAAAACTTATACATAATCTTGAAATATTAAAGAGTGTCGAAGAGCATACGGGGTGTCATATACTTCTTGCACAGAAAGCATTTTCATCATATGCGTTGTATCCGCTTATATCGCAATACATAAGCGGAACAACGGCAAGCGGGATTTTTGAGGCAGAACTCGGGCATGAGTGCATGGGAAAAGAAAATCATGTTTTTGCACCTGCATTTACAGATGAAGATATGGATAAACTTGTAAAAATATGTGACCATGTTGTCTTTAACTCAGTAAATCAGCTTATATGCCATAAAGAGAAGTGTATAAATAACAGAGTGAGCTTCGGACTGCGTGTTAATCCTGAGCATTCAACACAGGGAGATCATGCAATATATGATCCATGTGCCCCGGGCAGCAGACTTGGAGAAACAGAAGAAAATCTGAAAAAAGCACTGCAGAAAAATCCTGATGCACTTGCCGGAATGGAGGGTATTCACTTTCATACACTATGTGAGCAGAATTCCGATGATTTAGAGAAAACTCTAAATGTTGTTGAAGAAAAATTCGGCTTTCTGATGCAGTCCGACAGTATAAAATGGGTCAACTTTGGCGGCGGACATCATATAACAAGGGATGATTATGATATAAAAAGGCTTGAAAAGTGCATAAATCATGTTAAAAAAACTTATAATGTGGATGTTTATGTCGAACCCGGAGAAGCTGTTGCATTAAATGCCGGTTATCTTGTAACAACAGTTCTTGATAAGGTGGAAAACGGGATAACGACACTTATACTTGATACATCAGCAGCATGTCATATGCCGGATGTGCTTGAAATGCCATATGTGCCGCCATTAAGAGATGCCGTAAGGCTTGATGATATCAATGCCGATATATGGGAAAAGCCTGCTGATGGAAGATTCAGGTACAGATTATCGTCATATACATGTCTTGCAGGTGACATAACCGGTGATTATGAGTTTGATTCAGAAGTAAATGCAGGAGACAGGCTTGTATTTGAGGATATGGCGATATACTCAATGGTGAAAAACAATACATTTAACGGAATACCATTGCCGGACATTGCAATTATGGATGTAAATGGTGATTGCAGGTTATGGAAACATTTTGATTACGATGAGTTTAAAAGGAGATTGTAAATTGGGTGAATTATTACGTAATCCAGCTTACGACGGATTTCGTATGCCGGCGGAATTTGAGCAGCATCATGGATGTATTATGATTTGGCCTGAAAGACCGGGGTCGTGGGCATATGAAGCAAGAGAGGCGAGAAAGGCATTTTGTTCAATAGCAGAAGCGATAGGAGAAAGCGAACAGGTTTATATGCTGGTTTCAGAAGAACAGTATGAAAATGCCATTCAAATGCTTTCGGACAAAATAAGATTAGTTATTATGGATTCCGATGATGCATGGGCAAGAGATACAGGACCGACATTTGTCGTAAGCGGCGATGCTGATGTTTCGTATAAAGATAGAATTTTAAGAGGAATTAACTGGAAGTTCAATGCATGGGGCGGTGAGTATGATGGATTGTATGCTGACTGGAGCAGGGATGATAAGATTGCGATAGAGTTTATGAAGCATTTCGGATGTGATTATTACAATGCAGCACCATTTGTTCTTGAAGGCGGTTCTATACACACAGATGGAGAAGGAACACTTCTTGTTACAGAAAATTGTCTTTTAAGCAAAGGACGTAATCCGGAACTTACAAAGCCACAGATTGAAGAAAAACTTAAAATGTATTGTAATGTCCACAAAATAATATGGCTTCCTTGTGGAATATATAATGACGAAACCAACGAGCATGTGGATAACGTGTGTGCATTTACATCGCCGGGTGAGGTTGTTCTTGCATGGGCGGATGACAAAAATGATCCACAGTACGAGATGAGCATGTCATGTCTTAAAGTTCTTGAAAATGAAACAGATGCGAAAGGAAGAAAAATAAAGGTTAGGAAACTTCCAATTCCTTCAAATCATATATGCATAACGGAGTATGACCTTAAAGGACTTGAATTTGAGGACGGTGAGGATGAAAGGGAAGCAGGAGAGAGACTTGCTGCATCATATGTCAATTTTTATATATCAAACAAAGCAGTTATAGTTCCCCAGTTTGGTGATAAAAATGATAAAGCAGCATGTGATATTTTATCGGAGGCATTTCCTGAAAGACAGATAATTCCAGTGTATGCAAGGGATATAATTGTCGGAGGCGGCAATATACACTGCATTACACAGCAGATACCGAAAGCGGAAGGTTTTGACTGATATTATATTTTTGAAAATTTGAGGAGAGATAAAATGCGAAAAGTAAAATACGCAGGCATCCAGATGCAATGCACAAAATCTGTAGAAGAAAATATCGCAAAAGCGGATAAAATGGTTCGCAAAGCAGCATCAGAAGGAGCAAAGATTATTCTTCTGCCAGAGCTTTTTGAAAGACAATATTTCTGTCAGGAAAGAAATTATGATTATTATTTATACGCACGCAGTTTAGAAGAAGATGAAGCGGTTAATCATTTTAAAAAAGTTGCGGCTGAACTTGAAGTTGTGCTTCCGATAAGTTTTTATGAAAAAGACGTAAATGTTTTTTATAATACGACTGCAGTTATCGATGCAGACGGGAGTGTTCTTGGAATTTACCGAAAAACACATATTCCGGATGACCATTATTATCAGGAAAAGTTTTATTTTACACCGGGAGATACAGGATTTAAGGTGTGGGATACAATATATGGTAAAATAGGAATCGGAATATGCTGGGACCAGTGGTTTCCGGAAACTGCAAGAGGAATGGCTGTTCAAGGGGCGGAAATATTATTTTATCCAACAGCGATAGGTTCTGAGCCGATTCTTGAAGTTGACAGTATGCCACACTGGAGAAGATGTATGCAGGGACATGCAGCCTGCAATGTAATTCCTGTTGTCGCTGCTAACAGAATTGGAGAGGAGTGTGTAGAGCCATCAGATGAAAATGGCGGACAGAAATCTTCACTTGTATTTTATGGTTCTTCATTTGTCACGGATTCCACAGGAGAAATTGTTATGCAGGCATCGCGTGATAAAGAAGAAATAGTATACGGCGAGTCGGATTTAGATGAAAACCGTGATTTGAGAGTGAGCTGGGGGCTGTTTCGTGACAGACGTCCCCAAATGTATCATTTTTAAATTTTTTTGTCTTGTAAATAATAATAAATGTCTATGATATCACCATGAGCGGACTTGCAAATATAGCTGCAGGGAGCTTATTATAATACAGAAGACAGGAGTTGTGATGACGGTACTTAGTATGCGGCGTCGTATTCTGTCTTCTTTTTTTGCACCATAATTTTGTGTATGCCATAATATAGTTAATAATATTAAGCATATTGTGTTTTTTTAAAAATAAAACATACAGATAAAAATTGTAATTGTAATTTATGATATTTGCTGTATAATAAATATACAGTAAATTAATTGATACGGTTATAAAGAATGGGGAGAGATGTATGCGAGGAGATATTTTTAAGAAGACATGTGAGTATATTTTGGTATTAATGATGGTTTGTATACTGCTTTTAACAGGATGTTCGGAAAGCAATGATACAGATGAAGATGATATGATTAAAGCTGAAGAATCGTCAGGAATAAGTTCTGTCAGTCTTGTAATCGGAAGTGACAATTATGAACCATATAATTACATTGATGAGTCTGGTGAAAATGTTGGTATTGATGTGGATATTGCAAAGGAAGCGTGCCGCAGGATGGGGATAACACCTGTTTTTAAGCAGATTACATGGGACAGGAAGGATAGCTTTCTTGACAGTAATGAGATTGATTGTCTGTGGGGAAGTTTTACAATGAGCGGAAGAACTAATGATTACA
>ERZ772851.3202-NODE-3202-length-10833-cov-2.849694_pt1 | contig 10833 bp, 10 predicted proteins | sample MGYA00512137_ERZ772851 | MGnify/ENA primary metagenome ERZ772851 (study PRJEB29015, sample SAMEA2737663) | human gut metagenome | biome: human gut; feature: human-associated habitat; material: faeces | place: China | collected 2012 ... | reverse complement strand
CCCCATCCTTACAACCGGCGAAGCACACCTTCGATATGCTGCTGTAAACAGTGCTGGGCCCTCGTGGATATCTCCGGAACGGATGGACTCTACTAGGCGAACGTGATCTCTGGCTGTGCCGCTAAAGTCCCGGAGCCGCAAAGGGCAAAGCAGATAGTTGGACACTAGAAAGCGCCCCTGTACCCGGTCATACGTCTCCAGCAGAATCCTGTTCCCTGACGCTTCTACAAGCAACCGATGAAAGCGGCGGTCCAACATGGCGAATTCTTTTGGAGAAAAAGAACTGCCGGTGAGGCGGACACCCTCTTCACTGTAACGATTCAACTGGGCTAATACGGTTTCTGCCGACAGTCCAAGGCCGGACATAAACCGCTCCAGCGCATGTCCCTCTACCATTTGACGGACTTCACACATCTGGCGCACATGCTCCTGGTCATACTCCGGCACATAGATGCGGCCATTACCCATGATCTGAAGGATCCCGTCATTGGCCAGTAATTTAACGGCCTGAACCACCGGCGTTCGGCTGACCTCGAAGCGATGAGCCAGTTCGTCCAAGGTCAGGTTTTGTCCCATCTCATAATCACCATTAATGAGGCTCTCAACAATATGCTCATACAAAATTTCGTCCAGGCTATTCTTTACTTTCATGGAATTCTTCCTCCAGTTAAAATAAGTGTAATCGAGAACAGAGAAAAAAACAATAGGGAATAGAAGTGTCATTTATTGGGCGGCGAAAATTCATGATAAATTCACAAGGGGTTACAAGAAATTATTGTTAAAAATGCCAACAAGATGCTATATGCGTTTGTTTCTGATTCTTATATCTACCATCTCGCTTCACATTAGATAGGCCTTATCAAATATCCTATCCAGCCAGCAGCCAGTGTGATGAGGATGACCACAACATCCCCGCCGGGAAATTGTGCGAGGGAAGAGAAGGTGTCAGTCCAAACAGCATCAAAATCCATGCCAATACAAATGGAACGCTGTATAGCATCAGCGCAGCTTTTCCGACCTTTGCAAAAGGACGATACAACAAGTTCAGCTTCCTTTCCGGCAGCGCCGCCGCCAGCAGAACCTTGCTCCCGCCTGTCCCGATCAGCATTCCAATCACGGCCCCCCGGACGGCATCCAATGCCAGCAGCCTGACAGCCGCGGGGGTAATTTTTCGTGTTGCCTTTTGATTCATGGGGACATCCTTGGTTTTTATCCCCTCTTGTTATCGGCGGCATTGTAGCATGAATGAAGAGCGATAGGCTGGATTTTGGCCCCAGATGTGCGTCCTCGGCTTTAAATGCGAGTTAGTCCTATGCGTTCAGGACAAATTGCATTTATTCAGGACAAAACCTTTCAATCTGATATACTGCGGGAAAAGATGGACAAGAAAGGATTCCGCCTATGGTAGCGATCGTTCTTTGCAACGACGATCCCTTCACATTGCAGCTTCTGTCCGAGCTGCTGGAACGGGCAATCCGGCAAAGCAGAGGCCAACTTGTCTGTCTGGCCTCTGCTGGTCAGGAGCCGCTCCAGTTTATCCGCAGCGGTGGAAGCTATCTCTATTTTCTCGATTATGACCTGGGAAGGGATTCCCCCCAACGGCGTGGACCTTGTCCGGCAGATCTACCACACGGACCCCGGCGGGAAAATCGTCTTTGTTACCGGCCATGGGGAGAAGGGCATGGATATTCTGCGCAGCGGCGTGCGGCCCTTTGGGTTTATTGAAAATGTGTGGATCAGAATGAGATGGTTCGGGAGTGGAGTATATTCGATATTTGAAAATGGCGGTGCCGGAGCAGCAAAACAGCGCGGACGGGGACACCGCCGAACTGCCCATCGGGATCGATGAAACGGTACGGCTGCCGGTTTCTGAGATATTGTATGTGGATTCCGTCAAAACAGTGGCCCATTCTATTTGCTGTCATTTGACGGGTCAGGGGGTGACTGCGCGGGAGACGATCGAACACGCCCAGGAACAGCTGGAAGATCAGGTTATCCGCTGCCGTTGCTCTGTTTTAGTAAGGGACATTGCCGCCGCTGGGCAGTTCAGCGTTTGCGATAAAATAATTTTTAAGACGCAGTGATAAAGGGGCTGCATATATACGCGCAAGATAGAACAGAATTTGTGAAGACAGCGCCTTTGCTTTCCTATAACCTTGGTCCGTGGAGATCGGAATTTACGAAAAAATACAGGAATTGTTCAGGATGCCGTTACAGCTGTTGACATTGATGATGAGCGAACCGCTCTGGTGCTTGTCAGTCTTACTCCTGACGGGAATATTTGCACAGAAAGAACTTATTATGCGATGATTTGCGAGATTGATGCGACGGCATGTAAAGTTACATTTCATGTTACTGACGACGTAGCGTAGCCCTCAATCAAATCCTGGTTTACGATTGAACTCTATGGGCCGCAGAGTGCTTGCGGCCTCATTCTGTTTAAAACCGGGTATGAAATTGCGGCATTAAAACGCATAGTCCGGCGAATAGAGTATGAAGAAGCCAGGGAACAGTGATCTTTTCAGATTGCTGCACCCTGGCTTTTTGTTGTCAATTGAAATTCAAAACCGGGATTTCAATTTTTGTAATATAGTCCTCGATTCTGTCGATCACCAGTTCATTGATCCCAATCTCATAGGCATAGCCGGAGAACTGTAAATGGTGCTGCTCTGCGTAGCGGAGGATCGCTTCATAGCGGGCAGGCAGCCTGTCCCAATTCCCAATGCAGAATGCCCGCAAATAGACCCCGCCGGGGCGCCTGTGGAGTCCCATCCTGTTCTGCGTGTCCGGCAGTTCGATAAACAGCCTGGAGTAGTCCTCAAACCTCCGGGCCAGGAGGTTTTCCACCGGGAGCATGGAGCCGTAGGGAGTCTGGTACATACGCGGAAGCTGATATTTCTTGGTCTGCTCAAGAATCAGCTCGATCTCCTCCTCCAGGGACTTTTCCGGTGATGTTTGCACCGTCGCCAGATACTGCGGTTCCCGCTCAATGAGGGAGATCTCGGAAAGGTCCAGGTCCAAAAGTTCGGTCATCTCCTGGCGGCGGCTGCACAGTTTTGACCGGACGGCCTTCAGCCCCTGGATCGTCCGGTCCAGTTCTGAGATTTTATCCCGAAGCAGGTCCGCCATGCTCCCAGCGGACCTGTTTTTCATAAATTCCTGAATATCCCGGATGGGCACGTTCATGTCCCGGAGCAGCAGGATCACCTCCAGCTCCGTACTCTGGTAATAGCTGTATAGCCGGTACCCATTTTCTTCGTGGATAAACGCAGGCTTGAACAGCCCGATCTCATCATACCACATGAGTGTCTTTTTGTTGATCCCATGCAGAGCGGCAAACTGGCCGATGGTAAACAGCTTCGGTTTTTCCCGCAGCATTTTCAAAAACCCCCTTGACCGTACAGTAACTGTAGGGATTATGATACTCCATGCCGGTAACTACCACAAGAAGCAGGAGGAATTTCCGTGCAGAATGAAATTGCATACAGCAGACCCGTCACCCTGACAAACATTCTTAGATTTGCAGTCCCCACCATCGCCATGAGCGTATTCATGTCCTTCTATACGATGGTGGACGGGCTGTTCGTCTCAAACCTGATCGGGACCAGCGCCCTGTCTGCCCTCAATCTGGTCTATCCCGTCATCGCGCTGGTGACGGCCATCTCCACCATGCTCGCAACCGGCGGCAGCGCGGCTATCATGAGAAAGATGGGAGAGGGAAAGCCCGATGAAGCAAAGCAGGACTTTACGTTTCTGATCCTGGTCAATGTCCTGACCGGCCTTGTGATGTGCGGGCTGGGCTATCTGTTCATGGGGAAGATCTTCGGCTCCATGTCCCTGTCCCCGGAGGTCTCCGCCTATTGCTGGGAATATCTGAGCCGTTACCTGCTGTTCACCGTCCCTATTCTTCTGATGAATAACTTCACCCTCTATATGATCGCAGCAGGCAAGGCGTCCCTTTCCCTGTTCTGCTCCATCGCCGGCGGCTTGACCAATATCGTGCTGGACTACCTGTTTATCGCCGTTTTCCGCTGGGGGATCGGCGGGGCGGCGGTTGCCACCGGCCTGGGGTACTCCATCACAGCCATCGTGGGCCTGCTGGTGTTCTCCAACCGGAACAGTCTGCTCCATTTTGTCAGGCCGGTCTGCCGGCCCCAAACGCTCGGGAGAGCCGTCACGAACGGCTGCTCTGAAATGGCCACCGCGCTGGTCAACGGCATCATCACGCTGATGTTCAACTGGACGATGCTCAAATATGTAGGGGAGGACGGCGTTGCCGCAATCACCATCATCTCCTATGTGCTGGCCTTTGCCGGGTCCCTGTATGCCGGTTATGCCTACGGGGTGGCCCCCATGCTCAGCTTTTATTACGGGGAACAGAACCATGAGAAGCTCAGGAAGCTGGTCCGCACCAGCCTGAAAATCATCGGCGCGATTGCGGCGGCCACCGTGCTCGTCTCTCTGGCTGTCACAGAGCCGCTGGTGTCCATCTTCGCCCGGCCCGGAACACCTGTCTATGACCTGGCTGTGGCAGGAAACCGGATCTGTTCCCTGGCCCTGCTCTTTGTGGGCTTCAACATTTTTGCAAGCGGGATGTTCACCGCGCTTTCCAATGGGCTCATTTCGGCAGTGCTGGCGTTTTCCCGCACCTTTGTCTTTACACTGATCGCCATGCTGGTCCTCCCGGTCATTCTGGGTGTCACCGGGATCTGGCTGGCGACACCGGCCGCGGAGCTGGCGGCAGTCGTCCTGTCCGCCGTCATGCTCCTGAAATACCGGCGGCGCTACTGCTATTGATTCCAGGGGGGAGTATTTTGAAGTTGGTGATTCTGCTGGCCGTAATCGCGGGAAAATGGCTTCTGTGCCTGTGGAGCGGCCTGGGCCTGGTTTTTCTGCTCTTTTGGCTGAAAGGGAAGCAGTTCAGGGGTAATAGCGAAAAATGGGACGATTTCTTTCTTGCGCTGCCGCCGCAAAAGGTGGAGCAGTATGCGATTGGTATTTATCTGGCCGCCGCGCTGCTCTCGTCCGGCATCAGCTATTGTGTCCTGAAATGGGCGGGCTTCCAGCACAGTCTTTTGATCGCAGGTGCGCTGTTTGTGGTCGGAGCCTTGATTACAGAGTACCGGTGGTTCACAAAAAAGCGGGACTATGTGCTGAAGCGGTATCAGGAGATCCCGCAGACGATTTTGGAAAGAAGAAATGGAGAAAACAAAATGGATGGACAGATCGTATTGAGAGAATACCAGACATCAGACCGCCCGGCTTTGATCGGGATCATCCGGGAGACGTGGCAGTATGACAAGTTTGCCTCCCCCAAGACGGCGCAGAAGCTGGCGCGGGCCTATCTGGACAGCTGCCTCACCAATCAGACCTTTACCCAGGTCGCGCTGGTGGATGAAGTCCCGGTGGGGATTATCATGGTCAAAGACCGCAGGGAGAAGAGATGCCCGTTCCGCCTCAGACTGCGGATGCTCCTCTCCGTGGCGTCGCTGTTCCTGTCCAAAGAGGGGCGTATGGTCACCAGGTTCTTTTCCGGCGTGGAAGAGATCGACCGGCAGCTCCTCCAGGACACCCAGACCGAGTACCAGGGAGAGATTGCCTTCTTTGCGGTCAATTCCAGATACCGGGGCATCGGCCTGGGGAAGAAGCTGTTTGATGCCGCGCGGGATTACATGAGGAACCGGCGGATCAGCAATTTCTTCCTGTTCACAGACACCACCTGCAATTACCCGTTTTATGAGCGCCGGGGCATGGAGCGCCGCGGGGAGCGCGTCCACACCTTTGCGGCAAAGGGGAAATCCGGGACCCTGACCATGTTTATTTACGATTCTTTCACAGAATGTTAAGACAGTTTCTGTCGTTTTCCCCTTCACGTGTGATAAAATGCCTTTCACGGCTCAACGATAAAGAGGTGTCTTTTACGAAATCCAGACAGCGTATTCTCTTCCTGACCGCAGCGGGGCTTCTGATTGTCGGAGGTGGATGGTTCCTATACTCCACCGGCTTTTTCCAGGCGGCGTCCTCTCAGGAATCCCTGCGGGCCTACATGGACGACTTTGCGCCATACTCCCACCTGTGTTTTTTCCTGCTCCAATTTCTCTCTGTCGTGCTGGCTCCGATCCCCAGCAATATTACCGCTGCCGCGGGCGGTGTTCTCTTTGGAACATGGCCTTCCTTTTTCCTCACCTTCGCCGCAGTAGTCGCCGGTTCCCTGCTGTTGTTCTGGTTGGCCCGGGTGCTGGGCCGGGACTTTGCCGGGCGTTTTGTCAGCCGGAGGCTGTCTGAAAAATATCAGCAGATCCTCCAGACCAAGGCTCCGGTGTTCCTCACTCTGGCGTTCCTTTTCCCCTTTTTTCCAGACGATCTTCTGTGCATCCTGGCCGGCCTGTCCTCGCTCTCATTCCGCCGCTTTGCGGTGATCGTCCTGCTTGCCCGCCCCTGGGGACTGCTCTTTGCCAGCGCCCTGGGCGGCGCCGCCTTTCATGTCTCTCCGTGGGCGATGGTTTTGATCGGTGTAGCGGGGTTAGTCCTGTTTCTTCTGGGGATGAAATATGGGGATCAGATCGAAGCGGCCATCCTGAAGCGCCTGTCCCGGTGGAAAGGCAATGATGCGGCCTGCTGATTGTGGCAGAGGTTCCGGTCCCTTTGGCTCAATGAGAATAGCGACTGTGGACAGCCCCAACAAGGCGGCCGCTTCCGGATTTCTGGCGGCGCTGTCTTGTTGGGGCGTAATCCTGCTTTGAGACAACTGGGATTGTGTTGGGCCATGGGGCGGCTTGTCTTTTATTTGAACTTCCCCTATACTATAACGATGGATATATTTTGTATGAAACGGAGAATTTGGTGATTCTTGATGAATAAAAAAGATTTGAAAATGCGGCCGGTAGGCAATGAGTATCTGGAACAATATAACGCCCTGCTGCGCTATGTATTCCAGGTGACGGATCAGGAACTCAGTTCCGTGGGCTGGCAGGAGAAGGAGATCATCCGGGCGAAATTTCCAACCATGCAGAAAGCGGACGTGATCGGCTGGTTTGACGGCGACACCCTGGTTTCCCAGGTGGCGGTCTATCCGATGCGCGTCAAGGTTTTTGGGAAGACCTATTCCATGGGCGGCCTGACGGGAGTGGGGACCTACCCGGAATACTCCAATATGGGCCTGATGCACAAGCTGCTGGAGCAGGCCCTGAAAAACATGAGGGAGAAAAAGCAGTATATCTGCTATCTCTACCCCTATTCGATCCCCTATTACCGGCGAAAGGGCTGGGAACTGATCTCGGACAAGATCTCGTATGAGATCAAGGACTATCAGCTTCCGAAAAACCACCAGGTCGCCGGCAGCGTGCGCCGGGTGAAGGCGGACGGCGAGGAACTGAAGGAGACCTACGCCCGCTTTGCCGAGCATACCCACGGAGCCATCCTCCGGGATGAGCTGGCCTGGAACGAATACTGGCTCTGGGACCGGGACGATATCATGGCGGCAATCTACTATAACGAGAATGAGGAGCCGGACGGGTATATCATCTACTGGATCGAAAATGAAGTGTTCTATATCAAGGACATGATTTTCAATCATGAGGAGGCCCGCACGGGGCTGTGGAACTTTGTTTCCGCCCACTTCTCCATGATCGACCGGGTGGAGGGCAGCACCTATACGGACGAGCCGCTGGCCTTCCTGCTGGAGGACGCCAGCATCAAGGAGTCCATCTCCCCCTACTATATGGCGAGGATTGTGGATTTCCCCGCGTTCGTCGCGGACTATCCCTTCAAGGCGGACGGTACGGAGCGGGAGTGGCGCTTCTCCATGACGGACCCAATCATGGAGTGCAACCAGGGCTCGTTCCTGCTGAAGATATCAAAGGACGGCAGGGGGACGGCTGTGAAGATCTCCGAGCCGTGCGCCGACAGCATCAGCATCCAGACCATGACGACCATGCTGATGGGCTATAAGCGCCCGGACTACCTCGCCAAAATCGGGAGAATCCACGCCGGCGGGGAGACGATTGACATGCTGGAGGACGCGATTGAGCAGCAGCCACCCTATATATCCGACTATTTCTAAGGGCCGGAATATCATTTTTTCAGACTACTTCCACAAAGGCAGGTGATCCCCCGCTATGCAGAAAGTTGATTTGCTGGAGGGCTCCATTGTTCGGAGCCTGACCAGTTTAGCCCTGCCCATCATGGCCACGTCTTTGATCCAGATGGCCTACAATATGACGGATATGATATGGATCGGCCGCGTATCAGCCAATGCGGTGGCGGCGGTGGGCGCCGCGGGAATGTATCTGTGGCTCGCCAACGGCCTTGCCATGATCCCGCGCCTGGGCGGGCAGGTCAAAGTGGCGCATGAGCTGGGCGCGCAAAATATAGAACGTGCGGCCTCTTATGGGCAGGCGGCATTCCATCTCGGGGCCTTGCTGGTGGTTCTGTTTACAACGCTTTGTATCACACTCAACGGGCCGCTGATCGCATTTTTCAGGCTGAACACGCCCTCTGTGATCGCGGACGCACGCACCTATCTGGTAATTGTGGCGGCCGGATTTTTCTTCTCATTCTTCAATCAGATTTTTACGGGGATGTTCACCGCTATGGGGGGAAGCGTGGTGGTTCTGCGCTCCACGGCCATCGGGCTGGTGGGGAACATCATTCTGGACCCGCTTATGATCTTTGGGATCGGCCCATTCCCGCAGATGGGCGTGGCCGGAGCCGCCACAGCCACCGTTCTGGCCCAGGCCATCGTAACAGCCATGTTCCTTCTGGCAGCCCGCCGCGAGATGACCGTTTTTCCGCAAATCCATATATTCCAGGCCAGTCAGTGGAGGGCCTGGGCGGAGATTTTGAAAATCGGTTTGCCTGTCTCCATCCAGAGCATGTTTTTCTCCGGCCTCTCCATGATCCTCGCCAGGCTCGTCGCGGGCTGGGGGGACGCCGCTATCGCGGCTCAGAAGGTCCGCAGATCGAGTCCATCTCCTATACCACGGCGGAGGGATTTGCCACGGCGGTCAACGCATTTATCGCACAAAACTTCGGCGCGGGCCGGATGGAGCGCATCCGTAAGGGGTATTGGACAGCCATCGGTATGATCGTTGTCTGGAGCGGCTTCACCACACTTATGCTGGTGGTCTTTCCTGTTCCGCTGTTCCGGATATTCATTCCGGATGACCACGTGCTGCAGACCGGCGTGAGCTATCTGCGGATCATGGGTTACTCCCAGATCTTGATGTGCCTGGAGATCACCTCCTCCGGCGCGTTCCAGGGACTGGGCCGCCCAATGCCGCCCACGCTGGCCGGTATCATCGGGAACGCCGCCCGCATCCCTCTGGCTGTATTCCTCAGCGCCACGGTACTGGGGCTGGATGGGGTCTGGTGGAGCATCAGCATCTCCAGCATTGCAAAAGGCATCGTCGTGTTCACCTGGTTTGTGGTGATCCTGCGCCGTTATACACACCGGCAGGCGCAGGGAGTTGACGGACTGGAGTGACCGTCCGCAGGCTGATTTTGGGTATTGTGCCAGGATACAATGCCTCGAAAATCCACCGGCAGGAGGTTGTACGGTTGCGGCATATTGCATACCAAGCTTTTTCAAAAAGGAAATTGACCTTGCGCTGCTGGGGATCGAGAAATGGGCGGATGACCGTGCCTATTTCTGCACACCCAGAAAAGCCGGGATCATAGGCAGGGACGGAGTACCCGGAGCACTGTGCCGCCATGAGTTATACCGTTACGCTGGAACTGCCGGACGGCGCTATGACCCTTGCGGACCGCGGCGACGGGGATCGCCCCAGACAGGCGCCCTGCGCCCCGGATCAGCCGAAGACTACTTCGTATGTAGCAGGGATCGGGTTTATCGGCGGTGCGGATGGCCCGACAAGTATTTTTATTCGGCAGTGGTCTGCGCTTTGAGTGATCTGTGACTTGACAAAGTAAATGATTGTGTTTAAACTCTAGTTAATAAACAGAGAGGGCGCTATTGCGTAAGGTGGGAAAATGATTAACAGATAATTTATTTTAAGTAAAACGCAAAATTGTGATTGGTTGCTGCAAGAGTCAGCTCCTTTTGTGTACGCTTAAATTAGATTATCTTCCACCGTATTTGTTATATGAATTGACGGATATTTTGCGTCAATGTATCTGAACATGGTGATGAGAGGCTTTTTTGCGTATGCAAAAAAGCCTTTTTGATGTCGACAAGACAAAGTCCGGACCTGTCCGGGATCTTGCCGGCCGCTTCCGGTGATTCTGTGCGGCAGATAGATTGTAAAACGGAGGAGGAATTTATTATGTCGATGATCCGTGTTGAAAATATTACGTTTTCATATCCTTCAAGTTTTGATCCTGTTTTTGAAAATGTGAGTTTTCAGATTGATACAGAATGGAAACTCGGACTTGTAGGAAGAAACGGAAGAGGAAAAACAACTTTGCTGAAACTTCTTCTTGGAGAGTATGAGTATAGAGGAAAAATAACAGGCGCTGTTACGTTTGATTATTTTCCATTTCCTGTTTCGGATAAAACGCAGATGACAGAAGGTATTTTGCGTCAAGTATGTCAGAATGCCCGGCAATGGGAATTAATAAGAGAGCTGTCCTACCTTGGAATAGAGTCTGAAGTGTTATGGAGGCCGTTTGAAACAATGTCAAACGGGGAGCAGACGAAGGCGCTTCTTGCGGCGCTCTTTTTAAAAGAAGAGCATTTTCTGTTGATCGATGAACCTACAAATCATTTAGATGTGGAAGGGCGCAGACAGATGGCAGATTATCTGAAAAGGAAAAGGGGATTTATCCTTGTTTCACATGACCGTTATCAGTCGGTCATTTTTTGCGGACAGTTCA
>ERZ772851.3189-NODE-3189-length-10889-cov-5.830349_pt1 | contig 10889 bp, 10 predicted proteins | sample MGYA00512137_ERZ772851 | MGnify/ENA primary metagenome ERZ772851 (study PRJEB29015, sample SAMEA2737663) | human gut metagenome | biome: human gut; feature: human-associated habitat; material: faeces | place: China | collected 2012 ... | reverse complement strand
GGTCTCCTCCCACTTGCGGGCGTTCTCGTCGAGGCCCCCTTCCATAAAGGTCCACGCCATCCGGAGCATCGGGTCGGTGAAATCGGGCCGCTTCCCTTCGGGATAGGCCAGCAGTGCGTCCAGGAGCATCCCCTTCTGCTCCAGCGACAGCGCCCCCAGCGGGCGCTGCCACTCGCCAAATAAGATAACGCTGCGGTGTTTCTTTTCGGTCAATCCTCTTTCCTTCCTTTCCTTCTTTGTATTTTCCTTCGGCATCTACAACTCAATGTAGTTTGTCTTGTTCAAAAAGTCAACCTTTTTGAGAAAACAGTCGAAAAGTTGTGGGAAAAGGCGCAAAAAAGAACAGGGGGCTTTTCTGACTGGAAAAGCTCCTGTTCTTTTGTCGAAAAATATGCTATACTTATTTTGCGGCCTCGTCCGCCCATTTTAAGTGGGAGGGAGGTGAACCGCCATGGATTTATTTTTATCTCTGCTTCTGTCCGTCGCAGCAAATGTAATTTCGTACTACATTTGCAAGTGGCTTGACGGATGGTTTTCGGGCCGTAAGCACTAAATAAAGAAGACCCCCTTTCGGAGTTGCAGCTCCGTGAGGGGGTTTTCTTTTCGCTTTGGTGAACCACCATAAATATGTTTATCTCTGCACTTTTATTATATGCTGTCTTGCAAAAAAGTCAACCCAAATGCAGAAAGTTTATAAACGTATATTCCCCGCCGCCTCCGCACACCCTAGGTGCGGAGGTGTTTTTTATGGAATCTCTGACGCCCTTCATCCGCCATGAGCTTGAGGATGCTCCCGGGCCGAGCGGCCCGCCGGAGGAGACGAGCAGCATGGTCAGCCCGCCTTTGGGCGCGGAACCCGGTCAGCCGCCCGTCACGGAACCGCCAAAACCGGGTCGCGGCTCCCAGCAGCCGCCGTCGCAGCCGGACGGCCCGGATGTGCAGCTCCCGCCGCCGGAAGTCCCGCAGCCCCGTCCGGACTGCGGCATCCCCATGACCGACGGCACCCCTGCGGCCTGTCGGCAGAAGAATGCCGCCGAGTATCTGGCCGGGCGGTCGCCGGGGGTAATGACGCAGTACGGCGGCGGGCTTTTCGGGGCCGAGCAGCATCTTCACAGCCGCGAACCTGCGCCCGACGAAGACAAGAGCGGCGTTTTACAGCTGGTAGAGTGGCGCGAAGAAGCGCCTTACGGTTGAAAGAGATGTAAAATTCAGAAATTATTTTCCAATTACCTGTTGAAATCTTCGCGCGCTTCTTTTATTATGGTAGCAAACAAAGCAAAGGCAGGTAATGCACCATGGCAGAAATCAAATACGAGATCGTTGAGCGCATCGCAGTCCTCGGAGAGCGTCCCCGCGGCTGGGAGCGCCAGCTCAACCTCATCAGCTGGAACGAAGGCGAACCCAAGTACGACATCCGCGACTGGTCCCCGGACGGCACCCGCATGGGCAAAGGCATCTCCCTGAGCCACGACGAGCTGGCCATCCTGAAGGGCATCCTCGAGGATATGGAGCTGTAAGATGACGGACCGCGAGGAATTTCTGGAGATATTCCGCACCCACGTCACCCGGCCCGGCAGCGAGAAGCTGCTGGACTGGATGGACAGCAAGACGGACTTCTTCTCCGCGCCGGCGTCCACCCGCTTCCACGGGGCCTGCGAGGGCGGGCTGTGTGCGCACAGCCTGAACGTCTACCGCATGCTCCACGGCACCTTCTTCACGCCGGACGAGGACAGCGAAGAGACCTTCGCCATCTGCGCACTGCTCCACGACCTGTGCAAGGCCAACTTCTACAAAAAAGGCACCCGCAACGTGAAGAACGAGGCGACGGGCCAGTGGGAGAAAGTCCCCAGCTACAGCGTGGAGGATATGTTCCCCTACGGCCATGGCGAGAAAAGCGTCTTCCTCATCGAGCGGTTCATGAAGCTGAAGGTGGAAGAGGCCGTGGCCATCCGCTGGCACATGGGCGGCTTCGACGACGCCGTCCGGGGCGGCAGCTTTGCCCTGTCGGGGGCCTTCGAGAAGTACCCTCTCGCCGTCAAGCTCCACATCGCCGACCTCGAGGCGACCTATCTGCTGGAACAGCGGGGCGAATGATACAAAAAAGACCACCTGTCTCTCGACAGGTGGTCTTTTTAACTCTTACTTTTCCTGCGGCATCAGCTTCGAAAGCTCGGCCAGGACCTCGTCGCCGAGGTGTTCCAGCTTTGTTTTCGGTTGACGGTCCGCAGCAGGCGGTATCTGTGCAGCCGTCTCCGGAAACGGGACAGTGGGCAGTGCGGACGGAACATCCAGCCGCAACGGGGCGGTGGATATTTTGTCCAGCTCGCTCCGCAGCTCCTCACACCGAGCGGTCAGCTCGGCGTTCTCCTTCCGCAGGGCCAGCATGGTGCGCTCATAGGCGAACATCCGTGTCTCATAGCGGCGAAGCTCGGCGTTGGCCGCGTTGAGCTTCCGGCTCAGCTGCTCGAGCTGCGTCGGCCCGGACGCAGCGGGCAGAGCCTCAGGGCATGACTTCTCCTGTTCGGATGCCATCGCCTCTTCCACCTCCTGCAGTCTGCGCTGGGCGCAGCGGTGCTCCCGGGCAGTCTCCCGGCAGAGCTGTTCCAGCCGATGCAGCTCCGGCGTCCGGCGGCTGCTCAGCCACTCCAGCGGCAGCTTCGTCTGTTGCTGCTCCACGGTACGGCCTCCTTCCGCTTTTTCTGCGCAAGGGGTTCTCTATTCTTGCGCTTATCTACGCTTGTTCAGGATCGCCAGCAGGTCGTCGTAGTAGCTGGTGTCGCTGTTCTCCTCTTCCACGGGCTTGGCGGCAGAAGCATTGCCGGAAGCGACGGAAGGAGTGTTGACCTCGGCGCTGAAGACAGCGGACGGAGCAGAAGCCGTCACGCCGGGAGCAGTACCGGCGGCAGCAGTACCCAGCGTGCTGCGCAGGCCGTCAGCAGCCTTATTGTCGAAGCCGGTAGCCACGACGGTAACGCGCATCTCATCGGAGAGGTTCTCGTCGAAGGCAGTACCCCAGATGATGTTCGCATCGGGATGTGCGCTCTGGGTGATGAGGCCGGCGGCAGTCTCGACATCCTCCAGACCGATGTCGGGGCTGGAAGTGATGTTGATGATGACGCCGTGTGCGCCGGCGATGCTGGTCTCCAGCAGCGGAGAGGAGATCGCGGCCTTGGCGGCGTTCTCAGCCTTGCCGGCGCCCTTGGCGCTGCCGACGCCCATGTGAGCGTAGCCGGCGTCCTTCATGATGGAGCGCACGTCGGCGAAGTCCAGATTGATGAAGGCCGGCACATTGATCAGGGCGGAGATAGACTCGACGCCCTGACGCAGCACGTTATCAGCGGCCTGGAAGGCGTTCATCAGGGTGATCTTCTCCTGACTGATCATCTTCAGGCGCTCGTTGGGGATGACGATGAGGCTGTCCACGTGCATCAGCAGATTTGCGATGCCCTGCTCAGCCAGACCCATCTTCCGCTTGCCCTCAAAAGAGAAGGGCTTGGTGACGATGCCCACGGTCAGGATGCCCAGGTCGTGTGCCACCTCAGCCACCACAGGAGCCGCACCGGTGCCGGTGCCGCCGCCCATACCGGCGGTGATGAACACCATCTGGGAGCCCTTGAGCGCGTTTGCGATCTCGTCCTTGCTTTCTTCAGCGGCACGCTGACCGATCTCAGGGTCGGCACCTGCGCCGCGGCCCTTGGTGAGCTTGGAGCCCAGCTGGACCTTGACGGTGGCATGGTTCTTGGCCAGCGCCTGCTGATCCGTGTTCATCGCAATGAACTCCACGCCCTGCAGACCATCGCTGACCATGCGGTTCACGGCGTTGCCGCCGCCGCCGCCAACACCGATCACCTTGATCGTCGTAACATTTTCGTCCATTTCTTCATCGAGCATCAATGCCATAACTTTGTCCTCCATCCGGATTTTATCGTAGAACTGTGCAGAACGCACAGAAATATCAACCTACACTTATATAACTGTATCGTATCATCTTTTTGCCGTGAATGCAAGTCAAATTTACGTTTTTGAAGTTCTTTTTTTCGGGCAGTCTGCCCCGTGCGGGGTTTCTCGTGCAATTTGCCCACCCAGAGCCGTCAGTTTCTGTGCAAAATCGGCATAGCCGCGGTCAATGAACTCCGTATGGGTGATGCGGCTGCTGCCCTGTGCCGCCAGCGCCGCGATCACCAGCGCTGCCCCGCCCCGCAGGTCGGGCGCTTCCAGCACCGTTCCCTGCAGGGTGCCGCCGGGTTCCGCGTACAGGGTGCGGCCCTCCACCCGCACCCGGCCGCCCAGCGCCGCAAAGCCTGCCGCGCAGCCGAACCGCCGCTCAAAGATCACATCCTCGATGCTGCCGGGTCCCTCCGCGCAGAGCAGCACCGCCGCCAGCAGCGGGGCCGCGTCGGTGGCCAGCGCCGGGTATGTCCCGGTGAACACCCGCCCCGGCCCGTACAGCCGCCCGAACCGGGTAATAACGGCAGCATCGCTCCGGCGCACAACGCCGCACCCCATTTGTTCCAGAATTTCCAGCACCGGCGCATACAGCCGGGGCGCGCAGCCTGCCAGCTCCACCCGTCCCCCAGCCGCTGCGCAGGCACAGGCAAAGGTGGCTGCCGTGATCCGGTCCGGCAGGGGCGCAAAGCTGCATCCGTGCAGCCGCCGCACCCCCTGCACCCGCACCGTGCCGGTGCCTGCGCCCTGCACCCGGCCGCCGCACCGGTTCAGGAATGCCGCCAGATCTTCGATCTCCGGCTCCCGGGCCGCACCCCGCAGGGTCGTCTCCCCCTGTGCCAGCGCCGCCGCCAGCAGCAGGGTCTCGGTGGCCCCCACGCTGGGGAACCGCAGGGTGATGTCCGCTCCGTGCAGCCCCGCCGGAGCCGTGAGCAGCAGGCGTTCGCCTTCCAGCTGCGGGCAGGCTCCCATCTGCACAAGGCCCGCCAGATGCAGATCAATGGGCCGCGCTCCGATGCGGCAGCCCCCGGGCAGCACGGTCTGTGCCCGGCCCAGCCGGGCCAGCAGCGGGGCGCAGAACAGGATGGATGCCCGCATCCGGCCCGCCGGGCCTGCTGCCAGCGTCCCGCTGCCGGGCACCCCGTCCACCCGTACATCCGCCCCCTGCCGCTCCGCTGTGCAGCCTGCACTGCGCAGCAGGGCAAGGCTCTCGGCCACATCGGCCAGCTCCGGCACCCCGCACAGCCGCACTGGCCCGCTGCACAGCAGGGACGCTGCCAGCAGCGGCAGCACACTGTTCTTGGCCGCCGGGACCCATACCGTTCCATTCAGCGGCCGCCCGCCCGTGATGATGTAATCCCCTGCCATGCAAAGACCCCCGTTCTGCCAAAGATACCCCATGGTATGCAGAACGAGGGCCGTCGGTTCCCTGTTTTGTACCCGGACACCGCAAAACGCATTTGTCCGGTCGTTTGTCTGTTTTTTGCGTCTTTTGCGGGGCAAACATCCCATTTTGCGGCAGAAATGGCCGCCTTTATGTTTCCCCGCGGGAGACGGACAGCACGATGCCCATCTCGCCCAGCAGCATCATCAGGCTGGTGCCGCCGGAGGAAAAGAAGGGCAGGCTGATGCCGGTGTTCGGGATGGTGTTGGTGACCACGGCGATGTTCAGCACCGCCTGCAAGGCCACCTGCACCACGAACCCCACCACCAGCAGTGCCCCGAAGCGGTCCGGCGCGTGGGCCGCCAGCGTGACGCCCCGCAGCAGCAGCAGACTGAACAGCAGGATCACCGCGCAGGCCCCCACAAACCCCAGCTCCTCGCACAGGATGGAAAAGATGAAGTCGTTCTGCGGTTCGGGCACGAACAGGTGCTTCTGGCGGCTGCTGCCAAGGCCAAGGCCCGCCGCGCCCCCGGAGCCGATGGCATACAGGCTCTGGATGGTCTGGTGGCCGTCGCCCAGCGGGTCGGCAAAGGGGTCCAGCCAGGAGCTCAGGCGGCTGGCCGCATAAGGCACCAGATCCGGCATGATGACGATGGCCGCCCCGATGGCACCCGCTCCGCCCACACCGGCCAGCACGAACCACTGCAGCCCGGTGCCGCCCACGAACATGAGCACTGCCCCGATGCCCAGGATCAGCACCGTTCCGGACAGGTGCGGCTCCAGCAGCATGAGCACCGCCACCGCGCCCAGTACCAGCGCAAAGGGCACCACCCCCACCGCAAAGCTCTCCATCCGGCTGTGGTTGAGGGAGATGATGTGGGCAAACACCAGCACCACCGCAAATTTAGCGATCTCGCTGGGCTGCAGAGTGCCCAACCCCGGCAGCACCAGCCAGCGCTTGCAGCCGTTGTATTCCGGCATGAACAGCACCACGACCAGCAGCACCAGCGAGAGGGCCAGCAGCGGCCAGGCCAGTTTGTGATAGATGTGGTAATCCACCCGGCTGGCCGCCCACATGGCCCCGATGCCCATGGCCGCATACAGCAGCTGCGGCCGCACATAGGCCCAGGCATCGCCCCGCCGGTACAGCGCCACCGCGCTGCTGGCACTGTACAGCATTACCAGCCCAAAGCCCACCAGCGTGAGCACCAGGATCAGAAACGGCAGGTCCATGGCGGGCAGCGGACGCAGCAGTCCGCGCCGGGCCCGGGCAGGCACAGCGGCCCTGTGCATCCTCATCACCTCCGGCAGTCCTTTTGGTCTATTGTACGCAGGCCGCCGGGCTGTTAGTCATAGCCGCAGGCCCTGCCCGCATAAACTGAGCCGGAAAAGGAGGTGCTGCCATGTCCCGGCCCGAACCCCTGCGCACCCTGCCGGAGCAGGCGTTCCGCGCCCGTGCCCGGCTGGTGGCGCTGCTTTTGTGCGGCATCTGCTTTGCAGGGCTTATTGCCCGGCTCTACTGGCTGCAGCTGGCCGCCGGGGACTGGTACACCCGGCGGGCACTGGGGCAGCAGCTGCGGGACACCGTGGTGCCCGCCGACCGGGGCCGCATCTACAGTGCCGACGGCGTGTTGCTGGCGGCCAACAGCAGCTGCTGGACCCTGCGGGCCAGCCCGCGGGAGATGCCTGCCGACAAACTGGAGCTGGCCGCCCACGGTCTTGCGCAGATTTTGGAGCTGGACGAAGCCGCCCTACTGGAAAAGTTCCGGGACCGCGCCTCCAACGACTGTCTGCTGCGCTACCGGGTGGAGCGTTCCATGGCGGATGCCGTGCGGGATTTCTGCGAGGAAAACGGCATCACCGGCATCCGTATCAATCAGGACAGCAAGCGCTGGTACCCGCAGGGGGAGTTTCTGGCGTCGGTGCTGGGCTTTACCAATGTGGACAACGCCGGCGTGAGCGGGCTGGAGCTGGAATACAACGAGCAGCTCACCGGGCAGAACGGCGTGGTGCTCACCGCCGTGAACGCCTGGGGCTACACGCTGGAGCAGAGCTACGAGACCGAGCAGTTCCCGGTGGAGGGCAGCAGCCTGTGGCTGACCATCGACGCCAACATTCAACATTATCTCGAAAATGCGTTGAATTATGCCGTACAGGAACACCATGTAGCCGCCCGTGCCGTGGGCATCGTGCTGGACGTGAACACCGGGGCCGTGCTGGCCATGTCCACCACCCCGGCCTACGACCCCAACCAGCCGCGGGTCATCTATGACAAAGCCGCCCGCGCCGCCGTAGATGCCCTCTCTGGGGAGCAGCGGGCGGCCGCCCTGCAGCTGGCCCAGCAGACCCAGTGGCGCAACAAGGCCGTGAGCGACCTGTACGAACCGGGCAGCGTGTTCAAGCTCATCACCTGCGCGGCCGCGCTGGACGCCGGAGCCATCACCCGGAACTCCAGCTTTTATTGCGGAGAGTCCATCTCGGTGGCGGGCACCCGGTTCCACTGCGCCAACCACAAGCGCCACGGGACCCAGACCGTGACGCAGGCGCTGGAAAATTCCTGCAACCAGAGCTTTATCCAGATCGGAGCGCGGCTTGGCAAGGAGGCCTTCTGCGATTACTTTGCCGCCTTCGGCCTGCGGGAGCCCACCGGCATCGACCTGCCCGCCGAGCCGAAAAAGAGCCTGTACTACACCGCCGACCGTATGGGGCCGGTGGAGCTGGCCTCCTGCGCCTTCGGACAAAGCAGCAAGATCTCCTATCTGGAAATGGCCGCCGCCGTGTGCGCAGTGGTCAACGGCGGAAAACTGATGCAGCCCTACCTTGTATCGGACATTCTGGCCCCGGACGGCACGGTGCTGGAACACCGGGACCCCGTGTGCAAACAGCAGGTGATCCAGCCGGAGACTTCCGCCGTCATGCGGGAGATGATGGAAGCCGTTGTTCTGTACGGCGGCGGACGCAACGCGCAGATCTCCGGCTACCGGGTGGGCGGCAAGAGCGGCACCAGCCAGAAGCTGGACAGCGCCGACGAAAAAGCCCGCATTGCCAGCTTTGTGGCCGTGGCGCCCATCGACGACCCGCAGTTTCTGTGTCTGGTCTGCCTGGATGAGCCCCACAGCTGGACCACCGCCGGCGGCAGCCTTTCGGCCCCGGTGTGTGCCGAGGTGCTGGAACAGACGCTGGTGTACAAAGGCGTGCCCCGCGCCGCCGCAGACGTCCCCGCCGAGCAGACCGCCGCCCTGCCGGCAGACGGAGACAGTTCGGATGGGGCGTAAACCCTCTCCGTCATCGCCTGCGGCGATGCCAGCTCCCCCAAGGGAGGAGCTTTTGACGAAACAGGAAACTTCTCCGTACAAACAAAAAGCTCCCCCTTTCGGGGGAGCTGGCAGCCCGGAGGACTGACTGAGAGGGTTCTGATCAGTTCTGATGCGGCTGCTCGCGGAACACGATCTCGCCGGTCTCGCTGTTCATGGATTCCACGATGGCAAGGCTCTCCAGCTGGATGCCTTTGCTGCGAATGAGCTCACCGCCCTGCTGGAAGCCCTTTTCCACGGCGATGCCGATGCCTTCCACGGTGGCACCGGCCTCCTGTGCCAGCTCCAGCAGGCCCATCAGGGCACAGCCGTTGGCCAGGAAATCGTCGATGATCAGCACATGATCCTCTGCGGTGAGGAACTTTTTGGACACGATGACGTTGTAGATCTTTTTGTGGGTGAAGGACTGGATCTTGGTCTCGTAGTTGTTGTAGTCCAGATTGATGCTCATGGACTTTTTGGCAAATACCACCGGCACGTTGAACTCGCTGGCCACGATGGCTGCAATGCCAATGCCGCTGGCCTCGATGGTGAGCACCTTGTTGATGGGCTTGCCTGCAAACAGGCGCTTCCACTCCTTTGCCATCTCCCGGAACAGCGGAATGTCCATCTGGTGGTTGATAAAGCTATCCACCTTGAGCACATTGCCCTCGCGTACGATACCATCTTTGCGAATACGATCTTCCAGCATCTTCATAGTGCAGCAGTTCCTCCAACCTGATCTTTTCCATGCCCATGCGTTTGCAGCGCATATTTCTCTTTTTATTTCACTTAGTATACCGGATGCTCTTTCCTTTGGCAAGAGGTTTTCTTGATAAATTTATAGGTTTTCCGCTCTTGTACTTTTTACAGATTCGAGTATACTGTAGTTAATATAAGGTGTGTCCGGCATCTGTGCACCGGCACACAGGAGGGGAGAGCATATATGAAAACGGGTCTTGTGCTGGAAGGCGGTGCCATGCGCGGCATGTTTACCGCCGGTGTTCTGGATGTATTGATGGAGCATGGCATCGTGCTGGATGGTGCCATTGGCGTTTCGGCCGGTGCGGTGTTCGGCTGCAACTACAAGTCCCATCAGATCGGCCGTGTGATCCGCTACAACACCCAGTATTGCAACGATAAGCGCTACGCAAGCTTCGGCAACCTGCTGCGCACCGGCAACCTGTACAGTGAGCAGTTCTGCTACCACACCGTGCCGGAAAAGCTGGACGTGTTCGACGCAAAGGCATTTGCAGAGAACCCCATGGACTTTTTTGTGGTGTGCACCGATATGCGTACCGGCGACCCCATCTATCACAAGTGCCGCACCGGCGATGCCGAGGATATCCAGTGGATGCAGGCATCCGCTTCCATGCCGCTGGCGGCCAAGATCGTAAAGATCGGCCATTATCAGCTGCTGGACGGCGGCATTGCCGATTCCATCCCCGTGCGGTTCTTCGAGTCCATCGGCTACAAACGCAACCTCATTGTGCTGACCCAGCCCAAGGGCTTTGTGAAAAAGAAGAACAAGATGCTGCCCGTCATCCGGGCACGCTACATGCGCTACCCCGCTTTCGTGGAAGCCGTTGCCGACCGTCACGAGCGCTACAACGAAACGCTGGATCACATTGCCATGCTGGAGCAGACCGGCAAGGCGTTCGTCATCCGCCCGCCCATCCCGCTGGAGATTGGCTCCATGGAGCGCGATCCGGTCCAGCTGCGCCGCGTCTACGAGACCGGCCGTGCTGTTGCCGAAATTCAGGTGGATAAGATCGCCGCCTTTGTGAACGAATCCAAAGCTGCAGCGGAAGAGTAACGGCGGCACAAACAGATATCCTACATGTGATGTTTTCGCGGCATCACGAAAATGTTAACGTCAACAAAATTATGGTATAGCAGCAGCCCCGGTGAACCTGACGGTCCATCGGGGCTGTTTTTGTGCCGTCTTCAACGACATCGCCGCAGCTGTTCGAATCCACCCGCCCAGTGAGTCTGGCTTTGCAGCAAAACAAAAAACTCAGCGTACTTGCATACGTTGAGGTTTTTTGGTGGGCGCGGGTGGATGTCGCGAGCCGCGCATCTAAAAAAGCCCCGCAGGGGCTTTTTTGCCCTCCGGACTATTCGGCGGGCCGATGCTGTTCGAATCCACCCGCCCAATAAGTCTGGCTTTGCAGCAAAACAAAAACCTCAGCGTACTTTCATACGTTGAGGTTTTTTGGTGGAGCGAAGCAACCCAAATCCGAACCATTGCCCTCTGGGGCATCTTT